>Ga0208770_1000009_pt1 | contig 155167 bp, 163 predicted proteins | sample AntAceMetag02UK9_FD_184771 | JGI IMG/M metagenome (GOLD analysis project Ga0208770, IMG submission 184771) | Saline lake microbial communities from Ace Lake, Antarctica - Antarctic Ace Lake Metagenome 02UK9 (SPAdes) (version 2) | ecosystem: Environmental > Aquatic > Non-marine Saline and... | reverse complement strand
ATAAAAATGGATCACAATGTTTGGAAATTAATGTAACTAAATAAAATAATTATATTTTTATTAATAATGAATAAAATACTTCAATAATCAAAATTATTAATATTAAAAATACAGAGGCACTTGCCAAGTCTTTAATTTTTTTAATATCCATATTATAATTTTTTGTAATATAAATTTCATAATTTTTTTAACCTTCGCTTTTAAAACTAATTAAGTATTTCCCGCAAGCTTAAGTACAGATCCAAGTGTAAAGGTGATCTTTCTGGGTCCCTTTTTTACTCCCACACCTCCTACCTCTTTTGTAAACTTCCAAAAAGGCAAATCCATCGGGACCCCTCTTAAAAGCTACTTTGATAAATATATCTGGGAGGTCTGGGAGGTGGGAGTAGTTGTTTAAAGGACACTGTTTGTTTGATTGCGTGAATCAAATGGGTACAATAATTCAGCGTACAATTAACCCTAGTTACTTTGAATGAACGATAATGAATACACCTTAACCCGTAGTGCCTTTGCGAAATCTATTGGAAAAACCATAGGTTCTGTCAAACAGGCTATGCGAAGAGGGAACTATAAGAATCAATATGTGGTACGCAATGGGCAATACTTTTTTAGACCAGGAGAGGGACTGCGTGAAAACCATGGTTCTACTCCGGGTACACCTGTAACCACCAAGAGGAAGATCAACAGGGGAAACCATGACAAAGCTAAGTACCCTAATGAAGCCTTTAGGCAACACAATGAACTCAAGAAGTTAATCGCATTACAAAAGAAAGTGTCTCCCGAAGTTGCCGAAGAGTATGTCGAGAAGTTTGACACTTGGAAACAACAGGAACAACAAAAAGTACAAAGACATATCTCCAAGTCTATCCCAAAGAATTACGGAGGAATGATTAGAGGACCAACTTATTGTCCTCCCAAAGATTCCACTAAATGGACTGCATTAGAACCTAAGGCAAAAGATGAATACGATGAGTATGAAAGTAAAATTAAAAAAGATACTTGGGGTCCGTACTATTAATTTTGAGATAGTTTATTCTATAGACTTTTTGAAACTAACAATCTTTTCTTCCACTTCTTTGATTGCTTTATAGAGATTGTCCTTTTCTTCTTTTGTAAGAGCAGATCCTCCTGGACTAGATGGGTCCATGGCTTTTTCTGTTTCCCCCATTAATTTTCCTAATCGTTCACCCATGGTTAACAGGGAGTGAGTAATGCTTTCTTTGTTGTTTTGTCCTTTGAGAGCTTTTTCAAGAAGTGCTTCGTGAGCAGATAATAAAGGGTGGCCTTTACCTTTTTTCATACAAGCCACATCGACATCAATAGAATCTATATGCGATATGTTTCGATCTGGTTTGTCGGGGTCGGAATATCTTCTAAAATCTTCTTTTTTTTTCTTGGTAGAAATTAAATCTTCATCAGACAAATTTTTGATTGCGTGTTGTAACGCTTGTTCTAATGATAAAAATTCTCTTATTTTCGCCATATGTTCTGGCCACTTTCCCATTCATATTGGCCATGCTTTAAATATACTTTCAAATAACAAAATTGTAAAAGCTAATTAAGTTCTTCTTTCCTATAATCCCGTTGATTTAAGCCTTCCTTCAGCGGGATTGTATGGCCAAAACTCCATAAAGATTAGCCACACATTAAATAGAATTTACCAAATTATTTTTTTATTCTTCAACTAAACAAAAGGAGAATAAATGAAAAAAATAACAATGCTTATGCCAATATTACTTTTTGTAGTTGGTTGTGCTTATAATCCCGTAATTGATACAGCGGGCAGATCAGGAACCTTCAATCAAAGTAACGCAGATAAAATCACAGATGATGTAATGCTTTGTAAACAATTAGCGAAAAAACATACCAATGATTTTGTGGAAGGATATAAAACAGTTCACAATTGGTACATTAGACCTCAAACACTTTGGTTGATGCCTAAATTGGATTATAAAGAAAAGAAACTAGTAAAAAATTGTCTTACCAATAGAGGACATAGTGTAATTAATTAATGAGCAAAGAAAATAAACTACAATCTGCAAATGTTGGGGCGGCTGGCGAACATTTAGTTTTGGCGCATCTTTTAAGAGAAGGTTTTGTTGCAGGTCTGGCTCCCTACAATACGAAAGATTATGATCTTATAGTAGTGAACCAAGATGGATCTTCTTCTTGTCCCATCCAAGTCAAAACATCTATGAATAAAGATGGTTGGATGATGAGCCAAAAACATGAAAAGCCTATAGACAATCTTTATTATTGTTTTGTTCAAATGAGCAAAGACAGCACTGATACAGAAATCTATATTGTAGATTCTCATACGGTCGCAAAAGTTATTAAGGTGTCACATCAAATCTGGCTAAAGACACCTGGAAGAAATGGAAAAGCTCATAACGATACTCCTATGAGAGTTCTTGGGAGAGACAATAAAATTGCAGTGGGTAAACACCAAAACTACCAAGAGTTTTTAAATGAAGAAGAGGTTAAGTATTTAGATGAGTATTCACTTGGTTGGCTTGAACCATATAAGAATGCCTGGAATTCATTAAGAAAATAAATGCAACCAGTAATTTTACCAAAAAAATTTGTCGAGGAGTTTGATAACAAAAAAAATAAAATAAAAATAGATCAAATAAGAAAGACACATAATAAAAAAATTTGGTGGAAATGTAAAAAGGGACATTCTTGGGAGGCAACTCCAACAGGTAGGCTTCGTTACAAGGGAAGGTCTAAATCATCAACCAAAGAAGAGGTTGGCATGTGTCCAACCTGTCAGATATTAAGCACTTACAAAATTTCCAAACATGTTAAAAATTTCTTTAATCAAGATTTAAATCCGTCCATTAAGTTGGAAGAGTTACATAGTAAATCCACAGACATTATTAAATGGCAATGTCCTAAAAATAAAAGACATATATGGGAAACAAAATATCTATCTAGAGCACAAAAAAGTGCCTCAAAAATTGGTTGCCCTTTTTGCAAAGGAAATCTTATTGAAGAAGAAAAGTTATTAAAAAGTTTATATCCAAATATATTTGATCAAATTGTTAAGGATGACAAAAAAATTAATTATGACTTGCTACCTCCGGGATCCGGTAAAAAAGTAAAATTTAAATGCCGAAAAGGCAAAGATCACATATTTGCAAAATCTATAGGTAAAATTACCAAATATAATAGAAAAACTAGCAAGCAACTTTCACAAAAAAACGATTATTTAAATTGCCCTTTTTGTGCAGGTGAAAAGCTTTCGGCAACAAACTCTTTAAATATCACACACCCTTATCTCGCAAAAATGTTTGATGACCATAAAAATAAAACAAAAGTAGCAAAGATACTTTTTCAAAGTCATAAAAAATATTTCTGGAAATGTTCTAATAACCACTCATTCAAAGCAGTTATGGCAAATTTAGTGAGAAGTAAAAATAGTAAATACAAAGGCTGTAATATTTGTACTGGAAAACAGTTTGATGAAAGCAACTCTCTTAAAAAACTATATCCTAAAATCTTTAATCAAATTCATAGAAATAAAAATAAAGGTATAAATTTAGACAAGTTAACAGCAAGCACTTCAAAGGAAATAATTTGGCAATGTTCTAGAGTTAAGGAACACCATTGGAAAAAATCTGTAACTCAGAGAATAAAGCATAAAGAATGCCCTTTTTGTAAAAATTATAAATTGCATATGACCAATTCATTGGCTTATGAGTACCCTGAGATTGCTAAGCAATTACATCCTGAAATGAATATGATTAGTGATGCCTCTATGATCAAAAGTACCTCAAGTAATAATTATTATTGGGTATGTAAAAACGACAGTTCACATGTTTATAAAGACAAAGTTAGAGATCAGACAGTCAGCAAAAAAGGATGTCCAATGTGTAGTAAAAATTTTAGATGGAATAGGACAACTCTTAAAACATTTTTATATTCAATCAAAGATCATATAGAATCTTTAACACCAGCAGAAAAATTCTTAATATTTCAGCAAACTGGAATGCCAGACCATCGATCTAAAGCTAGAAACTTTATAAAAAATTTCGCTAGCGGTCAGTTTCCCAAAGAAGAACTTGAAAAGTTTTTAGATGATAAGAAGTCATTAGTTGATAACTTTATTGATAATAATGATTTGAATATTAATGATTTCAGTGAAACTAAATCTGCTTCGGTATTGGGTGAAAATAATCAAACAGAAATTGAAGAATATCTTACAAAAAATTCAAATGATATAGATGTAAAACATGAGAATGGCTTGCCTACCATTGAAACAAAACAAGTTCTTAAAACACTTTCTTATTTAATTAGAAATGTAAATCAAGAGGCCATAGAATTTTTAATAGCATCTGCAAAACATAAAATCTGGAAGGATGTTTTTCACAATGAAGATAAAGCCATCAAAGAGCTAAAGCGCTATAACAAAGACGGATACATAAAAAGAGTTCAATTTGAATTTCTAAATGAATTTAAAAGAGCGAAGTCTTTAAAAATACCTAAAGGATATTCGTTTAAACACAAACCTAACCTAATGCAAAAACTGACTGCCGCAAAAGTTATTCATGAAAAAAGAGTTGGGAACTGGTCTGGAACAGGTGCTGGAAAAACACTATCCGCAGTTCTTGCAAGTAGATATATAGGTGCAAAGAACACACTGGTATGCTGTCCAAATGCCTTAGCACAAAAAAAAGATACTGGATGGGCCGATGAAGTAATTTCTATATTTCCAGATAGCAATGTTCAGCTCAAGTCTTTTGAGCCTTTAACTTCTAAGACTAATAATTTTTACCTATTCAACTATGAATCATTTCAACAAAAAAATAGTTCCAAAAAAATAGTTGAGTTTTTAAAAAAAGTAAAAGTAGACTTTGTTATTATTGATGAAATTCATTATTCTAAACAAAGAGAGGTAGACAATCTTTCTACAAGAAAAAAAAATATAACTTCTATGCTAGCAGAAATTAAAAAGAAAAATAAAAATTTACACGTCCTGGGGATGTCAGCCACACCGGTTATTAACAATTTATATGAGGGTAGAAGTTTAGTGGAAATGATTACTGGAGAGATCCACAAAGATTTACCTACTGAAATCAATATAAATAATTGTATGAAGTTACACCAAAAATTATCGACTATTGGTTTGCGTTGGATGCCAGATTATCAAATGAAATTAGCCACCACTGTAGAAGAGATTGATTGCTCTCACGTTACTGATGATGTCAAAGAATTAGGAAAACACCCAACTCCTTTGGATTTAGAAAAACTACTGACCAGAGAAAAATTAGCAACTATTAAAAAACATTTAGAACCAAAAACGATTATCTACACACATTATCTGGAGGGAATAGCTGACTATTTAAAAGAAGAGCTAGAAAAAGATGGATGGAAAGTAGGAATGTTTACAGGGGAAGATAAATCTGGATTAGATGAGTTTATCAATGGAAGTCTGGATGTATTAATAGGGAGTAGAACTATTGGCACTGGTATTAATGGACTACAAGATGTTTGTAAAAAAATTATTATTAATTCCCTACCTTGGACCCATGCTGAATTTGAACAGTTAATTGGTAGGGTTTATCGACAAGGTCAAAAGAGAGATGTTGAAATCATTATTCCTCTTACAGAAGGAACCGTAAATGGCAAACAGTGGTCGTGGTGCAAATCTAGATATGACCGAATTAAATTTAAAAAGACAGTAGGGGATGCAGCAGTAGATGGAGTTATTCCTAGTGAAGAAATTAGATCTGAAAACCAAGTTCTTCAAGATTTAATGAAATGGATTGATAGAATTTCTGGTGACGATGACTTTGAAATAAAAAGAGAACCTATTAAGTCTGAATTTGTATTCGATGAAACAGACCAGGAAAAAAGAATTGCAAAATATGGAGATTTCTCAAAAATGAACAGGGAATGGAATCATGCAAAAAGTTCCACTACTCATGACAAAATTAAAAACAATCCAGATCTATGGCGGCACTACCATCACATGTTTGAGGAAAGTAAAAAAACTTGGACTACTATACCAACTGCTGAATTAATAAAGTATTTCAAAATTAGAGATGGATTGGAAATCGGGGATTTTGGTTGTGGTAAAGCTTTGTTGTACCAGAGTTTATCAGAGAAACATACAGTTCATAGTTTTGACCATCACGCTTTTAACTCTCATGTGATAGCTTGCGATGTTTCCAAAACACCTCTTAATAATAAACAATTAGATGTCGCTGTTTTCTCCTTGTCTTTAATGGGATCCAATATCAGAGATTATATTAAAGAGGCAAATAGAACATTGAAGATAGATGGAAGATTATTTATTATTGAAGCCACTTCAAGGTTTAAAGATTTACAGCAATTTAAAAGATTAATTATACAATTTGGATTTGACCATTTAGCAGTTAAGGAAATGGGAAAGTTTACCCAAATCAAATGTGATAAAGTAAAAGATCTAAATGCAGATATTGATTTAGATTTATATTTGTAATTAGCAAATCAAGTCTTATTAGAGAAAATGCTATTAATTTTTGAAGGACACAAACTGGCTTTAATAAACTGAAAAAACATTTATATTAGCAACTGCATTAATAATACTATCTCTTGTCTAAAGAGTTACGTGTGGCTGTTGATCCATAAGTTTTCCTAAAACCCTATCTTCAACAGCCTCACAAATTTCTGAAACTCGTACAAAACTCGTACAGATTTACTTCTGAATCTCTCTGGACTTCTAAAAATAAGTTTGTGATCTTAAATTATTTAAGTATAACAACGATAGTAGATTGTTACGTAACAATGGCCCTCGTGGTGGAATGGTAGACACAAAGGACTTAAAATCCTTGCACTTCGGTGAGTGCCGGTTCGAGTCCGGCCGAGGGCACCATAATTATCTATTTATTTAAATCTTTATTAAAGGTAATCTCGTTTTTATGAAGCTTACAGTTGCCTATTTTTTTCTATTTTCAGGTGTTGTGTTAGGCAGTACGGCTAACAGTCTGCTTAAACTAACGGAAGGTTTCACCAAGCCTTTGCTTTCTATGTTTTGTTCCGTGTTTATTATTCTAGCAATTTACTGCCTATCTAAAGCAATGACTGTTATTCCAGCTGGATTTACCTACGCTACTTATGGAGGTCTTACAATTACAGCTGTAACTTTGTTTGGAATGTTTAAATACAATCAAGTTCCAAATATCTATGGAATTATAGGTTTATTATTTATTATCGCGGGTGTGATTCTGGTGAATTATTTTGGAAGAATAAGTTCTTAAATATCTAAATTTAAGATTTTACCGGCATTTTCAGATATAAATTTAAGTCTCAAATCCGCGTCTTTTCCCATGAGATCATTTATCAATTTACTAGTTACTTTATATTTAATCTTATCTGTTGGCACGGATACTTTAATTAAATTTCTAGTCTCTTTATTCATTGTAGTTTCTTTTAGTTGAGCAGGCATCATTTCTCCCAAACCTTTAAATCTACCTATTTCAACTTTAGCATTTTTTTTAAAACTTTTAACAATCTTATCTTTAGCTTTATCGTCCCTCACATAAAAGGTTTGGGTTCCAGAACTAATTTTATACAAAGGAGGAACAGCCATAAATAATCTGCCATCCTTAATTAATTCAGGCATTTCAATAAAAAAGAAAGTTAATAACAATGTAGAGATGTGATCACCATCCACATCGGCATCAGTCATGATGATAATTTTTTCATAGCGCAAATCTTTTCGAACATATTTGTTTCCTCTTTGGCATCCTAATGCTTGGAGCAAATTGCCAATTTCATTATTTGCAAGAATTTTTGCAGTATTAGAATTTTTTACATTTAGAATTTTTCCTCTTAGAGGTAATATGGCTTGAGTATAGCGGTCCCTTGCTTGTTTAGCCGAACCACCTGCAGAATCACCCTCAACAATGAAAAGCTCTGTTCCTTCGGTTTTGTCGCTAGCACAGTCTGCTAATTTTCCTGGGAGACGAATTTTTCTGAAAGAAGTTTGTCTTTCAACATTGTCATTTAATTCGTATAAATTTCTTTCTCTAATTTTTTCTTCAATAAATGTTAAAATAGACTTTGCAGCTTTTGAATTTCTGTTAAGCCAATCTTCAAATAGAATGGAGACTGATTGATCACAGTATTTAAGCACAAAAGAAGAGGACAGCTTGTTTTTAGTTTGTCCCTCAAATTCTGGATTACCTATAAAAACAGAAACTATATAACTAGCGTTACTGAAAATATCTTCTTGAGAGGCTTTAATTACTGTTTTGTTGTTTTTTAATTTAGCATATTTTCGGATTGCTTTTGCAACACCGCCTCTAAAGCCACTTTCGTGAGTTCCACCATTGGAAGTCGGAACTGTATTTGCAAAAGACTTGGTAAAATTATTTTTATTATCATGCCATTGAATAACCAGTTCTACTTTCCCTTTTTTGTCTTGAAAATCTCCTTTAAGAGAGCAAATTTTATCATGAACTTTTTTAGCATTGGATAATTCAGATTTTAAATATTGTTCTAATCCTTCTGGATAAAATAGGGTGTCTTTGTTTGGAATATTTTCTTTTCTACTTAATAGGCTTTTGTCACATTCCCAGTGAATTTTTACGCCCTTAAATAAAAAAGCTTTATTCCTACAAGTTTCATAAATTCTTATTGGAAGAAATTTTAAATCTTTTCCAAATATTTGATCATCAGGTAAAAAAGTAACTCTAGTGCCGTGTGGAGAAGGGTAGGTTCCTTTTTGAGTAAGTTTATTTAAAGGTTTGCCTCTAGAGTATTCCTGAAAGTGTATTTTTTTCTTTTTAAAAACTTCCACTTTCATTTTAGAAGATAGTGCGTTGACTACCGACAAGCCAACCCCATGCAGTCCAGCCGACGTTGTGTATACTCCATCTTCTTTAAATTTTCCCCCAGAGTGAAGAGTAGTCATTACCACTTCTAAAGCGCTTTTGTTTTTTTTAGGATGTTTGTCTATTGGAATTCCACGTCCATTATCCATGACAGTTAAGGAGCCATTTTTATTTAATATTACTGTTATTTCAGAAGCCTCACCTGCAACCACTTCATCCATGCAGTTATCTATAATTTCATTAGCCAGATGATGGTATGCCGTTTCATCGGTGCCACCAATGTACATGCCTGGTCTTTTTCTTACCGGAGCGAGACCCTCTAAAACTTCAATGTCTTTTGCTGAATAGTTATTTTTTTTTGTTACCACGTTAAGATCATTAGATTAATTTAAAAAAATATACAGATTAATTTTTATTTGATTTTGAATAAAAAAAAAAACCCACACTTTCATGCGGGGTTTTAATTGTTTAAAATAACGTAGCTTAGGAGCTGTAGTACATTTGGTATTCTACTGGATGGGGAGCATGTTCTAAATTGTAAACCTCTTCCATTTTAAGATCAATGTAGGCTGATATTTGATCATCAGTAAATACATTGCCTGCTGTTAAAAAAGATCTATCGTTATCAAGACTTTCTAGGGCTTCTCTTAGGGAACCACAAACTTGCGGCACACCCTCAAGCTCTTCAGCACTTAAAGAATATAAATCTTTATCAAAAGGCTTACCTGGATCAATCTTATTTTTAATTCCATCAAGTCCTGCCATTAACATAGAGGCAAAAGTTAAATAAGGATTTCCAGCAGCATCTGGGAATCTCACCTCAACTCTTTTTCCTTTAGGACTAGAGCTAAATGGTATTCTACAACCTGCAGATCTATTTCTTGCAGAGTATGCAAGAATGACTGGGGCTTCAAATCCAGGAATTAATCTCTTGTAACTGTTTGTGGTAGCGTTGGTAAATGCATTAAGAGCTTTAGCATGCTTGATGATTCCACCAATATAATAAAGACACTCTTGTGATAGACCTGCATACTTGTCTCCAGCAAATGTTGGCTTACCATCTTTCCAAATAGATTGGTGACAGTGCATTCCCGAACCGTTATCTCCCTTAATTGGTTTTGGCATAAACGTTGCAGTCTTTCCAAAAGAATGCGCAACCATATGAGCTGCATATTTATAAATTTGCATATTGTCTGCATTAGTAACCATTGTATCAAACATGGTTCCTAGTTCATGCTGAGAAGGAGCAACTTCATGATGATGCTTTTCTACTTTCACACCCATGTCTTTCATCGCTTTTAAAGTTTCAGCTCTTAGATCTTGGCAGCTATCAACAGGAGGTACCGGAAAATATCCACCTTTTACTCCCGGTCTGTGGCCCATGTTGCCATTTTCATATTTTTTATCTGAATTGTAAGGACCTTCAGAACTATCAATTTCAAAAGAAACTTTATTCATGGAGTTAGAAATCTTCACATCATCAAAAACAAAATATTCAGGTTCAGGTCCAAAATAAATAGTATCACCAATACCCGTTGTTTTTAAATAAGCTTCTGCTTTTTTTGCAATCGATCTTGGATCTCTTTCATAGTAATCTTTTTTAATGGGATCCATAATATCGCAAAAAATAACCAAGGTATTATGAGAAGTAAACGGATCAACAAAAGATCTCGTTAAATCTGGTTTTAAAATCATGTCAGAATCGTTAATAGCTTTCCATCCAGCAATTGATGAGCCATCAAAAAAAGTTCCATCGTTTAAAAATTCAGCATCAACGGTGCTGACATCTTGAGTTAAATGTTGAAGTTTTCCTCTAGGGTCTGTAAACCTCAAGTCTACAAATTCAATTTCTTTATCTTTAATTGTTTTTAAAATATTTTCTGCAGTCATTTTTGTTAGCTCCTGTTATTTCTTAAGTTCTAAGTGAATAATTAATACTATTTAAGAATATTTTTGAATGCTTTTATACCATGCCTGATATGCATATTGTTGATAATTAAGGCTCATACCAACAAGCAACTTTTGATTGAATATACTTAAAAAATGCAAATATCTGCATAAAAGCATATAAACAAATCATAATGAAAAAAACGATACTGGTTACTGGTGGCACAGGAGTTATAGGGCTTTCTATCATTGAGCTTTTTTATAAAAAGGGATTCAATGTAATTGCCGCTGGATTAAGCAAAGCCAATAATACAAAAATATTTAAAAAAAAATTTAGTTCAAAAAGATCTTTAACTATCAATACAGAGCTCACAAGTTCTAAGAATGTTAGAAAAGTAATAACGAGCTCTCTTAAAAAATTTAAAAAAATTGATGTGCTGATTAATTGTGCTGGAATTCAATTTGTGATGCCTCTTGAAAAATATCCAGAAAAGGTTTGGAGAAAGATGATGGATATTAATCTCACAACTCCTTTTTTGTTCACAAAGGAACTCTTGCCCATTATGAGAAAAAATAAATGGGGCAGAATTATTAATATAGCTTCTACCCACGGCCTAATTGGTTCGGTAAACAAATCTGCCTACACGGCTTCTAAGCACGGGTTGGTTGGATTGACAAAAGTAACAGCTTTAGAAACCGCAAAAGATCCAATTACATGTAACTCTTTATGTCCAGGCTTTGTGCTTACCGAATTAATCCAAGACCAAATAGAGGTAGTTGCAAAGAAAAAAAACATTCCGATTAACAAAGCCGGTATTGAGATGTTGAGAGAAAAACAGCCATCTTTAAAATTTGTTAAAAAAGAAGATATAGCTGCCATGATATATTTTTTATGCAGCAAAGAGGCAGATCAAATTACGGGATCTAACTTATCCCTAGATGGAGCTTGGACAGCACAATAAATAGTGCTTACAAATATCGCTATTATCTTCAATTGATTAATATTTAAAAAGCACTATAAATAGCCAGAAATTAATCGCGGAAGTGGCGGAATGGTAGACGCGCTGGTCTTAGAAACCAGTGAGGCAACTCGTGAAGGTTCAAGTCCTTTCTTCCGCACCAAATAAGGAATTATGAAAGTAACTGTAACATCGTCCAAAAATCTTCAATCAACTTTAAAGATCGTAGTTGAGAAAAAAGAGATAGATGCCAAAATAGAAGTGAGATTATCTGAATTAAAAAACACAATTAATTTAAAAGGGTTTCGACCAGGCAAAGCTCCTATGGAGTTATTAAAAAAAAAATTTGGCTCTTCAGTTTATGGAGAAGTGGCAGAAAAGTTACTTCAAGAATCTACCTTCCAAGCACTTAAAGAAAAAAACATCACACCAGCTAGTCAACCTAAAATTGACGTCCAATCTTCAGGCGAAGATAAAAATTTAGAATTTACGGTCTCAGTTGAGCAGGTTCCAGAAATAAAGAAAATAGAATTTGAAAAAATTACCCTTAATAAATACGAGGTAAAATCAGACAAGAAGGAAATTGAGCAAAGATTAAAAGGCATTGCAGAAAGTAATAAAAAATACGTTGATAAAAAAGATAAAGCAGCAAATGAAGATATGGTGGTCTTTAATTTTGAAGCTACTGTTGAGGGAAAGCCGTTTGAAGGCAACAAAGGTGAAAAACTTCAGATTGTTTTAGGTAAAGATCTTTTTATTCCAGGTTTTGATAAGCAAATAATTGGTTCCAAGCAGGGAGATGAAAAAGTTGCAAAAGTTAAGTTGCCAGAAAATTATCCCAATAAAGAATTAGCAGGAAAACCGGCAGAATTTAAATGTAAAATTGTAGAAGTAAAAAAACCAGAAGACCAGAAAATCGATGATGCTTTTGCTAAAAATTTTGGCGCCAAGGATCTTAAGGATTTGGAGAGTATGATTGGCAATCAAATTTCCAAGGAATACGAGAGTGTAACAGATCAGCTTTTAAAAAAAGAAATTTTAGATGATCTAGATAAGAAATTTACCTTTGATTTACCCAAAGGATTGTTGGAGGATGAAGTACAAAATGTAGAGCACTCTTTAGTTCATGAAAAAATGAATGAATTAAAAGCCAAAGGAGAAAAATTTAAACATGAACACGATCATGATAAAATCAAACTATCGGATAGCGATAAACAAACTGCTCTAAAGATTGCAAAAAGAAGAGTGAAACTTGCTTTGTTGTTAAATAAAACTGGTGAAGAAAATAATATCAAAGTTACACCAGAAGAACTAAAGATGGAATTGGAAAAACAACTGAGAAACTATCCGGGACAAGAAAAAAACATTAGAGACTTTTACCAAAAAAACCCCGCTGAATTAACCAAGCTAAAAGGACCCGTTTTTGAAGACAAGGTTGTTGAGCTTATTAAAAGCAAAGGCAAGATAGTGACGAAGGTTATGTCGAAAGACGAATTGTTGAAGTTATTTAACAATATAGACGAAAAGGGCAAAGAAAAAAAGACTTCTACTAGCAAAGCACAGAAAAAAGAAACATCTAGTAAAACTAAAAAAAAAGAGACTTCTAAAAAAACTAGTAAAAAATAGTCAAACAGAGTAAATTCTGATTCGTATGAAAGATTCATTTGACGTCTACATGAATACACTAGTGCCCATGGTGGTAGAGCAAACTCCCAGGGGTGAGAGAGCTTATGATATTTATTCTAGGCTTTTAAAAGAAAGAATCATTTTTTTAGTTGGTCCAATCAACTCTCAAGTTTCTAGTTTAATTTCTGCACAACTTCTATTTTTAGAATCGGAAAATAATTCCAAAGAAATTTTTATGTACATTAATAGTCCTGGGGGCATTGTTACAGATGGTCTGGCCATCTATGACACGATGCAATACATCAAGCCTGCCGTTGCAACACTTTGTATTGGACAAGCTTGTTCCATGGGTTCTTTTCTTTTAGCTGCTGGTGAAAAAGGTCAACGTATGTCACTACCCAACTCCAGAGTTATGGTTCACCAACCTTCTGCAGGTTTTCAAGGACAAGCAACAGATATTGAAATTCATGCCAATGAAATTATGCAAACTAAAAAAAAGTTAAATGAAATTTATTCCAAACACACGGGCCAAACTGTAGAGAAAATCAAAGAAGCTTTAGAACGAGATAAGTTCATGAGCGCTGAAGAGGCAAAGGCATTTGGTTTAATAGATAAAGTTGTTGAAAAAAGACCTTCTTAACCATTTAAAAGCTTAAAATTCTTAACAATTGCATCCACAGATACAACTAATGCTTGATATTAGTATGGCCAGCATATTATTGTCTGTTCATTGATTCGATTATGACAAAAGAAACTAAAAATACATTGTATTGTTCTTTCTGCGGAAAGAGCCAACACGAGGTCAGAAAACTAATTGCCGGTCCTACGGTTTTTATTTGTGATGAGTGTGTTGAGCTTTGTATGGACATCATTAAAGAGGAGAGCAAAAGTAACTTTTCTAAAAATGAAGAGGGAGTTCCTTCTCCTAAAGAAATTTTCTCAACACTAGATGAATACGTCATAGGTCAAAAGACAGCCAAGCAAATTTTATCGGTAGCAGTTCACAATCATTACAAAAGATTAAATTACGAAGGAAAAAATAATAAAGGCGATGTAGAACTTGCAAAATCAAATATTTTATTGATGGGCCCAACTGGTTGTGGAAAAACTTTGTTAGCTCAAACCTTGGCAAGAATATTAGACGTCCCATTTACCATGGCGGATGCTACCACTTTAACTGAAGCAGGGTATGTTGGTGAGGATGTGGAAAATATTATTTTAAAACTTCTTCAAGCTGCAGACTACAATGTTGAAAAAGCTCAACGTGGAATTGTTTATATTGACGAGGTGGATAAAATTAGTAGGAAAACAGAAAATCCATCTATTACTAGAGATGTATCTGGTGAAGGAGTTCAGCAAGCTTTATTAAAAATTATGGAAGGCACTGTTGCTAGTGTTCCTCCCCAAGGAGGAAGAAAGCATCCTCAACAAGAATTTTTACAAGTAGATACTACTAATATACTTTTTATTTGTGGTGGAGCTTTTGCCGGTATTGATAAAATTATCTCATCAAGAGACAAAGGATCTTCTATTGGATTTGGCTCCAAGCTAAACACCAAGGCAGAAAAAAAAGTTGGTGAATTGTTAAAAAGCATTGAACCTGAAGATTTGTTAAAATTTGGTTTGATTCCAGAATTTATTGGTAGACTTCCTATTATTTCTACTTTGGAAGATTTGGATGAAGATTCTTTGGTTAAGATTTTAGAAGAACCTAAAAATTCATTAACCAAGCAATATGCTAAACTTTTTGAAATTGAAGGTGTTAAATTAAATTTTTCAAAAGATGCGCTCAAGGCTATTGCTGGAAAAGCTATTCTGAGAAAAACGGGAGCTAGAGGATTAAGATCTATTATTGAAGAAGTATTATTGGAAACTATGTTTGAGCTTCCTTCTATAGAGAACGTAGAAGAAGTAGTAGTGAATAAGGAAGTAATCTTAGGAAAATCTAAGCCACTTCTGATTTATTCTAAGAAATCTTCTAAAGAAGAAAAAATAGCTAATTAGCTTATTAACAGCCCTCACAAATCATACTTGTATTCATTAAATTAATACTTATTTAATAGAGCAGTTATGTCAGACTCTACAAAAATAAATTTAAACGAATACCCAATCCTACCACTTAGGGATATTGTAGTATTTCCGAATGCAGCCATCCCCTTATTTGTTGGTAGAGAAAAATCCATTAAGGCTTTGGAGGCTGTGGCCTCTAAGTATAAAAAAATTATTTTAGTAGCCCAAAAAGATGCGGAAACAGACGATCCTAAGGACAAAGATGTTTATGCTTACGGAACTTTAGGAGAAATACTCCAATTGCTTAAATTGCCTGACGGCACTGTAAAAATTCTAGTTGAAGGAAAGTCTATAGTTAAAATTAAAGAATTTAAAAAGAATGAAGATTTCTTATTAGCAGATTGTGAGGAAGTTAAACTCGATTCTAAAAAGCCTGAAGCAATTTCTTTATCCAAAGCTATTATTGGAAAATACGAAAAGCTTTCGAAAATTTCAAAAAAATTTAATGATGAAAATAACATCAATTTTAAAAACGAAACAGATCCGGTAGTTATATCCAATAAAATTGCTTCAAATTTAAGTATAGATCTTTTTGAAAAACAAAAAATTTTAGAAAGTGTCGACATTCAGAAAAAATTAGAATTAATTCTAGGTTATTTAGATAATGAAATTGATGTCTTGTCTGTGGAAAAAAGAATTAGAGGTAGGGTTAAAAATCAAATGGAGAAGACTCAGAGGGAGTACTATCTTAACGAGCAATTGAAGGCGATCCAAAAAGAGCTTGGTGAAATTGAAGAAGGAAAAGATGAAACCAAAGTTCTAGAAGATTCTATTAAAAAAGCAAAAATGCCTAAAGAGGCAGAAGAAAAATGTTTTGCAGAATTGAAAAAATTACGAATGATGAGTCCCATGTCTGCAGAATCTACAGTGGTAAGAAATTACTTAGAGTGGATGGTTGCCTTGCCATGGCACAAGTCTTCTAAAGTGAACACGGATATTAATGTAGCTCAAAAAGTTTTAGACAAAGATCATTATGGTCTTGAAAAAGTAAAAGATAGAATTTTAGAGTTTCTTGCAGTCCAGTCCAGAATACAAAAAATCAAAGGACCTATTCTGTGTTTAGTAGGACCTCCAGGAGTAGGAAAAACATCTTTAGGTAAATCAATTGCTAAAGCGACTGGTAGAGAATTTGTCAGAATGTCATTAGGGGGCGTTCGTGATGAAGCAGAAATTAGAGGTCACAGAAGAACTTATATAGGTAGTCTTCCAGGTAAAATTATTCAGATGATGAAAAAAACGGGAACCAAAAATCCTCTTTTTTTATTAGATGAAATTGACAAAGTAGGTAATGATTATAGAGGAGATCCTTCATCCGCATTGCTTGAGGCTTTAGATCCTGAGCAAAACAATACTTTTAACGATCATTATTTAGAAGTGGATTACGATCTATCCAACGTTATGTTTGTTACAACTGCAAATACCCTTAATATCCCTGGACCATTATTAGACAGGATGGAAATTATTAGAATATCTGGTTACACAGAAGACGAAAAATCTGAAATTGCTAAAAAATATTTAATTCCGAAACAAATCAAAGACAGTGGACTGAAAGAGGGTGAATGGAAAATTGATGATGAATCGATCAAGAGTATTATTCGACATTACACAAGAGAGTCTGGAGTAAGAGGTCTGGAAAGAGAAATTTCCAAATTAACCAGAAAAGCAGTTAAAGAAATTGTCACTAGCAAATCTACTACGATTGATCTGAAAGAGGATCAGGTAGAAAATTATCTTGGTGTTAAAAAGTTTAAATATGGAGAGATTGAATCGGAAGACAAGGTAGGTACTGTTACTGGACTTGCTTGGACAGAAGTTGGCGGAGAAATTTTGTCCATTGAGACTTTAGTGATGCCTGGAAAAGGAAAATTAGAACTAACAGGAAAACTAGGAGACGTCATGAAAGAATCTATGCATGCTGCAAAATCTTTTGTGAGATCGAGATGCTTAGAATTTGGAATTATACCCCCTGTGTTTGAAAAAAAAGATATTCATATTCATGTTCCTGAAGGTGCTACTCCGAAAGATGGGCCTTCTGCTGGAATTGGAATGGTGACGGCTATTGTTTCCGCACTGACTAACACACCAGTTAAAAAGGATGTGGCTATGACAGGTGAAGTTACATTGAGCGGAAGAGTATTGCCCATAGGTGGTTTGAAGGAAAAATTGTTAGCAGCGCTTCGTGGTGGTATTAAAACAGCAATCATTCCTGCTGAAAATGAAAAAGATTTAAAAGAAATTCCTGACAATGTTAAACAAGGTTTAAAAATTATTCCGGTCAAACACGTGGAAGAAGTTTTAAAAATCGCACTTACTAAAAACCTTAAGCCAGTCGAGTGGGTGGAAATAGAGCAGATTCCTTCCAATAATAACAAGGGAACCTCCCAGGAGAGCAAGCATTAATTATAATGCTTTGTGACTATTAGATTTCCTGCTATAAGAATTTTCTGAATTTAAAAAGGGCGATTAGCTCAGTTGGTAGAGCATCTCGTTTACACCGAGAGGGTCGGGAGTTCGAGTCTCTCATCGCCCACCAACATTCGGGGGTGTAGCTCAGTTGGTTAGAGCGCTGGCCTGTCACGCTAGAGGTCGCGAGTTCGAGTCTCGTCACTCCCGCCAAAATAATGATAATGTTATAGTTAGATCTTAATCTTTGCAGCCTAATTTTTTAAGTGTGGTTGAAGATTTTTTTTAATGATTATTTTTTTAGTTTTCTTTTATCTTCTAAACTAAGTTTTCTAGCGTTGTTGAAGATTTTATTTTTAATATCTTGGTTAAAAGTATTATCTAATTTAGTTGTCTTGCAATTTTGGTTATTACATACTCGTTTATAAGAAGTTACTTGCAATGAACTAATGCTTATCTCACTAGACAAAAATCTAACTTCCAGCTTAATAGCTTCATTATTATTCTCATACCAGTCAGTAATAATCAGACCTCCAGAGTAACTCACGCTTTGTAAAGGTAAAAAGTCTAAAGTTTTTAAACTAGCCCTCCATAGAACGTTAGAAGTACTGAATTGAAATGTAGTGTCTCGGTTACTTTTGTTGGAGTTAAAAAAACCTCCACCCGCGTCTCTAGCAGCCTCAGTTCTTTTTTCTACATTGGGCTCTATTCTTTTTTTTTCCCCTGTAACTGGATCAACTTTGCCTCCTGAGCAACTGAAAATTAGAAAAGAAAGAGATAAAAAGAGTATAATCTTTATTGTTTTCATGTATTTTTTGTTAAATTAAGTCAATTGAATTTAATTTATTACCCTTAATGCCTCCATTATTCCACTATTATAACAATGTTGTAAAATTACAACAGATTAAAAAAAAAAAAGATTTTTAGAAATATGTTTAGTTTGCCAGCACAAATCTGATTATAAGATCAGTTAATCATTTAACAACAAGGAGAAAATAAATGAAAAAACTACTAACTACGACTGCATTAATCGGTCTTATCGGTTCTTCTGTTTCATCTTTTGCTGAAACAAAAGTTACTGGTCAAATTGAGCAGACAGTAAACAGCCGTTCTTACAGCACCACTTCAAATGGAGGTGACAATGGAATGGGACAAGAAACTAACCTAAAAATTTCTAGCTCAAAAGATCTAGATAATGGTATGGGTTTATCTGGTCATTTTCAAATAGAAGATGGAGCTGTTGATAGTACTTCTATCAAACTATCTTCAGGCGCTATTACTTTTGAAATTGGTACAGATACGGGTACTAACATTCACTCTAATATAAATCCTAGAGTTGGAGACCAAGCATCTGATGCTACTGGTGTAGCATCTGATTCATTGATCAGAACTGAAGCACATGATTCTCAACACGCTAGCTTATCATTTGGTAGCGACATGGGATCTGTAACAGCTAGATATGCTCCAGGAACTAACACTACTACTGCTAATGATAATTCTGCTACATCTGCTGGTGGATCAATAACTGAATTTGTTTTTAAAGGAAATTTAGGTGTTGAAGGTCTTTCTTTGATTGCTGGTGTAGAAACTGCTACTGCAGACACTAACGCACAAATAACTGAGGGAACTGCTGAAGAAGAAGAAAAAGTACTTGGTATTTCTTATGGCCAAGGTGCTTGGAGAATTGGTGCTACTAGAAGAACTCTAGATGATGGTACTACTTCTGCTGAAGAAAACAGTATTGATACATTAACTGCTTACTCAGCAACTTATGCTATCAGTGATTCACTTTCAATCGGTTACGAAAGAACTGAAACTGAATTTGAATTATCTTCATCTGTTGTAAAAGACGAAGAATCTGATGCATTTACAGTTGGTTATAACCTAGGTGGATTAGGTGTAACTTTGATGTATGTTGAATCTGAAAACGCTGGTGCTGCAGGCGCAGCAGGTACTGCAGGTACAGACATTGAAGGTTACCAAATTAGAACTGTTTACTCGTTTTAATTAATAACACTTTAAAAATTAAAACCGCCTAGAGCAATCTAGGCGGTTTTTTTTTGTCTGAAGTTGTAAAAAGAAAGAACGCAAGCCACAGTGTTTGAAACATTTAGGCTCTCTACTTTTTTAGAGATAGGAATTTTGATTATCTCGTTGCAATTTTTTTTCACCAAGTCTTTAATCCCAAAACCTTCTGATCCAAAAACAAAAGCATTTTTCTTTGTGAAATCTTGTTCATATAGACTTTGATTTGATTCTGAGTCTAAAGCATACACCCATACATCATTTTCTTTCAAAGAACGTATTGCATTACTTAAGTTGGACACTAAAAAAATATTAACATGTTCCATAGCGCCGCTAGCAGTTTTGTACATTTCATGACTTTTGGATCTGAAATCTCTTTTACTAAATATAATTCCATCCACATTAAAGGCGACAGAAGATCTAATGATAGAGCCAATATTTCTATCATCTTGAAGTTCATTTAGAATTAAAAGGGTTAGAGTTTCGTCTTTTTTTTCTTTTAAAAACAAGTCTATTGTTGCGTTGTCTTTTTTTTCAATGAGAGCTGCAAAACCTTGATGAATAAAATTGGGATCTTTAAAAATTTTATCAATAAATTCTTTTTTTTTAATTTTAACTAACTTGTTGTTGTCAAAAAGCTTTAAATTACTTTCGTTAGATAGAATAATTTCTTTTATTTTTCTGTTCTTATTTAGGTAAGCGCTTGTGACTGCATGCTTGCCTCCGATCCAAAAATAATTATTTTCCATAATGTGATTATATATTTGTATAATATTGTATTTAGTAATATTTAACTTATATTAAATACAATTGTACGTTTCATTGTTTTTATTGGAGGGATACCAAAGCAGTCAAATGGGGCGGGCTGTAAACCCGCTGGCTCCGGCCTTCGAAGGTGCGAATCCTTCTCCCTCCACCATAAAAAGCTTTGTTTAATTAGCTTTTTTTAACCTCTCTAATAGTTGATTATTTAGACTTTAATGTTATAAGCACATGGCTGTTGTGGGTAAAACAGTTTGGTACTGCGGGTGTAGTTCAATGGTAGAACTCCAGCCTTCCAAGCTGGTTGTGAGAGTTCGATTCTCTTCACCCGCTCCAAAAAAATAAACAAAAAAAATAAGAAGGATTAAAATAAAAATGTCAAAAGAGAAATTTAACAGGAGCAAACCGCATTGTAACATTGGAACAATCGGACACGTCGACCACGGTAAAACAACTTTAACTGCAGCAATTACAAAAGTTTTATCTACAGCAGAAGGATCTACTGCAACTTTTTCAGCGTATGATCAGATTGACAAATCTCCTGAAGAAAAAGAAAGAGGAATTACAATTTCAACTGCACATGTTGAATACGAAACTCCAGCAAGACACTATGCGCACGTTGATTGCCCAGGTCACGCTGACTACGTAAAAAACATGATCACTGGTGCTGCACAAATGGATGGCGCTATCTTAGTTGTGAATGCAGCAGATGGACCAATGCCACAAACTAGAGAGCACATTCTACTTGCAAGACAAGTGGGAGTCCCTTCTTTGGTAGTATTTTTAAACAAATGTGACACGGTAGATGACAAAGAACTTTTAGAATTAGTTGAAATGGAAATTAGAGAACTTCTTACTTCTTACAAATATCCAGGAGATACTATTCCCATCATTAAAGGGTCAGCTTTAAAAGCTTTAGAAGGTGATGAAGAAATGGGAATTAAACCAATTCTTGAATTAATGAAAGCTGTGGATGATACTATTCCTCAGCCTGCTAGACCTATTGAAAAACCATTCCTAATGCCGATTGAAGATGTCTTTTCAATTTCCGGTCGTGGAACAGTGGTGACGGGTAGAATTGAACTTGGACAAGTAAAAACTGGTGAAGAAATTGAAATCATCGGAATTAAAGAAACACAAAAATCAGTTTGTACTGGAGTTGAAATGTTTAGAAAACTTTTAGACTCAGGTGAAGCTGGTGATAACGTGGGAATTCTTCTTAGAGGAATTGAAAGAGATCAAGTGGAGCGTGGACAAGTTCTTGCAAAACCTGGATCTATTAAACCCCATACAAAATTTGAAGCTCAAGCTTATATTTTAAAAAAAGAAGAGGGTGGAAGACATACTCCTTTCTTTACTAAATATAGACCTCAGTTTTATTTTAGAACTACGGACGTTACAGGTGAAGTAACATTGCCAGAAGGAACAGAAATGATCATGCCCGGCGATGATGCTAAAATGACAGTGACTCTAATCAACCCTATTGCGATGGATGAAAATCTTAAATTTGCAATTAGAGAAGGTGGAAGAACTGTTGGTGCGGGAGTAGTAACTAAAGTTATAGAGTAAAACTCTACAAAGGAGTGTAGCTCAACTGGTAGAGCGCCGGTCTCCAAAACCGGAGGCTGTGGGTTCAAGTCCCTCCACTCCTGCCAGACTTGAGATATTGATAACTATGCAAAATCCGCTTAATTTTTTAAGAAGTGTTAAACAAGAGATTTTTAAGATCACTTGGCCCACAAGCAAAGAAGCTTTGATGGGAACAGTTATGGTAATTGCTATGGCAGTAGTTGCTTCTTTGTTTTTTTTACTTTTAGATCAGTTTTTTAAAGTGGGTCTTAACTACTTAATTGGAGCTTAAACACAACATGATGAAATGGTACATTGTTCAATCTTACTCTGGATTTGAAAAGAAAGTCTCAGAACAAATTCAAGAAGAGCTGGATAAGGCTGATCTATCGGATCATTTTGATCAGGTTTTAGTTCCCACACAAGATGTAACCGAAATTAAAAAAGGAAAAAAAACCATTGTTAAAAAGAAGTATTTTCCAGGTTATGTTCTTGCAAAAATGATTATGACGGATCAAATTTATCACTTAATTAAAGACTTGAAGAAAGTAAGTGGTTTTTTAGGCCCTCAAGGAAAGCCTTCACCCATTCATGAGGATGAAGTGCAAAAGATTCTAGGAAACATGGAAGAAAGCATTTCCAATCCAACTAGCTCAGTTATCTTTACTATTGGTGAGCAAGTTAAGGTCTCAGATGGTCCTTTTGCTTCATTTAATGGTTTAGTTGAAGAAATAGATGAAGATAAATCTAGACTTAAGGTTTCAGTTTCTATATTTGGTAGGCCGACACCTGTAGATTTAGATTATGCACAGGTAGAAAAGTTATAAAATTATGGCAAAAGAAATTTCAGGTTATTTAAAATTGCAAATTAAAGGTGGGCAGGCAAATCCAGCTCCCCCTGTTGGACCTGCTTTAGGACAACGTGGAATTAATATTATGGAATTTTGCAAAGCTTTTAATGATAAGACAAAAGAATTTATGGGACAACCTGTTCCAGTAGTGATCACTATTTACAAAGACAAAAAATTTGATTTTATTATCAAGACACCTCCAGCTTCTCACTTAATTAAAGAAGCAATGAAAATAAAATCTGGATCTAAAGAACCAGGAAGATTATCAGCTGGAATTATTACCAAAGAACAATTAAAAAAAATTGCTGAAGCAAAAATGAAAGACTTAAGTGCCTTTGACATTGAAGAAGCAATTAAAATAATTGCAGGTTCTGCAAGATCAATGGGAATACAGGTAAAAGACTAATGGCTGAAAAAAAGAAATCAAAAAGATATCGATCTTTAGTAAAAGATTTTGATAAAAACAATTCTTTGAAAATTGAAGAAGCTGTTAAAGTTATTAAAGAAAAATCAAAAGCTAAATTTGTAGAATCTTTTGATGTTTGTTTTTCTCTAGCAGTAGATAAAACTAAACCAGATAGCGTTTTAAGAACTACAGTGGACTTGCCAAATGGTAACGGGAAAAAAATTAAAATTGCAGTTATTTGTTCTAATGACAAGGTCGAAGAGGCTAAATCTGCAGGAGCAGAAATTGCTGGTTCAGATGATTTAATTGAAACTATTAATTCGGGTAAAATTGATTTTGATGTTTTGATTGCAGCACCAGACATGATGTCCAAAGTAGGAAAACTAGGAAAAGTTCTTGGACCGAAAGGTATTATGCCAAATCCAAAATTTGGAACAGTTTCGCCCAATGTAGCAAAGGCTGTGACGGATATTAAGAATGGAAAAGTGGAAATTCGTTGCGATAAAGATGGAAACTTAAATTTATCCATAGGAAGAGTGAACTTTGATGATTCAAAAATAATTGAAAATTTTAAATCCGTATATGACGTTATTGAAAAAGAAAAACCAGTAGGCCTTAAAGGAAATTACATTAAGAATATTTTTGTAACTAATTCCATGGGACCCTCTGTAAAACTAAATTTAGCAAACTAATCATATGAACCGAGAGCAAAAATCAAATTACGTTTCTTCTTTAAAAGAAAGTTTAAATAATAATGAAGCTATGATGATTTATCATTACCAAGGCTTGAATGTTAATCAGCTCGATGATTTGAGAAATCAAATGCGTGAAGCTGGTGCTTTATTAAAAGTTACTAAAAATAGAATTACCAAGATTGCTTTAAAAGATACCCAGCATGAAGAGGCCATTTCTCTTTTTTCAGGACAAACTGGAGTAGCTCTATCAAAGGATCCAATTACTTTAGCGAAAACATTAGTTAACTTCCAAAAGAAGAATGACATGTTAAAAATCGTGGGCGGAGTAATGGATAGTAAAGTTTTAGCCCCAGAGGATGTAGCTAAGATTGCGACATTACCGACACTAGATGAGGCAAGGGCTAAAATCGCAGCTATATTGCAAACACCAGCTCAACAATTAATAAGTATTTTGCTTGCACCTGGCGCAAAAATTGCTAATTTGGCGCACGCAAAAAGTTTAAAAAAAGATTAACCGCATAATTCAAGGGATACCAAATGACAGACTTAAATAAAATTGTAGAAGACTTATCAAAATTAACAGTGGTTGAAGCTGCAGAGCTTTCAAAAACTTTAGAAGAAAAGTGGGGCGTTACTGCTGCTGCTCCTGTAGCGGTTGCTGCTGCTGGTGCTGCCGGTGGAGAAGCTGCTGAAGAAAAAACTGATTTTACTGTAGTGCTAACATCTGCAGGTGAAAATAAAATTGGAGCTATTAAAGAAGTGAGAGCATTTACAGGACTTGGTTTAAAAGAAGCTAAAGATCTTGTTGAAGCTGCACCTAAAGAATTAAAGCAAGGTGTTGCTAAAAAAGATGCTGAAGAGTTGCAGAAAAAATTTGCAGCTATTGGTGCCAAAGTAGATTTAAAATAAGTTTAACTTACAAAAATTTAAATCCAGGTAACACTGGATCATAGAAATATTTATGCATTTATCTTTCACCGATAAAAAAAAAATAAGAAAAAGTTTTGGTAAGTTAGAAAACATTTTAAAAATACCTGACCTAATTGAGGTTCAAAGGTCTTCGTACAATAGTTTTTTAAAATCTACCGAAGAAAAAACTGTTTCTGGTTTAGATAAAGTATTTAAAGAAGTTTTCCCTATTGAAGATTTTGCAGGTCATGCAACGATAGAATATATTTCTTATCGATTTGAAAAGGAAAAGTATGATGTTGGTGAATGTAAGCAAAGAGGTTTAACTTATTCTGCACCACTGAAAGTGACTTTGCGATTAGTTGCTTACGACATTAACGAAGAAGCTCAAATCAAACAAATTCTTTCTGCAAAAGAGCAGGAAGTTTACATGAGCGATGTTCCTTTGATGACTGAAAAAGGAACTTTTGTTGTGAACGGAACGGACCGTGTAGTAGTTAATCAAATGCACAGAAGTCCAGGATTGTTCTTGGATCATGATAAAGGAAAAGGTCACTCCAGTGGAAAGCTTTTATTTAATTGTAGAGTCATTCCATACAGAGGTTCTTGGTTGGATCTTGAGTACGATATTAAAGATATTTTATATTTTAGAATAGATAGAAAAAGAAAAATTCCAGTTACCACTCTGTTAATGGCACTAGGTCATGCTAAAGATGAGTTGTTAAACTTATTTCACAAATCTATTAGATTTGATTTTACTAATGAAAATACATGCAAAACAAAATTTATTGCATCTGGTTATAAAAACTCGAAACTAAGATTTGACTTAATTAATGCAGATACTAATAAAAAAATTGTAAAAGAAGGAACTAAAATTCCCTTACCTTTGGCAATGAAGCTTGAAAAAGAAGGTTTAAAAAATATCTTAATTAATTTTGAAGAGCTTCATGGAAGATACTTTTCTAGTGATATTATTAATGAAAAAACAGGTGAAGTTTACTTTGAATCTGGTGATGAGATTACTGTAGAAACATTAGAAAAGCTAAATCATCTAAATATTAAAACTTTCTATCTTGCGGATATTGATGGAATGAATATTGGTTCTTACTTAAGAAATACGTTGGTAGTGGACAAAAACAACAATTCTGATGAAGCTTGTATGGATATTTACCGTGTTTTAAGACCCGGTGAGCCTCCAACACCAGAAACTTCTAGAAATTTATTTAACAATTTGTTTTTTAATAACACACGTTACGATTTATCCGACGTGGGTAGAGTAAAGCTAAATAGCAAATTAGATTTAGATGTAGATGTAAAAAATACAGTTTTGACCAAAGAAGATATACTTAGAATTGTTGAAAAAATGCTTCGTCTTAAAGATGGTAAAGAAGATACGGACGATATTGATCACTTAGGAAACAGAAGAGTTAGATCTGTAGGTGAACTAGTGGAAAACCAATTTAGAGTTGGATTGGTTCGAATGGAAAGAGCCATTAAAGAGAAAATGTCTTCTGTAGAAATTGATACCGTCATGCCACAAGATCTTATTAATTCAAAACCTATCGCTGCATCATTAAAAGAATTTTTTGGCACCTCTCAACTATCTCAATTTATGGACCAAACTAATCCATTAGCTGAAATTACCCACAAACGAAGAGTATCTGCTTTAGGACCTGGTGGATTAACAAGAGAAAGAGCTGGCTTTGAAGTAAGGGACGTGCACCCGACGCATTATGGAAGAATTTGTCCAATCGAAACTCCAGAGGGACCGAATATTGGTTTGATTAATAGTTTAGCTACTTATTCAAAAGTAAATAGATATGGATTTATTGAAAGTCCTTACAGAGTAGTAAAAAATTCGAAAGTTACTAAAGAAATTCATCATCTTTCAGCAATGGAAGAGGGCAAGTTTACTATAGCACAAGCAAATTCTAGCTTGAAGGATGACAATTCATTTAAAGACGAGTTAGTTTCTTGTAGAAAAAGTCTTGGATTTGAATTGGCAAAACCGGACAATATTGATTACATGGACGTGTCACCTAAACAGGTGGTTTCGGTTGCCGCTGCATTAATTCCTTTTTTAGAAAACGATGATGCCAACAGAGCATTGATGGGATCTAACATGATGAGGCAAGCTGTTCCTTTGATTAAAAACGAGTCTCCTTTAGTTGGAACTGGAATGGAAAAAGATGTGGCTTTGGATTCAGGAGCTACCATTGTTGCAAAAAGAGAAGGTATTATAGAAAAAATTGATGGAAAAAGAATTGTTGTAAAAGCGACTTCTGAAAAAGATCTTACTATTTCCAGTGTTGATATTTATAATTTGCAAAAATTTCAAAGATCAAACCAAAACACATGTACTAATCAACGACCTTTAGTTAAAGTTGGAGATGTAGTTAAGCAGGGCGATGTCATTGCAGACGGACCTTCAACTCAATTTGGAGAATTGGCATTAGGAAAAAATGTAATGGTAGCCTTTATGCCATGGCTTGGTTACAATTTTGAAGATTCTATCTTAATTTCTGAAAGATGTGTTTCTGAAGATGTGTTTACCTCTATTCATATTGAAGAGTATGATGTGATGGCTAGAGATACCAAATTAGGACCTGAAGAAATTACAAGAGACATTCCAAATACTAGTGAAGAGGCTTTACGGAATCTAGATGAATCAGGAATTGTTTATGTTGGTGCAGAAGTGAAACCTGGTGATATTTTGGTTGGAAAATTAACTCCTAAAGGAGATACCAAAGTTACGTCAGAAGAAAAATTATTGAGAGCCATTTTTGGTGAAAAAGCAATTGATGTAAGAGATACTTCTTTGAAAATGCCTTCTGGCACCGGTGGTACCGTTGTTGAAGTTAGAGTTTTTAATCGTCATGGTATTGAAAAAGATGAAAGAGCTCTTTCTATTGAAAAAGCTGAGATTGAATCTGTTTTGGAAGATAAATATGCAGAAGAGGCAATCCTTGAGCTTAACATTAAAAGTAGAGCAATCGAAATTTTAGAAGGTTCTAGCTTGGGTGATGATTATAAAAAAATTACCAAAGGAACCAAACTAACAAAAGAAATTTTATCAGAACTGACATTGGGTGAAACCTTGAAATTATCAACTGATTCTGAAAAGTCATTATCCGATCTAGCAATTTTGAAAGAACAGTACTCTAAAGCAAAAAAAGATATTGAATTAAGGTTTGATGACAAGATTGACAAAATAGAACGAGGTGATGAGTTGTTACCTGGCGTTATGAAAATGGTAAAAGTTTTTGTTGCGATGAAAAGAAAATTGCAGCCTGGTGATAAAATGGCAGGTAGGCACGGTAACAAAGGTGTTATTAGTCGAATAGTTCCTGTGGAAGATATGCCTTACATGGCGAATGGTAAGCAAGTTGATATCGTTTTGAATCCCCTTGGTGTGCCAAGTCGTATGAATGTGGGACAAATTTTAGAAACTCATTTAGGCTGGGCTTGTTCAGAATTGGGTGAGAAAATTAAAAAAATTCTAGACGAATATCAAAAGACCACTAAAAATGCAGCTCATACTAAAGATGCCTTGTCTTCTATTTATAATGATAAAGAAATTGAAAAAGAAATTCAAAATTTCACCAACAATGAATTAAAAGATGTTTTGCAGAATCTTTCTTCAGGTGTTCCTATTGCTACTCCAGTATTTGACGGTGCAAGTGTGGAAGATGTTACTGACATGTTGAAATTTTCTGGACTGCCAGAGAGTGGACAAACTACTTTATATGATGGAAGAACAGGCGAGAAGTTTGATAGAGAAGTGACTGTTGGAATAATCTATATGCTTAAATTATATCATATGGTGGATGATAAAATACACGCAAGATCAACTGGTCCTTATAGTTTAGTTACACAGCAACCTTTAGGTGGAAAAGCTCAATTTGGTGGACAAAGATTTGGTGAGATGGAAGTTTGGGCGCTAGAAGCTTATGGTGCTGCTTACACACTACAAGAAATTTTAACTGTGAAATCTGACGATATTGCAGGAAGAACTAAAGTATATGAAACCATTGTTAAAGGAGATGACGATTTTGAATCGGGTATCCCAGAATCGTTTAACGTATTAGTTAAAGAAATTAGATCATTAGCATTAAACTTGGAGCTTAATTAATTATGAGTAGAGAACTATCAAATTTATTTTCTAAAAAAATTAGCAAAGACGTTTTTTCTAAAATAAAAATATCTCTTGCTAGTCCTGAAAAAATTAAATCTTGGTCTTTTGGAGAAATAAAAAAACCAGAGACTATTAATTATAGAACCTTCAAGCCTGAAAAAGACGGCTTATTTTGTGCAAGAATTTTTGGTCCTGTCAAAGATTACGAATGTCTATGTGGAAAATACAAAGGAATGAAGTTCAGAGGTATTATTTGTGAAAAATGTGGAACTGAAATTACCAAATCTAATGTTAGAAGAGACAGAATGGGCCACATTGATTTGGCCACACCCGTTTCCCACATTTGGTTTTTAAAATCACTACCAAGCAGAATTGCACTTGCTTTGGATTTAAAATTAAAAGATCTAGAAAAAGTTTTATATTACGAACACTTTATCATTATAGAGCCTGGATTAACTCCTTTTCATAGAAATCAAATTGTTTCAGAAGAAGAATTTTTAAAAGCCCAAGAAGAATTTGGAGAAGATTCTTTTACAGGTGGTATTGGAGCTTCTGCTATTAGAGATTGTCTTGCTAACTTAGACATGGAAGCTGATAGAGATAGGCTTAGAGAAGAACTTCCTAATATTACATCGAAAGTGAATGAAGAAAGAACTATTAAAAGATTAAAATTAATTGAATCATTTATTGCCTCAGGAAATAAAGCTGAATGGATGGTCCTAACTACTTTGCCAGTAATTCCGCCTGAACTTAGACCTCTAGTTCCTCTAGATGGTGGAAGATTTGCAACTTCAGATTTGAACGATCTTTACAGAAGAGTGATTAATAGAAATAACCGTTTAAGAAGATTGATGGATTTAAGAGCTCCTGATATCATCGTTAGAAATGAAAAAAGAATGCTTCAAGAATCTGTTGATGCTCTTTTTGATAATGGTAGAAGAGGTAGAGTTATAACGGGAACTGGAAAACGACCTTTAAAATCTTTAGCAGAAATGCTTAAGGGAAAACAAGGAAGATTTAGACAAAACTTACTAGGTAAGCGAGTTGATTATTCAGGAAGATCGGTAATTGTTTCTGGACCAGAATTAAAATTACACCAATGTGGTTTGCCTAAAAAAATGGCACTAGAGCTATTCAAACCTTTTGTTTATGCAAGATTAGACAAGCTTGGTTATGCAACAACTATTAAGCAAGCAAAAAAAATAGTTGAAAAAGAAAAACAAGAAGTTTGGGATATTTTAGATGAAGTTATTAGACAACACCCTGTTCTTTTAAACAGAGCTCCTACGTTACACAGATTGGGAGTTCAGGCTTTCGAACCAGTATTGACCGAGATGAAAGCTATTCAATTGCATCCTTTGGTAACAGCAGCATTTAACGCTGACTTTGATGGTGACCAAATGGCAGTTCACGTTCCTTTAAGTATTGAAGCGCAGTTGGAAGCTAGAGTTTTGATGATGTCTACCAACAACATTCTTCACCCAGCTAACGGAAAGCCAATCATTGTACCCAGTCAAGACATGGTTTTGGGTATTTATTATTTATCTCAAGAGCCATTAGAAAATAAAGATGAAAAGCCTCAGGGTTATTTTTTAAATATTAATGAAATCGAACAAGCCATAGAGGGAGGAAATATACACATTCACTCTAAAATTATTTCAAGGTTTGAAACAAAAGATGACAAGGGTAATTTAATTTTTAAAAAATTTGAAAGTACAGCTGGTAGATTTATTATTTCTAATATTTTACCTAAGAACAAGGATATTAAATTTGATTTAATAAACCAAACTTTAGCTAAGAAAAATATTTCAGAAGTTATTGACAAAGTATTTAGATTTTGCGGACAAAAAGAAACAGTTATTTTTTGCGATCGTTTAATGACCTTGGGTTTTAAAAATGCATTTAAAGCTGGTATTTCTTTTGGTAAGGATGACCTTATTATTCCAGAAAGCAAAAAGAACATAATCAAAGACGCAAAAAAATTAGTAGAAGAGTATGAGGACCAGTATGCAGAAGGTTTGATTACTAAAGGCGAAAAATATAACAAAGTGATCGATCAGTGGTCTAAATGTACGGATAAAATTGCATCAGAGATGATGGATAATATTTCCACTCCCAAAAAAGACAAAGAAGGAAAAATACAAATTAATTCTGTATTTATGATGGCAGATTCGGGTGCTAGGGGATCAGCAGCTCAGATGAAGCAATTAGCGGGTATGCGTGGATTAATGGCAAAACCATCTGGTGAAATTATTGAAACTCCAATTATTTCAAACTTTAAAGAAGGTCTGACTATTTTAGAATACTTTACTTCAACTCACGGAGCAAGAAAAGGTCTTGCGGATACGGCTTTGAAAACAGCAAACTCAGGTTATCTTACTAGAAGACTTTGTGATGTTTCCCAGGATGTTATCATTTCATCTTTAGATTGTGGTAACGATAAGCCTATTACGATCGGTGAGATTATCGAAGGTGGAAATATTATGGTGAGTTTGGCTGACAGATCATTAGGTAGATATGCAGCTGAAGATATTAAAAACTCTTTAACAGGGGAAGTTATTGTTAAGAAAAAGCAAATGATTGACGAAGAAAGATGTGAATTAATTGAAACTGCTGGAGTAAAAACAGCTAAAGTTTATTCAGTTATTACTTGTTCTAGTCAAAAAGGTGTTTGTCAAAAATGTTATGGTCGAGATTTAGCAAGAGGAAAACCAGTTTCAGTAGGTGAGTGTGTTGGAATGATAGCTGCACAATCTATTGGTGAGCCTGGCACTCAGTTAACCATGAGAACCTTTCACGTGGGAGGTACAGCCTCATTTAAAGAAGAGTCATCAGTTATAGCACCATCAGATGGTGTATTGAAATTACTAAGCAAAAACCTTGTGGAAGATTCCTCTAAAAATTTAATTATCATGGGAAGAAACATTGAAATCACTATTGAAAAAGATGGATATGTGAAAGCTTCTTATAAAGTTCCCTATGGAACTAAGTTATTTGTAAGACCAGATCAGCCTGTAAAGAAAAATCAAAAAATTTGCGAATGGGATCCTTACACATTGCCAGTTATTGCTGAGACAGCTGGAATTGTAAATTATGTTGATTTAGTAGATGGCTCATCGATTTCAGATAAGACAGATGAAAACACAGGAATATCATCTAAAATAGTTTTGGATTGGAGATCTCAATCAAAAAGTTTAGACTTAAAACCAAGAATTACGCTTAGAGATAAAAAAGATGAAGTGGTTAAAAAAGCGGACGGTAATGAAGCTAGATATTATTTATCACCAGAAACAATTTTATCAGTAGCTGATGGCTCTACAGTAAATGCTGGAGACGTGTTAGCAAGACTACCAAAAGCAACATCTAAAACAAAAGATATTACAGGTGGTCTGCCAAGGGTAGCTGAATTGTTTGAAGCAAGAAAACCCAAAGAAGGGGCAATCATTGCAGAAAATGATGGAAAAATAATTTTCGGCAAAGAAGTTAGAGGAAAACAAAAAATTACTATCCAAGGAGAAAATGGAATTGAATCAAATTACTTAATTCCTAAAGGAAAACAAATCAATTTCAATCCTGGCGAAGGTATTTCTAAAGGAGAATACCTTTTGGACGGAAGTCCAGCTACGCATGACATTTTAAAAATCTTAGGCGTTGAATATCTAACAGAGTATTTTGTTAATGAGGTTCAGGATGTGTACCGCTTACAAGGTGTGGTTATTAACGATAAGCATATTGAAGTAATTTTGAGACAAATGTTGAGAAAAGTAGATATTAAAAATCCTGGAGATAGTAATTACTTATTGGGAGAAGTTATAGACAAAATTGATGTTCTCAATATTAACGCTGAGTTAAAAAAAGAAGGCAAAAAGCAAATTGTTGCTGACCCTGTACTATTAGGTATTACAAAAGCTTCACTACAAACTAAATCGTTTATTTCAGCAGCTTCTTTCCAAGAAACTACTCGAGTTTTGACAGATGCTGCCATTAAAGGAAAATCTGATGACTTGTACGGCCTAAAAGAGAACGTTATCGTGGGTAGATTGATACCTGCAGGTAGTGGAATGAGTCGTATACGACTAAATAACGAAGCTCAGAAAAAAGATATTGAACTTCAAGAGAAGATTAAAAATCAAAAATCAGAGCCAGTTGAAGAAGCAATTCAGTAGTTAAAAGTCTTAAATTCTAAGCATTTTTTAACTAAGTTGTTATTGACCTTCTGACAGAAATCAGTATTAATAGCGAAATTTTTAAGGTAGCACGTAAAGCTTTTTTGGCTTTAAACTACTACCCTTTTACAGTTCTACGTAAGCTTTCCTTAAAAATAATTATTTGAAAATTTATGCCAACTATCAATCAGTTGTTAAAAAAGAAAAGGAAAAAAATCGTAGCAAGGAACAAAGTTCCCGCGCTTGATGCTTGTCCTTTAAAAAGAGGAGTTTGCACAAGAGTTTATACAACCACTCCGAAAAAACCGAATTCAGCATTAAGAAAAGTTGCAAGAGTTAGACTGTCTAACGGAGCAGAAGTTACAAGTTACATTCCTGGAGAAGGGCACAATTTACAAGAACACTCAGTAGTAATGATTCGTGGCGGAAGAGTAAAAGATTTACCTGGAGTTAGATATCATACTGTAAGAGGTCTCTTAGACACCCAAGGTGTAGCTAACAGAAAACAAAGACGCTCCAAGTATGGAACGAAGAGACCTAAATAATTATGTCTAGAAGAAGAGCTCAAATTAAAAGACAAGTAGAAGTTGATCCAGTTTATGGAACAAGAGTAATTACAAAATTTATTAATTCTTTAATGCTTGATGGCAAAAAAACAGTTGCTGAAAAAATTGTTTACAAAACATTTGAAATTATTAAAGAGAAATCAAAACAAGATCCATTGGATGTTTTTAATGAAGCAATTAAAAATGTTAGACCTAATTTAGAAGTTAAGTCTAGAAGAGTGGGTGGGGCTACTTATCAAGTTCCTGTTGAAGTGCGTTCTGACAGAGGACAAGCTTTAGCAATTAGATGGTTAATTGAATCTTCTAAAAAAAGAGGCGACAAAACTATGCAAGAAAGATTATCAAAAGAGTTTCTAGATGCATCAACCAATAAAGGTAATGCAATTAAAAAAAAAGAGGACGTACATAAAATGGCAGAGTCAAATAAGGCTTTTGCTCATTTTAGGTGGTAATTATGACTGCAGAAATTACAAAAGATAAATACAGAAATATCGGGATCATGGCCCACATTGATGCTGGAAAAACCACAACCACAGAGCGTGTTTTGTATTACACGGGTAAAGAACATAAAATTGGAGAAGTTCATGATGGTGCTGCCACTATGGACTGGATGGAACAAGAGCAGGAAAGAGGAATTACCATTACTTCTGCCGCTACAACCTGTTTTTGGAAAGATCATAGAATTAACATCATTGATACTCCAGGCCACGTTGATTTTACGATTGAAGTTGAAAGATCATTAAAAGTTTTGGATGGTGCTGTTGCTGTATTTGATGGAGTAGCAGGAGTTGAACCTCAGTCAGAGACTGTTTGGAGACAGGCTGACAAATATAAAGTTCCTAGAATGTGTTTTATTAATAAACTAGATAGAACTGGAGCAAATTTTTTCATGTGTGTTGACATGATTAGGGAGCGTTTAGGCGCAAAACCCTTGCTTCTTCAACTTCCTATAGGATTGGAAGCTGATCTAAAAGGTATCGTTGACTTGGTAAAAATGAAAGGTGTTATTTGGAATGATGAAAGTCTTGGAGCCAAGTTTGAAGAAGTTGAAATTCCTGAAAATTTAAAAGAAGAAGCTGAAAAATATAGAAAAGAATTAGTTGAAACTGCAGTAGAGCAGGATGAAGATTTAATGGCAGCTTATCTTGACGGTAAAGATATTTCAGAAGATGACTTAAAAAAATGTATTCGAAAAGGTACTTTAGATTTTTCTTTTGTTCCAATTGTCTGTGGATCAGCTTTTAAAAATAAAGGCGTTCAGCCTTTGCTAGATGCTGTTGTAGACTATTTGCCAAGCCCTTTAGATATTGGAGAAATTAAAGGAACTAAGCCTGGAACTGAAGATGAGATTGTTAGAAAATTTGGAAACTCAGAGCCTTTTTCTGCTTTAGCTTTTAAAGTTGCTAACGATCCGTTTGTTGGATCTTTAACATTTATTAGAATTTATTCTGGAACATTAAATGCTGCAACTGGAGTTATGAATACCAGCAAAGATAAAGAAGAAAGAGTTGGAAGAATGCTTCTTATGCATGCAAATGATAGAGAAGATATAAAAACAGCATCAACAGGAGACATTGTGGCTCTTGCTGGTTTAAAACATACAATCACTGGACATACTTTATCTGATCCATCCAATCCAATTCTTTTAGAACCTATGGATTTTCCAGATCCTGTTATTGAAATTGCAGTTGAGCCTAAGACTAAAGCTGACCAAGAAAAAATGGGAGAAGCTTTAGCTAGATTAGCAAAAGAAGATCCTTCCTTTAGAGTTTCTTCAGACAATGAATCTGGCCAAACAATTATCAAAGGAATGGGTGAATTACATTTGGATATTATTGTTGATAGAATGAAAAGAGAATTTAAAGTAGAGGCTAATATTGGAGCTCCTCAAGTTGCTTACAGAGAAACTATTCAAGGTACAGCCACGGTTGACTACACACATAAAAAACAATCTGGTGGAGCAGGACAATTTGCAAAAGTTAAATTAAGTGTTGAGCCATTAGAGCCTGGCAAGGGTAGAGAAATTGAAAATATTGTTAAAGGTGGATCAATACCTAAGGAATTTATTCCTGGTGTTGAAAAGGGAATTGAAGGAGTTGCAGATTCTGGAATTTTAGCAGGATTTCCTATGTTAGATTACAAGGTGACCATCATTGATGGGTTGCATCACGATGTAGATTCTAGTGTTCTGGCTTTTGAAATTGCCGGAAGAATGGGTTTTAAAGAGGCTTGCACTAAAGCAGGGCTAAAATTACTTGAGCCAATTATGAAAGTAGAGGTGGTTACACCAGAAGATCATATGGGTGATGTAATTGGAGATTTAAATTCAAGAAGAGGACAAATTGGTTCAACAGATAAAAGAGGAAATGCAACAGTGATAAATGCAATGGTTCCACTTGCAAACATGTTTGGTTATGTAAACAACCTAAGATCTATGTCTCAAGGTAGAGCTCAATATACAATGACTTTTGATCATTATGAAAAAGTTCCTCAGAATGTTCAAGACGAAGTAACTAAAAAATTAGCATAAATTATGGATAAGCAGCAAATAAGAATTAGATTACAAGCGTACGATCATAAAATATTAGATCAGTCTACTATTGAAATTGTGAATACTGCAAAAAGAACTGGTGCTCAAATCAAAGGACCTATTCCTTTGCCAACTACGAAAGAAATTTTTACTGTTTTGAGATCCCCACACATTGACAAAAAAAGTAGAGAGCAATTTGAAACAAGAACTCACAAGAGACTTATTGATATTTTAGAACCAACACCCCAAACGATCGAAGCTTTAATGAAGTTAGATCTTGCGGCTGGTGTAGATGTGGAGATTAAAATTTAGTTATGAGATTGGGCTTAGTAGGTAAAAAAATTGGTATGACACAAAAATTCTACGAGAGTGGTGAGGCCGTTCCTGTGACAGTCTTACAGGTCGAGCCTGGTAAAATAGTCGAAGTTATTGAAAAGGATAAGCGTGGTTATTCTGCTTTGTTAGTCGGTTATGGTCACATTAAGAGTTCTAAACTTACTAAATCCATGAAGGGTTTTTATGCAAAAAAATCATTAGAAGCTAAAAAATTTCTAAAAGAATATAGGGTAGAGAGCACAGAAGAATTCAAAGCCGGATCAGATGTTACTTTAGATATTTTAAAAGACAAAAAATACGTAGATATTAGATCAAAAACCATTGGTAAAGGTTTTGCCGGAGTTATGAAGCGTTGGAATTTTGGTGGATTGAGAGCAACACATGGTGTTTCTGTATCTCACAGATCACACGGATCTACTGGTCAAAGACAAGACCCAGGTAAAGTTTTCAAAGGAAAAAAAATGGCAGGTCACATGGGTGATAAATTTAGAACTATGCAAGGTTTAGAGATAGTTGAAGCTGATATAGTTAATAATCTTTTATATTTAAGAGGGTCAGTGCCTGGTAGTAAAAATTCATATGTAGAAATTACAGAGGCCGTTAAGAAAAAAAATAAATCTAGTGTTCAAGAAAGACTAGTAAGTTATTTTGCTGACCTTGAAACATCCAAAACAGACAAAAAAGACAAAAAGAATATTGCAAAAGAAGCTAAAGCTGCAGAAAAAGCTGAAAAATTAGCTGCAAAAGAAAAACCAGCTGAAGCAGCCCCTTCAACAGAAGAGGTTAAGAAAGATTAAAAATGAAATTAGAAGAAATTAACATAGAAGGTAAAAAAATAGGTACTCACGAAGTATCAGATCAAGTTTTTTCTTTAAAGCCTAGAAAAGATTTAATTCAACTGGTTATTAACTGGCAATTAAATAACCAAAGGAAGAAAAAAGGTCATACTAAGTCGCGAGGAGAAGTTAAAGGTTCAAGAAGAAAAATTGTTCAACAAAAAGGTTCAGGTGGAGCAAGACATGGTAATATCACAGCACCTATCTTTGTTGGTGGTGGTATAGCACATGGTCCGAGACACAGAGGGCAGACTAGACTTACAAAACTAAACAAAAAAGTAAAAAATCTTGGTCTAATCAGTGCTCTTTCTTCAAAAGTATTAACTAAAAACATAAATATTTTTGATGAACCAAAGCTAGATACTTTCAAAACAAAATCTTTTAATAATTTTTTATCAAAATTAGAAAGTAAGTCTGCATTGATTATTCATCATGACGGAGCTTCAGAAAAATTCATTAAAAGCATGAAAAATATACCTAATACAAAAAGAATTAAAGTAGTTGGTACAAACGTATATGACTTAATTAAATTTGAAAAAATTCTTTTTACTAAAGAGGCAATAAAAACTCTTGAGGAGCGATTAACTAAATGAAAAATCAAACTTTTGCATACGATATAATTTTATCTCCTGTAATTACTGAGAAAAGCACTAATTTAAGCGGTCTAAATAAAATTACATTTAAGGTTTCTAAAACAGCATCCAAAACTTTGATTAAAAAAAGTATTGAAAAATTGTACAAAGTTAATGTCCTCAAGGTAAATACCTTGCTGTCAAAAGATAGATTTAAAACAGTAAGAGGAAAAATTGCGAAAAAATCAGGATACAAAAAAGCAATTATTACTTTAAAAGAAGGGCAAAGCATTGATATTGCTGCAGGAATTTAATTATGGCACTTAAAACTTTCAAACCATATACAAAGTCTACAAGAGGTACTATCTTAGTTGATCGTTCTCACCTATGGAAAGGTAAGTCAGAAAAAACCTTAACTAAAAAAATGCACAGAGCGGTTGGTAGAAATAACCAAGGTAGGATTACTTCAAGACATAGAAGTGCTGGACACAAAAAAAAATATAGAATTATTGATTTTAAGAGAAATAAATTTGAAATGGCTGCTGAAATAAAAAGATTTGAACACGATCCATTTAGAAGTGCTAATATCATGCTAGTTGAGTATGAAGACAAAACTATAGCTTATATGCTAGCTCCAGAAGGGGTTAAAATCGGTGAAAAAATTTATTCAGGTGAAAAATTAGAAATTCTTCCAGGAAATTGCATGAAAATTAAAGATATGCCAGGGGGAACAAGTGTTCATAATATAGAGTTAACACCCGGAAAAGGTGGAGTTATGGCAAGATCTGCCGGAACATCTGCTACCATTATGGGAACAGATGGTGATTACACAACAGTGAAATTATCTTCGGGTGAGGTTAGAAAAGTAAGAGCAGAATGTAGAGCTACAATAGGGCAACTTTCTAACGTAGATAATAAAAACGTAAAAATTGGTAAAGCTGGTAGAAACAGATGGTTAGGTATTAGGCCTCAATCTAGAGGTGTTGTGATGAACCCTGTTGATCACCCGCACGGTGGTGGTGAAGGTAAGACTTCTGGTGGTAGAGATCCAGTCACTCCTTGGGGTCAAGGAACCAAAGGTTTAAAAACAAGAAATAATAAAAAAACAGATCAGTTTATTATTTCCAGAAAGAAAAAAAGATAATTTATGGCACGCTCTATTTGGAAAGGTCCTTTTGTACACCCAAGCTTAATTAAGAAAGTGGAAAAACAAAAAGTAACAGATTCGAAAAGACCTATTAAAACCTGGTCCAGGAACTCAACTATTATTCCAGAATTTATTGGACAAAAATTTGAAATTCATAACGGTAAAAAATTTATTCCAATAACAATATCGGAGGAAATGATTGGGCATAAGTTAGGTGAATTTTCACCTACTAGGCAGTTTCCTGGTCACACAGCATCAACTTCAAAAGCAGCTCCAGCAAAAGCTGTTAAAAAATAATTATGGCAAAAATTAAAAAAGATTTATCAACCGTTAAAGCAGTTTTTAATAATTTAAAATCTGGAACAAGAAAAATTAACGAAATATTGCAATCTATTAGAGGCAGAAAAGTAGATCTTGTTTTAAGGGATCTGCAATTTAATAATAAACGTGTTTCTAAAGAAATAATTAAAACGATCAAATCTGCTGTAGCTAATGCTGAAAATAATAATCAATTAGACATAGATACACTAATTATAAAAGAGGCTTATGTTGGCAAGGGCATTACACTAAAAAGATTTAGACCAAGAGCAAAAGGTAGAGCAGCTAGTATCAAAAAGCATTTTAGTAATTTAACAATTGTTGTTTCAGAAAAAAAAGAAGCAGCGCAAGTACCACAGGGAGCTTAGACAATGGGACAGAAGATTAATCCAATTGGAATTAGACTTAAAATTAATAGAAACTGGGATTCTATTTGGTTTGCTAAGAAAGAAACTTACGGAACTTATCTAATACAAGATTTTAAAATTAGAAAATATATTAATGCTAATATAAAAAATTCTGGAATTTCAAGAATTTTAATCGAGCGTCCTTCTAAAAAATGTAATGTTACAATTTTTACCTCTAGACCGGGATTTGTGATTGGGAAAAAAGGTTCTGATATTGAAAAAATTAAGAGCAATATTGGAAAAATTGTTACAGATGAGGTTTCGGTCAATATAAAAGAAATTAGAAAACCAGAGCTAGATGCTTATTTAGTAGCTGAAAACATTGCCCAACAAATTGAAAAAAGGATCGCCTACAGAAAAGCGATGAAAAGAGCAATGCAATCAACCATGAGAATTGGTGCCAAAGGTATCAAAGTAATGATCAGTGGTAGATTGGCTGGAAACGAAATAGCAAGAACGGAGTGGTTGCGAGAGGGTAGTGTTCCATTGCACACTTTAAGAGCAGAAATTGATTACGCGGAGTGTGAGGCGCTTACTACTTACGGAATTATAGGAATTAAAGTCTACATCTACAAAGGTGTAGTGTTTCAAAAAGACTTGCAGAAAAAAATTGCAAGTGAAAAAGAGGAAGAGAAAACAAAATAATGTTACAGCCAGCTAGAACAAAATTTAGAAAAGCCCACAAAGGTAGAATTAATGGTACTGCTGAACGTGGCGCAACCATGAATTTCGGATCTCATGGGTTGTTGGCTCTAGAGCCAGAAAGAATTACATCACGACAAATTGAAGCTGCCAGAGTTGCTTTAACAAGACACATGAAAAGAGCTGGACGAGTATGGTTGAGAATTTTTCCAAACATCCCAGTTTCCAAAAAGCCTATTGAAGTTCGTATGGGTAAAGGTAAAGGAAATGTGGAATATTATGTGTTCAGAGTTAAGCCTGGAAGAATTATTTTTGAAATCGATGGTGTTTCGGATCTTGTAGCTAAAGAAGCTTTTGATAGGGCCTCTTCTAAACTACCCATAAAAACAAAAGTGATTAAAAGAAATATAAATATTTAATATGAAAACGAAAGATATAAAAAATCTATCAGTTACTCAGCTTGAAAAAGAGCTGGGCAATTTTAAAAAAGAGCAGTTTAATTTAAGAATTCAAAAAATGAACTCTCAAATTACTAATAGTGCTCGAATTACGATTGTTAGAAGAACGATAGCCAAAATACTAACTTTTATTAATCAGAAGAAGAAAGCATAATGAGCAAAAGAACTTTAGAAGGTAAAATAGTAAGTACTAAAAATTCAAAAACATTAGTTGTCAATGTGGAAAGAAAGTTTAGACACCCTGTCTTATCCAAGGTAATTAAAAGATCTAAAAAATATCATGCTCACTATGAAGAGGGCACCTATGCTGTTGGGGATACTGTTAAAATCATTGAATCTGCACCGATTTCTAAGTTAAAAAAATGGAGAGTTATTGGAGATAAAGCATGATCCAAGTCCAAACTGAATTAGAAGTGGCCGACAATACAGGAGCAAAAAGAATTGAATGTATTAAAGTTCTTGGAGGCTCAAAAAGAAGATACGCATCCATTGGAGACGTGATTGTTGTAAGTATTAAGGACTGCGCTCCTAAAGGAAAAGTTAAAAAAGGAGACGTTCATAAGGCTGTGGTTGTTAGGACGAGAAAACAAATTTTTAGAAAAGATGGTTCTGCAATTAAATTTGATACTAATGCAGCTGTGCTAATTGCTGCTAACAACGAGCCAATTGGTACTCGTATTTTTGGTCCAGTTACAAGAGAGTTGAGAGTAAAAAAACATATGAAAATTATTTCACTAGCTCCAGAGGTACTATAATGAAATTAAAATTTAAAAAAGGAAATACAGTTAAAGTCATCTCCGGTGATGACAGAGGCAAAAGTGGAGAGATCATAGAAATTTTTAAAGACAGATACAGAGCAACTGTCAAAGGACTTAATATGGTAAAAAAACATACTAAACCTACAAAAGAAAAAAAAGGTGGAATAATTAGCGTGGAGCAATCAATTCATTTATCCAACCTTTTAGTTGAAGTTGCTGATAAAAAAAAACTAGGTAAAAAAGAAGAAACCAAAGCTTCAGTTAAACCAAAAACAAAAGAGAAATCTTCTGTAAAAAAAGTAAAAAAAGATTCTAAAAAGAAAGATATTAAAAAAAATATCAAGCCAATAAAAAAAAACTCTGAGAAAAAAGATACAAAGAAAACTTCTAAGACAACTAAAAAAAAAGGTAAATAAGAACAATGATACCAAGATTAAAGAAAAAATATCTAGAAGAAATTTTACCTAACGTAGTAAAAAATCTATCTATTAAAAATACAATGCAAGCTCCTAAAATTGAAAAAATTGTATTGAATATGGGCTTAGGCTTGGATGCTTCTGATAGTAAGATTTTAAAAATTATAAAAGAAGATTTAGCAAACTTAACAGGACAGCTTCCTATTGTTACCAAGTCCAAAAAAGCAGTAGCAAATTTCAAAACTAGAAAAGATATCCCACTTGGACTTAAAGTTACTTTAAGAAAAAATAATATGTATTATTTTTTAGATAGATTAATCAATATGGCACTACCAAGAATTAAAGACTTTCGTGGTTTAAATCCAGATAGCTTTGACAAAGAAGCAAATTATAGCTTTGGAATTAAAGAGCATGTTATTTTTCCAGAAGTTAGTTTTGACAAAATTGAAAAATTAAGAGGGTTGGATATCACAGTTGTGACGTCAACAAACAATAAGGAAGCATCAAAAGCTTTGCTAGATAGCTTTGATTTTCCATTTTATAAGAAAGGGTCTAATTAATGGCAAAAATATCCGCGATACACAGAAATTTAAAAAGAGTGAAAATGGTTAAGCGTTTTGAAAGTAAAAGAAAAAAATTAAAAGCTATTATTATGGATAAAAAAACTAATCTAAATGAAAGATTTGAAGCTAGCTTGAAGCTTGCTAAAATTCCACAAAATTCAGCAAAAAATAGAATTGTAAATAGATGTGAAATTACTGGAAGACCTCACGGTTATTACAGAAAACTTAAAATGTCTCGTATTGCACTTAGAAAATTAGCTTCTATGGGCAAAATACCAGGCATGACTAAATCGAGTTGGTAAGGGAATAGGAAAGGAAAAATTATATGACAATATCAGATCCGATAGGAGATATGTTAACTAGAATTAGAAACGCACAAATGAAGTTGCATCCTACTGTGCTAATACCAAGTTCAAAGTTTAAAAAATTTGTTTTAGATGTAATGCAGCGTGAGGGTTTTATTTCAAGTTACGATGCGGTTACAGAGAAAGATTCATCTTTCGAGGCATTAAAAGTAAATTTAAAGTATGTGCATGGAACTCCAGTAATCAGAGAAATTAAAAGAATTTCAAAACCTGGCAGAAGAATTTACACTCGATTTGAAAGCCTACCAAGAGTATTGAACGGACTAGGAATAGCTATTATCTCAACCTCAAAAGGTATACTTTCTGACAATGAAGCTAGAGATCAAAAACTTGGAGGAGAAATAATCTGTAATATTTCTTAATATCTATGTCAAAAATTGGAAAAAAAAGTATTACAATACCTCATCAAGTCAAAGTTTCTATCAATGGAAATGTTCTTTCTATGGAAGGACCTAAAGGAAAAAAAGAAATTATTTTAAATACAGACTTGTTGGATACAAAAATTGAAAATAACATTTTATCTGTGACTTCCAAAAATACAGAAACCAAAAACAAAGTTTTCTGGGGACTACAAAGAAGTTTGATTAATAATGCTTTAATAGGAATTTCTGCAGGATATGAGATTGTTTTAAATTTAAATGGAGTTGGATTCAGAGCTAGTTTAGAAGGTAAAAAAATTAAATTTCAATTAGGTTTTAGCCACGATATTTTATTTGATGTACCAGAGGGCATTACGGTAAAAATTGATAAGCAAACCAAGATTACACTAAATGGAAATGACAAGCAGCTAATTGGTAAAGTTGCATCTGATATTAAATTTTTAAAACCAGTAGAGCCATATAAACAAAAAGGAATAACTGCTGACGGCCAGTTTATTCTGAAAAAAGAAGGGAAGAAAAAATAAATGAGAAACAAAACCCTGACTAGAAAAAGTAGAATTAGATCGAAGTTAAAAAAAGTAAACAATGATAAGCCAAGACTTTCAGTGTTTAGATCTCTTAATAATATCTACGCTCAGTTAATAGATGATAAAAAAGGCTCCACTATAGCTAGCGCATCTTCTAAGGAAAAAAATATAGAGAAAAAAAGCAAAACAGAGGTTTCTAAAATTGTAGGAAAACTTATTGCTGAACGGTCCATAGAAAAAGGTATTAAAGAAGTGTTTTTTGATAGAGGGTCATATAGATATCACGGAAGAGTTAAATCACTTGCTGAAGCCGCAAGAACTGGAGGTTTGAAGTTTTAAATATGAGCAAGGTATCAGAGATTAAAGAAAAATTAGTAGCCATCAACAGAATTACAAAAGTGGTAAAAGGTGGAAGAAGATTTGGGTTTGCAGCATTAGTTGTGGCTGGAAATCAAAAAGGTCAAGTAGGTTATGGACAAGGTAAAGCTAAACAAGTTCCTGATGCTATTAAAAAAGCTTCAGAAGCTGCAAAAAAATCGTTAATTAAAATACCTTTAAGAGACGGAAGAACTTTGCACCACGATGTAAAAGGAAAGAGTGGAGCTGGTAAGGTAGTTTTAAGAAGCGCCCCTGCTGGTACAGGAATTATTGCGGGTGGAGCAGTTCGAGCCATATGTGAAATGTCAGGTATTCAAGATGTGGTAGGAAAATCTATTGGATCTGCAAACCCTTACAATTTGATCCGAGCTGTTTTTGTTGCACTAGGTAGTCAACAAACACCAAAAGACATTTCCTTAATTAGAGGAAAAAAAATTAAAGATATTGTTGCAAGGAGATAATAATGAATTTAAATGAAATTGGAGTAAAACTACACAAAACCTCTAAAAGAGTTGGAAGAGGTATTGGATCCGGAAAAGGAAAAACAGCTGGTAGAGGAGTTAAGGGGCAAAAATCTCGTTCAGGTGTTTCTATAAAAGGATACGAAGGTGGTCAAATGCCTTTGTTTAGAAGGCTACCCAAAAGAGGTTTTAATGCAATTTCTAAAAGAGCTAATAATTTAGTTATAAATTTAAACGACTTGTCAAAACTAATTGATAAAAATAAAATTAGTATTACCGAGAAGTTAGATTTGGCATCTCTTTTGTTTTCAAAAGATAAAAAAAACTACAAATACGTTAAAGTAAAAATTTTAGGCACAGGCGAAATTAAACATAAAATTAATATTTTAGCTCATTCTGCAAGCAAAAGTGCGAAAAGCAAAATTGAAAGTTCGGGCGGATCAATAGAAATAGTTAAATAGATAATGTCTAACTTTTCCGATACATCAAATAGTGGATCTGGTTTTTTTCAAGGAAACGATTTAAGTAAAAGAATTTTCTATACTTTATTCATTTTAGTTATTTATAGATTTTGTACATACGTTCCTATACCCGGCATAGACCCAGATTCTCTTAAAAATCTAATTTCAGGAAACGAAAGAAGTCTTCTTGGCATGTTTAATGTATTCGCAGGTGGAGCTGTCCAACGTATGGCAATCCTTACCTTGGGCATAATGCCCTACATATCTGCTTCCATTATTATTCAATTGTTAACTGGTGTTACAGAATATTTTAAGAATTTAAAAAGTCAGGGCGAATATGGAAGAAAAAAAATCACCCAGTACACAAGATATGGAACGGTATTGCTTGCTTTGGTGCAGGGCTACGGAGTCTCTGTTAGTTTAGAAAATTCACAAGGAATTGTTCTTGATCCAGGAATGTACTTCAGGTTTGTTACTACAGTTACATTGGTAACAGGTACTATTCTGATCATGTGGCTAGGAGAGCAGATAACAGCCAGGGGTGTTGGTAATGGTATTTCATTAATTATTTTTTCTGGAATTGTTGCTGAAATTCCAAGAGCACTTGCCTCGACATTTGAATTAGGTCGAACGGGTGCAATTTCTAGTGTTGCCATTTTATCTATCCTTGTGCTTTTATTAGCTGCTATATATTTTATTGTTTATGTGGAAAGAGCGCAGCGAAGAATATTAATTCAATACCCCAAAAGACAAATGGGTAACAAAATGTACGGTGGTGAATCTTCTTACCTTCCCTTAAAAGTTAACACTGCAGGTGTAATACCAGCGATCTTTGCATCAGCATTGCTTTTGTTGCCAGTTACATTGTCTAATTTTTCTACCAGTTCAAATTCAATTATTTTATCTATTACTTCCATGTTAGGTCAGGGAAAGCCTCTTTATATGATCTTCTACGCATCTGGTATTGTGTTCTTTTCTTTTTTTTACACTTCTATTATTTTCAATCCAGTAGAAACCTCCGATAATTTAAAAAAGAATGGAGGATTTGTTCCAGGAATTAGACCAGGTGACAAAACTTCAGAATTTATTCAAAATCTTTTGACAAAATTGACAGTAATAGGTTCAAGTTATTTAGTAATTATTTGCTTGTTACCAGAAGTTCTTATTTCAAAATATCCTATTCCTTTTTATTTGGGAGGAACGTCTTTACTTATTGTTGCAGTTGTTGCCATGGATACAATAACGCAAGTTCAAACAAGGTTAATGAGCGCTCAATACGCATCGTTAATTAAAAAAACTAAATTCTCAAGGTAATGAATATAGTTATTTTTGGACCACCAGGGGCAGGTAAGGGAACCCAGTCTTCTTTCTTAATTAATAATTTTAATTTTTTTCAACTCTCCACAGGTGATTTGTTAAGAAATGAATTAAAAAGCGGTTCTAAACTAGCTTCAGAAATAGAAGTATTGATGAATTCGGGAAAGCTTGTTTCAGATGACATTATAAACAATCTTATTGAAAAAAAATTAGAAGACAAAAGTATAGAAAATAGAATTATTTTTGATGGATTTCCTAGAAATATTGACCAAGCCAAAACTTTAGATAACTTGTTAGAAAAACACTCGCAGTCAATATCGTTAGTTCTTAATCTAAAAGTAGACTATTCAATTTTAACCAAGAGAATATCTGGAAGAGTATCATGCTCAGTTTGCAAAAAGACATTTAATGAGTTTTTTGACCCCCCAACAACCTGTGAGGATCCCAACTGCAAGTCTAGAACTTTAGTTAAGCGATCTGACGATAATGAGGATACGGTAAGCAAAAGATTAAAAACTTACGACGAGTCTACTCTACCAATTCTTGACTATTATTCAGCCAAAAGCATAGTTTCAGATGTTGATGCTATGGACGAAATTACCAAGGTTTCAGAGCAAATATCCAATATTATCAAAGACTTAAAAAGTTGACTTTGAAAGAAGGATTTGTATATTCCAACAGTTTTATAAACTAAAAATTACAATCACTTAGTATGGCTCGTATATCAGGAATAAATCTTCCATTAAACAAACAAGTATATATTGCACTACAGTATATCTACGGAATAGGTGATCATTACGCTGAAAAAATTTGCAAAGAGTTAAATATTGATAGATCTAAAAGAGTAAATAATTTAACTGAAGATGAAGTTTTAAAAGTTAGGGAGCTGATTGACAAAAACTATTCTGTGGAAGGAGATCTTAGAAGAGATATTTCATTAAATATTAAACGCCTGAGAGATTTGGGTACTTATAGAGGAACAAGACACAGAAAAAAATTACCAGTAAGAGGACAAAGAACACACTCCAATGCAAGAACAAGAAAAGGAAAAGCGATTGCAATTGCAGGTAAAAAATTAACAGTGATGAAAAAATAATAAATGAGCACAGAAGAAATTAAAAAAAAATCAGATTCCGGCAAGAAAGAACCTAAGAAAGTCGATTCTAAAAAAGCAGATTCAAAAAAGAAAAGTAAATTCAAAGCAAAGAAGAAGGAAAAAAAAGTAGTGATTAATGGAAAGGCATTTGTAAATGCAACTTTTAATAATACTATTATTTCCATTACAGACAAAGATGGAAACGTACTGTCATGGTCTTCTGCTGGATCAAAGGGATTTAAGGGTTCAAGAAAATCCACTCCTTATGCAGCCCAAGTAGCTGCGGATGATGCTGCATTAAAAGCAGCTGAGTATGGACTTAAAAATATAGATGTTGAAGTAAAAGGACCAGGTTCGGGAAGGGAAACAGCGTTAAGAGCATTGCAAGCAAGGGGTTTTAAAATTCTGTCTATTAAAGACACAAGTCCAGTTGCTCACAACGGTTGTAGACCACCTAAAAAAAGAAGAGTTTAACAATAAATAGAAACAGGAGCTAACATTGATAGATAAAAATTGGAAAGAATTAATCAAACCTTCTAAGATTGATATTCAAGCCAGCGAAGATAAAAAATTTGCAAAAATAGTTGTTGAGCCTTTAGAGCGTGGTTTTGCTTTAACTTTAGGTAATGCATTAAGAAGAGTTCTTCTTTCTTCTATTCAGGGAACAGCAGTTACCGCGATACAAATTGACGGTGTGTTGCATGAGTTTTCATCAATTAATGGCGTTAGAGAAGACGTTACAGACATAGTTTTAAATATTAAATCCTTGTCTTTAAAATTAAATACAAATGGCCCAAAAAAACTTATTCTTGATGCAAAAGGACCAGGAGAAATTACTGCAAAAATGATTAATCCAAACCCTGATATTGAGATTTTAAATCCTGATCAGGTTATTTGTAACTTAGATGAGAATTCAAAAGTGTACATGGAATTTGTTGTTAATACTGGAAAAGGATATGTATCTGCTGATAAAAATAGAGAAAAAGATTCTCCGTTGGGTTTAATTCCTATCGATTCAGTTTATAGCCCAGTAAAAAGAGTTTCTTACAATGTATCTAATACAAGAGAAGGTTTGTCTATTGATTATGATAAACTTACTATGGAAATAGAAACGAATGGCTCTGTTGCTTCAGATGATTGTTTAGCATTTGCTGCTAGAATTCTTCAAGATCAATTGTCATTATTTGTTAATTTTGATGAACCAAAAGAAGTTGTGGTTCAACCAACGCAAAGCGAGCCAGAATTTAACAAAAATCTTTTAAGAAGAGTGGATGAGCTAGAACTTTCAGTTCGATCTATGAATTGCTTAAAAAATGATAACATTATTTATATTGGTGACTTGGTTCAAAAAACAGAAGGTGAAATGCTAAGAACGCCCAATTTTGGTAGAAAATCATTAAATGAAATCAAAGAGGTAATTTCTGGAATGTCCTTATATTTAGGTATTGAAATTCCGAATTGGCCTCCAGAAAATATTTCAGAACTGTCTAAAAAACTAGAGGACGAGTACAAATAAATTATGAGACACGGTCACGGACATAGAAAACTAAATAGAACTTCTGAGCATAGAAAAGCTATGTTTCAAAATATGATAAACTCATTAATCAAACATGAGCAAATCAAAACAACCGTTCCAAAAGCTAAAGAGTTAAAGCCCATTATTGATAAAGTTATTACTATTGGTAAAAAAAACACTTTAGCCTCAAAGAAAATTTTATTTTCTAAGCTGCAGGATAAAAGCTCTGTAACTAAATTGACAACTATTTTGTCCAAAAGATATGAAAAGAGGAATGGTGGTTATTCGAGAGTTGTAAAATCTGGTTTTCGTTTTGGAGACAATGCGCCAACTGCTTATATTGAATTGGTTGATAAAGATTTTAATGCCAAGGGACAAGATTCTGGCCCTGTTCAAAAAAAAGCTGATAATAAAAATGAACAAGAGTCTAAAAATCCAGTAGTAGAAAGCAAAGACACCAAACTAACTAAAAAATAATGAAACTCTATCTGCTAGTTGCTTTATTTGGAGCAGCTGGAAGTGTATTGAGATATTCTCTCTATCTAATTACCCCCAGATTTTTCTACCTAAACTTTCCTGTCAGCACAGTCTTGGTTAACTTGTTAGGTTCTTTTTTTATAGGCGTTTGCATTTCATTGTCTGATAAAAGTATTATTACTGAAAATATTAGAATCTATATTGCAATAGGTCTGTTAGGGGGATTTACAACTTTTTCTACATTTTCTATGGATTTATTTAATTTATTAAACAAATCACTTTATGTAGAAATGATTAGTTACTTAGTCCTTTCTGTTTTTGGTGGTGTTCTTTTGTTTTTTGCTGGATACAAAATTGTTAGTTTTTTTTAATGAAATTTAATGAAAAATTCACTGTAGATAAAAACTATGCAAACACTAGAATAGATAAGTGGTTGAAATTAAACACTCAAAAATTCCCCCAATCCTTCGTTGAAAAATTGTTACGCTCAGGAAAAATTAAAGTAAATAACAAAAAGGTTAAAAGTTCTTATAAGCTTCAATTGGAAGATGAGATTTTTCTTCAATTTAGTTATGAAGAAAAAAAAGAAAATGAAAAATTTTCATACAGCGCCAATCTCAAAGAATACAAAGAAATTAGAAACAATATAATATTTGAAAATCATGATTATTTAATTTTAAATAAACCATCTGGTATTTCAGTCCAGTCTGGAACCAAGTCTCCAAAAAATTTAATTGATATATTGAATAAATTTAGTGAAGATAAAAAATTTTATTTAGTCCACAGAATTGACAAAGAAACCTCTGGTATTATTGTATTTGCATGCAATAGATTATTTGCACAGACTTTGTCTGAGCAATTTAGAAATAAAGAAGTAAAAAAAAGTTACTTGGCTATTTTGTACGGATCCATTCCTCGCAATGAGGGAACTCTAGATCATGATTTGGTTTTTAAAGTAAAGAATCAAATGAAAACCTTTAAAGCAGAAACAGATTTTTCTGTATTGTCTAAAAATAAAGACTTTTCTTATGTTGAGGCAACACCCATTACCGGTAGAAAACATCAAATTAGGCAGCAATTTTTTAAAGTTAACCATCCAATAGTGGGTGATGGAAAATATGAAATTCCTCACTATGTAAATAAAGATAAGTTTTTAATGTTACATAGTTATAAAATTACCTTTTACGACAAAGGTAAGGAAAAAACATTCAAGATCGAACCTCCCAAAGAGTTTAAGAATTTTTTAAAAAAATCTAATCTGTAAATTTTTCTTTAAAAGAGGAAATAATAGTTTCATTTAGGGATTTTGGTATTTTTTTTATTTCCAACCAATTTATTATTCCTCTATCGGAAATACCACATGGGATTATTCCGCTATAATTGTTTTTATTAACATCCAAGTTTAGAGCAAATCCATGGTATGCAATCCATTTTTTAACCTTCAAACCTATAGCAGCAATTTTGTATTCCTTGTTGTCTTTATCAATCCATATTCCAATATTTTTTGAATCTGCATGAGCTTTGATATTGTGTTTATCTAGTATTAAAATTATCCACTCTTCTATTGTCCTAACAAGTTTTCTAATCTCTTTTCCTCTGCGGTTCATATCCAAAACAAAATAAATAATTTTTTGACCAGATCCATGATATGTCCATTTGCCCCCTCTGTTAGTTTTTAAAATAGGAAATTTTTTTTTATCCAACAGTTCACTATCTTTGCCGCTTGTTCCACAGGTGTAAACGTCTTTATGTTCGAGTATCCATATCAATTCACTTTTTTCTTTACGATGAACTTGCAAGGTTCTTTGCTCAAGTTCTTCAATTGCCTTTTGATAATCAACTGGTTTTTTGCTGATTTTTATTTCAATATTCATTATAAACGAAAGTACTTTATTATTATGGAAAACAATAACGAAATCAAATCTAAAAAAATAGAATTCAATATCTCTACTTCTTATTTAGATGACCTTGTTGATAAAATTGATAAAAAAGATTTATCTGCAGTTGATAATCTTTTAGCTAAATTACACCCTTCGGATATTGCAGAGGTGATATCCAATCTCCCTGAAAAAAAAAGATTTGAACTAATTGCTTTAGAAAACTTTAAAATTAATCCTCATGCTATAGTTGAACTTACAGATGAGCTTCAAAAAGATATTTTAGAAAAAATATCATCTGATAAAATAGTCAAAATAGTAAATAGTCTAGAATCTGATAACGCTTTACAAATTATTGAAAACTTAACAGATGAAAAAAAAGATAGAGTCCTTACCAAAATACCCCTTGAAGACAAAAACTTATTTGAAGAAACTCTCAGTACTTACCCAGAAAATTCTGCAGCTAGAATTATGCAAAGAGAGTTTGCGGCAGTGCCACAAGATTGGTCTGTAGGACAGACCATTGATTATTTGAGAGAAACTAATGAGCTACCAAAAGAATTTTTGGAAATATTTATTATTAATGAATTGAATATTCCTGTCGGCTCAGTCCCTTCATCAAGAGTGCTAAGAACTTCAAGGGAAGTTAAGATGAACTCTATTATGAATAGCAATAAGTTTTTAATTCCTGCAGAAATGGATCAGGAACAAGTTGCTTACAACTTTGAGCAATATAATCTTTTTTCTGCTGGCGTTGTAGATAGTAATCACAAACTCATAGGTATGATCACAGGAGACGATATTGTAACTATTATAAAAGAAGAAGCTGAAGAAGATACTTTAAGATTAGCTGGTGTAAGTGATGAAGAAATATCAGATACAGCATTTAGTATCACCAAAAAAAGATTTGTATGGCTCGCAATTAATCTATTAACAGCAATACTTGCATCTACTGTCATAAGCCTTTTCAATGCCAGTATAGAAAAAGTTGTAGCATTGGCAATATTAATGCCGATTGTTGCATCTATGGGTGGCAATGCTGGAACACAAACTTTAACAGTTACAGTTCGTTTGATCGCAACCAAGGAACTTATAGCTTCGAATGTTTCTAGAATTATTTCCAAAGAATTTCTAGTAGGACTGTTCAACGGCTTAATTTTTGCCGTGATTGCTGGCATAGCAATATACATATGGTTTCGTGACGTTAATCTTTCATTATTAATTGCAGTAGCTATGACTATAAATATGACTGCCGCTGGTTTCTTTGGCATAGCTGTTCCTATTACATTAAATAAATTTAAAATAGACCCAGCTATTTCATCCAGTGTATTTGTTACGACAGTAACAGATGTATTTGGTTTTTTGTCCTTTTTAGGATTGGCAAGTTATTTTCTTCAATTTTAAAGATTATCTATTAAACGAACACCATTTAAATAATAAGCTATAAATATATTTGTATTAGAGCTGATTTTTTTTACCTCTTTAAAACTCAAAAGATTAATTAGTTTTATATAGTCAATTTTTTTAACTCCTATTTTTCTAAGTTCAGACCTGACAAGTAAAAGCTTACCACCATATTTTTTATATAACTTTAAAAAACGGTAAACTTTGCCGAGAACTAACAATGCATCATTGCTTAACAAGAGATTCCTAGAAGAAAGTGCACCACCATTTTTCATTCTAATTGTTTTGCATGCAACAATAGAGCATTTAATCTTATTTAATTTTATTAAATTTTTTATAAGATTCAATTGTTGATAGTCTTTTTTACCCATATAAATTTTAGAACATTTTACAATAGAGAGAAACTTGGACATAACTGCAAGAACGCCATTTAAATGACCTTTTCTAAATTTTTCCTCCATAATATTATCAATTTTAGGTTTAAGATTTTTTATATCATTCCAACGATAAATCTCTTGGGCATTGGGAATAAATACATAATCTACTTTTAACTTTTTACAAATGGACAGATCGTTTCTAAGATTATTTGGATATGTTGCAAAATCTTTTTTCTTATTAAATTGCTTTGGATTAACAAAAATACTCACAATAGTTTTTTTTGATTTTTCTTTGCTTTTCTTAATGAGGGATATGTGACCTTCGTGCAATGCACCCATCGTTGGAACAAAGCCTATATCTTTGTGTTTAATGGATATATTGTGGATTAAATTGGATTTTTTTATAATTTTCATTTATTACTTTTTTATAATTTTTTATTTATGATCACTCAAGCAATTATACCACTAGCAGGTCTTGGAACAAGGATGTTACCTTTAACGAAAGCTTTCCCTAAGGAGCTTTGGCCTTTAGGAAAAACATCTATTTTAGAAAGAGTTTTAAAAGAATGTGATGAAGCGGGTATTAAAGAAGTGTTTTTAGTGATTTCAAAACGAAAAAGTATTATAAAAAAATACTTTGATAAAGATCACGAACTAGAAAAAAGAATCTTAAAAAATAAAAAAGCAATTAAAAAAATAAATATTCTTAAAAAGTACCAAAAAAAAATAAAATTTGTTTATCAAAATTCTGCAAAAGGATTGGGTGATGCGGTAAATGCGTGTCGTAAAAAAATAAAATCAGATCATTTTTTACTAATTTTGCCCGATGACATAATAATTAAGAAGAATTGTAGCCGTGAATTAGTTAGCATACACAAAGCTAACAAGTCATCAGTTGTTGCGACCAAGATTGTTCAGAAAAAAGACGTTGATAGGTATGGAATTTTAGGATTTTCTAAAAAAAATAAGAGTATACTCGATATTAATAAATTTGTTGAAAAACCTAAAATTTCTCTAGCACCTTCAAAATACGCTATTATTGGCAGATATATTTTAAGTAAAAAAATATTTAAGTTTCTAAATAAAAGCAAAAAAGGTAAGCATGGAGAAGTTCAAATTACCGATGCAATGAATGAGCTCTTGATTAGTGGTGAAAAATTTAATGGATCTATTTTTAAAGGATCGTATTTAGACTGTGGAACCATGGATGGTTATATTGAATCATTCAATAAAATAGGCAATTATTAACCATGAAAATTTGTTTTATTGGAACAGGCTATGTAGGTTTAGTGTCCGGAGTTTTGTTCTCTGATTTTGGGAATACAGTTTATTGCGTAGATAATAATAAAAAAAAAATAAAAGATTTAGAAAATAATATACTTCCAATTTACGAACCGGGACTAGATGAAATTGTTAATAAAAATTTTAATGCAAAAAGACTTATTTTTACAACTGATATCGACAAAGCTATACAAAACTCTGACATCATCTTTATCGCTGTAGGTACTCCGTCAGCAAAAAATGACCAATCAGCTGATCTATCTAATGTATTTAAAGTTACAAAAACTATTTCGAAAAATCTCAATAAACACAAAACTATAATCACAAAGTCTACAGTGCCTCTTGGAACAGGAGATAGGATCGAAAAAATTTTAAGCAAACATAACCCGAGCAGTAAGTTTGATGTAGTTTCAAATCCAGAATTTTTAAGAGAAGGGGAGGCTCTCAGAGATTTTAAATACCCAGACAGGGTAGTAATTGGAACTAATAATTCAAAAAAAATTTCACCTATACTTAAAAAGCTATACGATCCAATTATAAAAAAAGGTGCTAAGTTTATTGTTGTCTCGCGCAAATCTGCTGAATTGATAAAATATGCAGCCAATGCTTTTTTAGCTACTAAAATTACTTTTATTAACGAGATTGCTAATCTTTGTGAAAAAACAGGAATCAATGTTGATGATATTGCTGAGGGTATAGGAACCGATCAAAGAATTGGCTCTCGTTTTTTAAGAGCTGGCCCAGCATATGGTGGCTCTTGTTTTCCAAAAGATACAAAAGCTTTAGCAAAGACTTCTGATGACTTTAAAGTTAACCTGAGTTTGATTAAAAACGTAATACGATCTAATGGAAATCGTAACAATTTAATCGTTCAAAAAATTTTAAAAATTGCCAAACAAAACAATCTTAAAAAGATCGGTTTTTTAGGTGTGACTTTTAAAGCCAATACAGATGATATGAGAGATTCGTCAAGCCTTTTTATTATTCCTAAACTTTTAAAGAATAATTTAAAAATTAGCTATTATGAACCAACGGGCAACAAGAGTATTCTGTCTAAGTACAAAAAAATTAAATACTGCATTAATCAAAAAGAATTAATCACAAGCTGTGATTTTGTTATTATTCATAGTGATTGGGACGAATTTAAAAATATTGATTTTAACAAAGTGAGTAAAAACAAAAAACTATCTATTTGTGATTTGAGGAATTTGTATCATCCTGATGAATTTAAAAATAAAAAAATAAAATATTATTCTATAGGCCGTCCTTTTTATGGGTAAATCCTTAACGGCCATAAGAAAAAGAAAATTATCCACAAGAACTACCAAACCACCTTATTACAATGTCATTCTATTAAATGATGATTTCACAACTATGGAATTTGTTATACAAGTTTTGATAATATTTTTTAAAATGACAAATAATAAAGCTAAAAATGTTATGCTAAAAATTCACGAAGATGGCTCTGCTATTTGCGGCACATATACAAAAGATATTGCAAAAACCTTAACATCACTAGTTAACAATTATGCTAAACAAAATTTGTTTCCCTTAAAGTGTATAATGGAGGTTAAATAAATGGCAACTTTTACCAAATCATTAGAGAAATCTATTTCTAAAGCTTTTCAAGTTGCTACAGAAAAAAATCACCAATATGTAACTTTGGAACACTTGTTGCTTTCGCTGACAGATGAAGAGGATGCTTTAAATGTTATGAAGGCTTGTAGTGTAGACACGGATTTATTAAAAGAAAATCTTGAGTATTACATTGATAACGAATTAGACAATATTGTTAATTCTGAAAAAAACAACGACCCTCAGCCAACATCTGGATTTCAAAGAGTAATTCAGAGATCTATTGTTCATGTTCAGTCTTCTGGTAAAAGCGAAGTAACAGGTGCAAATATTTTAGTTTCTCTATTCGCAGAGAGGGAAAGTCATGCAACTTACTTTTTGCAAGAGCAGGAAGTCACCAGATATGATGTTGTAAATTTTATTTCTCACGGTATTACAAAAATTGACAATTTCACCTATGTGGATAGTGCTAATGAAAAGAGCAACACAAGAGAATCTAGTCCAAACTCACCACTTGATACCTATTGTATTAATTTAATAAAGAGGGCAGAAAAAAATAAAATTGATACTCTTGTAGGAAGAAATGACGAGGTTGACCGAATAACTCAAATTTTGTGTAGGCGGACAAAAAACAACCCTCTATTAGTCGGGGATCCAGGTGTTGGCAAAACTGCAATAGTTGAAGGTCTGGCCAATAAAATTTTTAGAAACGAAGTGCCTGACATTCTTAAAGACAATGTAATTTATTCATTGGATATGGGGCTCTTAATAGCAGGAACTAGGTATAGAGGAGATTTTGAAGAAAGGTTAAAGGCTATTATTAATGAAATTGAAAAAAATCCAAAATACATTTTATTTATTGATGAAATACACTCGCTTGTTGGAACTGGATCTACTTCTGGAAATTCTATGGATGCTGCCAATATGCTTAAACCTGCTTTACAATCTGGTCAGATTAGGTGCGTTGGTTCAACAACTTTTTCTGAATATAGACAGTTTTTTGAAAAGGATAGGGCCTTACAAAGAAGATTTCAAAAAATTGATGTTTCTGAACCTAGTGTTGAAGATGCATATAAAATAATGTTTGGACTAAAAGCTAAGTATGAAGATTTTCATAAAGTTAAGTACTCCGATGATGCGATAAGAGCTTCGGTTGACCTTTCTTACAAATACATAGGAAACAAAAGACTACCAGACAAGTCAATTGATATTATAGATGAACTAGGATCGTACGAGTCATTAAAAAAAAATGATCAAAAAAAAGATGTGTTAGATGAGTCAGATATAGAAAAAATAGTTTCTAAAATAACAAAAATTCCAGAAAAAAATATTACCTTGAATGATAGAAACTACTTAAAGGATATAGAAAAAAACTTAAAAAGAATAATTTATGGGCAAGATCATGCTATTGAAGCATTGGCCAGCTCCATTAAGCTCTCTCGGTCAGGTTTAAGAGATTCTAATAAAACTATTGGTAATTATTTATTTAGCGGTCCTACAGGAGTGGGTAAAACAGAACTAGCCAAACAACTGGCAAAAACATTGGGAGTTGAGCTTATTCGTTTTGACATGTCAGAATATTCTGAACGGCATACAATTTCTAAGCTTATAGGGGCACCTCCTGGCTACGTTGGTTTTGATCAAGGTGGGCAACTTTCAGAATTGGTTGAAAAAAATCCTCATGCTGTTTTGTTAATTGATGAAATAGAAAAAGCACATCCTGATATTTATAATATTTTACTACAAATAATGGACTATGGAAATTTAACTGACCAAAATGGTAAAAAAATTGATTTTAGAAATATTATTTTGATTTTAACTACGAATGCAGGGGCCACAGATTTGGAAAAAAATCAAATTGGTTTTGTAAAAGAAACCGATAATAATAATGTTTTTGAAACTATAAAAAAAATATTTACTCCAGAATTTAGAAATCGTTTAGATTCGGTAATTGGATTTAATAATTTAAATAAAGAAATTATAAGACAGGTAGTAAGCAAGTTTATTATTGAACTAGAAATTCAGTTGAATGCTAGAGATATTACTATTGAATTATCTGATGAGGCTTGCGATTTAATTTGTAGCATTGGTTATAGTCAAACAATGGGAGCCAGACCCATATCCAGAACGATCGATGAAAAAATAAGAAAACCGCTGGCCAATGAAATTATCCATGGAAAATTAATTGATGGAGGTTTTGTATTTATTGACTGCAAAGACACTAAATTTAATTTTAAAATTACTAAACATGAAAAAGTTAAAAAAATTTCTTTAAAAAATTAAATTTCTATTTCGAAAATAGTTTCAATTTCCACAGCAGCATTTAATGGGAGGCTAGACACTCCCACAACAGCTCTTGCATGTTTACCTTTTTCACCAAATATTTTAACCAGCAGATCGGAGGCTGAGTTTAATAGAACAGGATGATTTTCAAAGTTATTTACTGAATTGATATAGCCGTTAATTTTAATACAACTTTTTACCTTATCTAAATTTTCAACTGCATTTTTTAAATGTCCTATGCTATTCAATATGCATAGTAGAGCAGCTTTTTTGCCATCTTCTTCAGTTAGTTCATTTCCAATTTTCCCCTTAATCATGTTTCCATCTTTATTAATCGGCAACTGTCCAGATATATATATTTTGTTACCACTAATTTTGTATGCCAAGTAATTTCCAACAGGCGACGGTGGTATTGGTATTTCGATATTTAATTCTTTTAATTTTTTCTCAATAGCAGACATTTAAATCTTATTTTTCTTCATCTTTATTTTTATCAGCTTTTTTTTTAGGTTTTTTTTTCTTAGCTGTTTTCTTTTTTATTTTTTTACCTTTTTTAGTTGCGTCATACTCTAATCTTTTTTCAATTAAATCAAGAGCCTCTTCCATAGTTACGCTTTCAGGGTCTTTATCATCAGGTATCGTAGCATTAATTGTTTTGTATTTGATGTAAGGTCCGTAAGAACCTTTCATAACTTTTACTGGTTTTTTATCTTCTGGATGTTCTCCAATAAGTTTAATTTCATTAGAAGACCTTCTTCCTGGTTTGGCATCTGCAATCATAGTGATAGCTTTATTTAAACCTATTGAAAAAATGTCCTCAGGAGCTTCTAAAGTAGCTGATTTTTTATCACATTTAACATATGGGCCATATCTTCCATTGTTAAGAGTGATATCCATACTGTTTTCAGGATATTGTCCCAATACTTTTGGCAATGAAGCTAAGAACCTGGCTTTATCAAGGTCTATATCATCTAAAGATATGCCCTTAGGAATAGATACATTCTTCATTTCCTTCTCATCATTTCCAACTTGCAAGTAGGGTCCAAATCTACCTTTTTTTAAAACTATATTTTTATCGTCTTCTGTTTTTCCAATTTCTTTTGGTTCGGCAAGGTAGTCTTGTTCAGCTGCTTTAATACGTGACATGGGACGTGTAAATTTGCAATCAGGATATTTTGAACAACCAATGAAAGCACCAAATCTTCCGGTTTTTAAACTTAATTCACCACCACATTCACAAGACCTTTTTATTTTGCCTTCATTATCTTTGTCAAAAATAATTTCTCCCAAGCTTTCATTCATCATGTCTAGGATAGCTCTAGTTCTTAATTCTTTGACCTTGAGAACATTCTGGTTAAATTCTTTCCAAAATTTAGCTAAGACCTCAATCCAGTCAGCCTTACCTGCTGTTATGTCATCAAGACTTTCTTCCAAGCCTGCAGTAAAATTGTAATCAACGTATCTAGTAAATAATTGGTTTAAAAAAGAAGTAATTAACTTTCCTCTGTCTGTGGGAGTAAATTTTTTATTGAGTACTTCAACATAGTTTCTAGTTGATAAAACAGAAATAATACTTGCGTAAGTAGAAGGTCTTCCAATCCCTAACTCTTCTAGCTTCTTAACTAAACTAGCCTCTGAGTATCTTGGAGGTGGTTGGGTAAAATGCTGTTCATTAAGGACTCTGTCAATTTTTAAAATTTCATCTTTTACCACTTCTGGTAAAATATTATCTTCATCAGAATCCTCTTTTTCTTTATCATCCTCATCCTTAACCTCTTGATAAAGCTTTAAGAATCCATCAAATTTCTGAATAGAGCCATTAGCTCTAAATATTATACTGCTAGACTGGTTTGAAAAGTCAATGGCAGTTCTTTCAAACTCTGCACTCTCCATCTGAGAAGATACTGTTCTATTCCATATTAATTCATAAAGTCTCATCTGATCTTTATCTAATTTTGACTTTAAGGAATTGGGAGTTCTGTTTACACCTGTTGGTCTAATAGCTTCATGCGCTTCTTGAGCATTTTTGGCTTTTTTTCCAGAATAATTTCTTGCTTCTGAAGGTAAGTATTTTTCACCAATTTCATTTTTTATGTATGCTCTGCAATCCGCTACTGCATCCAAGGAAATATCAGTGCCATCTGTTCTCATGTATGTAATTAGACCTACTGTTTCGCCTTCTATATCTATGCCTTGATATAATCTTTGAGCTACCTGCATGGTTCTTGAAGCTCCAAAGCCCAATTTTCTTGACGCATCTTGTTGCATTGTGGAAGTCCTGAAAGGAGCGTAGGGATTTCTTTTAAATGGCTTGCTTTCAATACTTTTAACCTTGAATTCATTTTTATTTATTTCAGCAACTGCATTTTCTGCAGCTTCTTTGTTCTTGAATGAAAATTTTTCAACTTTTTTTGAATCGTATATATTTAGCTTTGAATTAATTTCTTTATTTTGGCTATTTTTAAAAACTGCATTTAAAGTCCAAAATTCCTCAGGCTTAAAAAGTTCTATTTCATACTCTCTTTCTACAATAATTTTTAATGCTACGGATTGAACTCTACCTGCTGACTTTGAACCCGGCAATTTAGTCCATAAAATTGGTGATATGTTAAAGCCAACTAAGTAATCCAAGGCCCTTCTAGCTAAATACGCATTTACTAACTCTATATTTAAATCTCTTGGATTTTCAACTCCATACACGACTGCTTTTTTGGTAATTTCATTAAAAACAACTCTTTCTACTTTTTTACCTTTTAAAAGATTTTTATCTTCCAGTATGTGTTTTACATGCCAAGCTATAGCCTCTCCCTCTCTGTCTGGGTCAGTAGCTAGAATTATTTTTTCACAATCTTCAGCAGCATCTGCTATTTCTTTGATATGTTTCTTAGAAGCGGTATCTATTTCCCAGACCATATTAAAATTATTCTCTGTATCAACGGATCCGTTTTTTGAAGGAAGGTCTCTCACATGACCAAAGCTAGCTAATACTATGTAATTAGATCCAAGATATTTATTAATTGTTTTAGCTTTTGCTGGGCTTTCTACTATTACGAGATTCATAATATTTGAACCACTGTCAAAAAAAGTGCTTATTGTCAAATATTTGTTAATTTCAATTATTTAAAGAAGGCTCTTTTCCTATATTTTGTCTATTAATTATAAAAATTTTAGAGATTGCAGGGATCTTTATTTTTCTATTTTTTGCATGAGACGCTTAATATTTTCTCTATGTGTATAAATAGAAAAAATTAGAAAGAAAAAATTTAATAAAAAAATATTTTGATCATAAATAAAAAAAGATGTAGTCGTTACAATAAAATAAGCCACCAATGCTGACACGGAAGAGACCTTTAAAACTTTTGCAGTAAGTAACCAGCTAAAAATAAAGACCAAGAATAAAATTGGATTAATAAGCAAAATTACGCCCACGTATGTAGCGACACCTTTTCCTCCTTTAAATTTCAGCCACAAAGGAAAAATGTGCCCAAGATAAACAAATATTGCCGACGTATAAGAGTGTTCGTTAAAATATTTAAGAGTTAAAAAGACAGCAAGAGAGCCTTTTCCAACATCAAACAACAAAGTTAAAAATGCAAGTTTTTTACTTCCCGTCCTAAGGGCGTTTGTTGCACCAATATTTCCAGATCCTATTTTTCTAATGTCTCCAAAACCTAAAATTTTTGAAAAAATTAAACCAAATGGAATACTGCCAAGAATATAAGAATAGATTGTAACTATAATTAAAGATTCCATTATTCAGAAAAAACTAAATCACCATTTATGAAAGTCTTTTCAACTTTGCCTTGCAGCTTTCTATCCTCTATTGCTGTATTTTTTGATTTAGATTTTATATTTTCTTTTTTAAAGACCCAGGGTTTATCAAGGTCAAATACAGCAATGTCAGCTTCGCTACCAACAGACAAAGTGCCGTTCCTAATTCCTAATATTTTTGCTGGGCTGGATGTTAAATTGTTAATCAATGTGTTTAGATCACAACTTCCATTATGAACCAACTCAAGACCTAATGATAACAAACTTTCAATTCCAGATGCTCCAGTAGTCGCTTGTTGAAATGTTAATCTTTTCGATTCTTCATCTTCTGGCTTGTGATCAGAAACAATAACATTTATCAATCCTTGCTTAACACCATCTATAAGTGCAAGTCGATCTTCCTCAGATCTTAATGGGGGAGAAAGTTTTAAAAAAGTTTTAAAATCTCCAATATCATTTTCATTAAGAGACAAATTGTTTATAGAAACACCTACTGTAAATTTTAACCCACGATCTTTTGCATTTTTAATAATTTCCAATGATTTTTTTGAAGATATTAAAGCTATATGATATTTAGTATTGTAATTTTCCAAAAGTCTTAGATCTCTCTCGATTATTAACTGCTCTGCAGATTCTGGAATACTTTTAAGACCAAGCTTGGTCGCCTGTAAACTATCATTAATCATTCCATTTTCTGACAATTCATTATCTTGAGCAAATTGAATTATAAGTATGTCAGTATTTTTTCCATAGTTAAATATCTGATCCATAACTTTATTGCTTTGAATGGATTGGGTCCCATCTGTAAATCCCCATGCGCCTCTAAGTTTTAAAAGGCCAAATTCTGTCATGTCCAATCCTTTAGCCCCCTTAGTTAAGGTAGCCATTGGAAATATTTTAATGATCGATTTATCTCTGGATCTTCTTTTTACAAAATCTAATGTTGAAACGTTATCTATTAGTGGCAAGGTATTGGGCATGGTAGCAACTCCTGTTACGCCACCAGAAACTGCAGCCTGACTTAGAGTTCTAAAATTTTCCTTGTATTCGAAACCTGGTTCACCGACAAAGACCCGCATATCTATTATTCCCGGTATCGACACTTTGTTTTTGCAATCATAAATCTCAGCATTCGAAACATTTTCTTTTGTAACCTTTTTTCCAATTGCTTCTATTTTTCCAATATCATTAATTAAAATTCCACCAATCTCATCTATATTATTTCTTGGATCTAAAATTCTGGTATTGATTATGGCCTTTTTTTTCATTGCTTAGCTTCCATTAAAATTTTAAGAACAGCCATTCTCACGGCAACTCCCATCTCAACTTGCTGTACTATGATGCTTCTATTGATGTCATCTGCCAGATTGGTATCAATTTCTATTCCTCTGTTCATAGGGCCTGGATGCATAATCAAAGCATCTGATTTGGCATTCTTAATTTTTTTATAATCAAGTGCAAAAAATTCATAATATTCTCTTGTAGAGGGCATGTAAGATCCATCCATTCTTTCGGTCTGCATTCTTAACATCATAATTATATCACAACCCTCAAGACCCTGCTCCATATTGGTAAAAGATTTGACACCAAACCCCTCAATATATTTTGGCATTAAAGTTGAGGGGCCTATAACTCTAACTTCAGCACCAAGCATATTTAATAAATAAATATTAGACCTAGCTACTCTAGAGTGCAAAATATCTCCACAAATAGCTACACGCAGTCCTTCTATTTTCCCTTTTTTCATTTTAATTGTCATTACATCCAATAACGCTTGGGTAGGGTGCTCTCTACGACCGTCTCCAGCATTTATTACAGAGCAATTTACTTTTTGAGAAAGAAGGTTTGCGGCACCTGAGTCTTGATGCCTAATAACCAAAATATCAGGATGCATCGCATTCAAAGTCATAGCTGTGTCGATTAAAGTTTCTCCCTTTTTAATCGCTGACTGTGCAACATTCATATTCATAACATCAGCACCAAGTCTTTTTCCAGCTAACTCAAATGAGCTTAGTGTTCTAGTGGAATTTTCAAAAAAAAGGTTGATTTGGGTCTTTCCATTTAAAATTTTTAACTTTTTGTTTTCTTGTCTGTTGAGATCAACAAAAGCCAAAGATTCATCTAATATAAGATTAACTTCAGGAATGGATAAATATTGGATACCTAAAAGATGTGTGTGATTAAATTTAATAGCTTGAAGTTTGTTTGTTGCCATTAAAATCAGGTCTATAGGCTGATTTTCATAACTAAGCAAGTTATTTTTTTAAATAGTCTATAAAGCCCTGCAATATAAAAGCTGCAGAATTTTCATCTAATTTATTCTTCTTTGAAGAGCTGTTTATTCCCAAATTTTGCATGCTTTTGAACGCACCAGCACTGGAGAGTCTTTCGTCCCAAAGAGTTACAGGTAAGTGAGTATGTTTGATAATGTTTTTTACAAAATCTTTGGTAGATTGAGATCTGGGACCTTCAGTACCATCCATATTAATCGGGTGTCCAACAACTATTCCCTTAATGTCATTTTCTATGATAATTTTATCAAGCTCTTCGAGGAGATTTTTTAATTTCTTAGCTTGAATAGTTTCGTAAGGCGTTGCAATTAAATGAGAAGGATCACAGATGGCTATACCCACATTTTTTTTCCCCGGATCAATGCCAAGCAAACGAGAACCTTCTTTAATAAGTTTTGCAAAATCGGAATTCTCTAAAAGGTTGTAAGTTTTCATTAAAGTGTTATTTTAGCTTAATTTTTCACTAAGTCTAATGACAATTAATAAAAAAGCAGTTAAGAAAATTTCCAAACTATCTAGGATAGCATCAAATGATGAATTTGAGACATCTATGATTAAGGATCTTAATACTATTTTAAAATTTGTTGATCAGCTGAACGAGGTAGATACAAAAGATATAGAACCCCTTTCTTCTGTTGTAGAGCAAAAACTTTTTCAAAGAGAGGATGTAGTAAAGAAAATGAATGAAAAAGAAGAGATTCTAAAAAATTCTCCAAATAAAAACGAAAACTATTTTGTTGTACCGAAGGTAATCGAATAAGCATGAGTGAGATTACAAAGTTAACTTTAGTTGAGCTAACTAAAAAAATTAAATCTAAGGAACTCTCTGCATTAGAGGCAGCAAACGCTTATGTCAGCAGAATAAAAAAATCAAAGAAATTAAATACTTTTGTTACAGAAACTTTAGAACAAGCCTTAGCATCTGCTAAAAATATTGATGACAATAATCTTAAAAGTGGAGTTTTAGCAGGAGCCCCAATTGCCGTGAAAGATCTGTTTTGTACAAAAAATGTCCAAACCACAGCATCTAGTAAAATTTTAAAAAATTTTATTCCACCTTACGAATCTACAGTTACTTCGAAACTATGGGATAGTGGTGCTATTCTTTTAGGAAAATTGAATTGCGATGAATTTGCCATGGGCTCCTCAAATGAAACTAGCGCTTATGGTAATGTTATAAATCCTTATCAAGAAAGTGGTGAAAATTTAGTTCCTGGAGGATCTTCTGGTGGTTGTTCTTCAGCTGTCTCAGCTAACTTGACGTCTTCGACAGTAGGAACTGACACTGGTGGTTCTATTAGACAGCCAGCTTCCTTTACAGGAATTGTAGGTTTAAAACCAACTTATGGAAGATGTTCTCGCTGGGGGATTGTTGCATTTGCATCCTCACTAGACCAGGCCGGACCGATGACCAAAGACGTGTCTGACAGCGCTTTAATGTTAGATGTTATTTCTGGTTACGATGAAAAAGATTCAACTTCCGCAAACATTGAGAAAGGTGATTTTTTAAATAGCTTAAATATAAATATCAAAGGGCTAAAAGTAGGAATACCTAAAGAATATATTGTAGACAATATGCCAAAAGAAATACAAACTCTTTGGGACAAGGGTATTGAATGGATGAAAGAATCTGGTGCTATTATCAAAAATATTTCATTGCCAAACACTAAGTATGCGCTGCCTACTTACTACATTGTAGCTCCTGCTGAAGCTTCTTCTAATTTAGCTAGATATGACGGTGTCAAATATGGATTTAGAGCTCCTGGTAAAGATTTGATAGAAATGTATGAAAATACTAGAGCGGAAGGATTTGGAAATGAGGTTAAACGAAGAATTATGATTGGTACTTATGTTTTGTCTTCTGGTTATTATGATGCTTACTATTTAAAAGCCCAGCAAGTTAGAAGATTAATCAAAAATGATTTTGATTTAGCTTTTAAAGAAGTGGATACTATTCTGACACCAACAACTCCCTCGTCTGCTTTTAAAATTGGGGACAAAACTAATGATCCTATATCTATGTATTTAAACGATGTGTTTACAGTACCTGTTAATTTGGCTGGATTACCTGCGATTTCAATACCAGCAGGATTTGACGACTCTGGATTGCCCCTAGGTTTACAGCTAATTGGAAAGTCTTTTGATGAACAAACTATTTTAAATAGCGCTTATGCCTTGGAAGAAAAAATTTCCTTTAAATCAAAAGTTATAGATTGGTGGATGTAAATAATGGATAAAAAATTTGATTATTTTTTAGAGGGGAAAACTGGAAAATGGGAAGTGGTCATTGGCTTGGAAGTTCACGCACAGATCACATCAAATGCAAAGTTATTTTCGAGCTCTTCAACAAAATTTGGATCCAATCCCAATTCACAAGTTAGTTTTGTCGATGCTGCAATGCCTGGTATGCTACCTGTTATTAATAAGTATTGTGTTGAACAAGCAGTTAAAACTGGCCTTGGTTTAAAGGCTACAATTAACAACTTTTCTAAATTCGACAGAAAAAATTATTTTTATGCAGACTTGCCTCAGGGTTACCAGATTTCACAATTTAAATTTCCAATTGTAGGAGAGGGTGAGATTGTTTTGGATATGCCCTATGGAACAAAAATCGCTGGCATAGAACGTCTTCACCTAGAACAAGATGCTGGAAAAAGTCTTCATGATCAAGACCCCTCAAGTTCCTTTGTTGATTTAAATCGATCTGGAATAGCTCTAATGGAGATAGTGGGTAAACCCGATTTGCGATCACCAGATGAAGTTGCTCAATACGTTAAAAAATTAAGATCTATAATGAGATATTTAAACACGTGTGACGGCAATATGGATGAGGGTTCACTAAGAGCAGATGTGAACGTCTCAGTCCGAAAAGTAGGCTCCAGTGACTTAGGTACTAGATGTGAGATTAAAAATGTTAACTCCATCAAGTTTATGCAACAGGCAATCGAATATGAGGCAAAAAGGCAAATAGAAATTATAGAAGAGGGTGGAACAATTGATCAACAAACAAGACTTTTTGATACCAAGAAAATTGAAACAAGATCGATGAGAAGCAAAGAAGATGCTCATGATTATAGATATTTTCCAGATCCAGATTTGCTACCCTTGGTTTTGGAGCAAAGCTTTGTAGATAAAATAAAAAATTCACTACCAGAACTGCCTGATGAAAAAAAAATAAGATTGATGAATGATTTTGATCTCTCAAGCTATGATGCAAGCATTGTAGTGTCAGATCAGGATATTTCGCAATATTACGAAGAAGTTGCAAAAGATTCTGATTATAAATTAGCAGCAAACTGGATGATAGTAGAGTTGTTTGGTGTCTTGAATAAAGAAGGTAAAGAAATCAAAGACTCTCCAGTCTCAGCAAAAAATTTATCGAAACTAATTAACCTTATAAAAAACAATACCATTTCTGGAAAGATAGCAAAAACAGTTTTTGAGGAAATGGTAAAAAACAACGAAGATCCAGAAAAAATAGTTAATGAAAAAGGAATGAAGCAACAATCCGATCCTGAGGAGCTGAAAAAAATTATTGATACTATCCTGAAAAACAACCAAGACAAAGTTGAACAATATAAAGCTGGCAAAGATAAATTGTTTGGATTTTTTGTTGGAGAGGCAATGAAGAATACTCAAGGAAAAGGAAACCCAAAATTAATTAACGATATTCTGAAAGAACAGCTGAAATAATTTGTGTTTAAAAATATTCATTCAAGCAAAGACTTGGAAAATTACTTATATCAAAATATAGAAGAGACGGCTGTACAAAAAGAAATGAGAGAATTTTCTTTTAAAGAGTTTGGAGATATTGCAAATATGCAAATTAGTGCCGAGCAAGCTTCTTTTTTAAATTTTTTAATCAAGATTGGTAATTACAAAAATATTTTAGAACTAGGAACTTTTATGGGTTACAGCACTCTTGCTATGGCTTTAGCTTTAGATAAAGAAGGAAAAATTTTTACAGTTGATAAAGACCTAGAAACAACAAGCCATGCAAAAAAATTTTGGGATAAGGCGGGAGTAACAAATCAAATTACAATGATAAATGGTGATGCAATAGCAGCTTTGCAAAATTTCATTAAACAAAAATTACTATTTGATTTTATATTTATAGATGCTGACAAATCTGGATATAAGACTTATTTCGATAATTGTTTAGATTTAATTTCTGAAAATGGCCTAATTGTTTTTGATAATGTTTTGTGGAAAGGTAAAGTTGCAGACCTTTCACTAAATGATAAAAAGACAGAAATAATAAGAGAGTTTAATAAATATATAAAAAAAGATAATAGAGTAGATACAACAATGATTTCCATAGGCGATGGAATGACCTTATGCAAAAAGAAAAAAAATTTGATATTATAAGTTTCTATAAGTTTATCATTTTAGACGACTTGGAAAAACATCAACTAGCTATTAAAAAATTTCTAATAGACAAAAACCTTAAAGGAACTTTAATTTTGTCACCAGAGGGACTCAATGGAACAGTGTCAGGTGTTGAGGGCTTTGTAAAAAAATTTAATCAGTTTCTTTTTAAAAATTTTTCTTTCGACTCTTATGACTCAAGCAATCTATCAAGCTCTAGTAATATTCCATTTGACAGACCTAGGGTTAAAATAAAAAAAGAAGTAGTCCCAATAGAAAAAAATATTTTAGAAAGAGAAGGTAAGCATGTAAGCCCAGAAGATTGGAATGAATTTGTCAAAAATGAAGATGTAGCTTTAATAGATATTAGAAAGCCATTTGAGCATCAAATTGGATCTTTTCAGGGTGCTATTAATCCAAACGTAAACAGCTTTAGAGAATTTAAGGGTTACTTTGATAACTTGATTAAAAAAAATAATAAAAAACTTGCAATATTTTGTACGGGAGGAATTCGTTGCGAAAAGGCATCGGAATATTTAAAAGAAAAAGGGTTTGAGGAAGTTTACCAGCTAAAAGGAGGAGTTTTGAATTATATTAATTCTGTAGAAGAAAAAAATAGCTTATGGAATGGAGAGTGTTTTGTCTTTGATAAGAGGGTTTCTGTTAAACACAAATCAATTCAAGGCTCTTATACAATGTGCTATGCATGTAGAATGCCAATTAATGATGAGGATAAAAAATCTCCAAACTACAAGCAGGGGGTAAATTGCCCACGTTGTTTTAACAAAGTAACACCTGATCAAAAAAAACGTTTTGCCATGAGAGAATTTAACAAAAATAAGGAGAGAAAATAATGAAAGACCAAGTTCCTAATGTAAATTTTATTTATAGAATTGATGGAGAGAATATTAAGAAGACTACTGATGATATTTTTTTAAATAAAAAAATAGTTGTATTTGCTTTACCTGGTGCATTTACACCAACTTGCTCCGACTATCACCTACCTTCATATGAGGACAATTATGATAAAATTCAAAAATATGGAGTTGATGATATTTTTTGTTTAAGTGTAAATGATTCTTTCGTTCAGAATGTATGGAAAAAAAATTCCAACGTTAAAAAAGTTAATTTTATTCCTGATGGAAATGCAGACTTCACTAAAGAAATGAATATGTTAACTGACAGATCTGAGACTGGAATGGGAATGAGATCTTTTAGATACTCAATGTATGTAGATAATAAAAAAATAATAAAAATTTTTAAAGATGAAAATGGTAAATTTGATGTCAGTGATGCAGGTACGATGATTAATTTTTTAAAATCTTTAAATGCTTAAAAAAAAAACTAATAGACCTTTAACAAAATCGGCAAACCCCGAACCCAAAGACACGGCCTCTATTGATTGGATTATTTGGGCTGCGTGGGCAGATCGCATTACTTTTGAAGAAATAAAAGAGAAATCCAACAAGGTAGAGTCGGAAGTCATTAAGATAATGAGATCAAATCTCAGACCATCTTCTTTTAAACTTTGGAGAAAACGTGTTAATGAAAAATCAATCAAACATAGAAAATTATTTGAGTACTCGAGGAAAAGTATTAAAAAATTTAATTTAAATGAAAAGTATTAATTCTTTAATTGTATAGCAAACTTTGAATCTGATTATTTGTAGGTTTGTTTTCTAATATAAATTTATAGACATGTATATTTTCAATTACTCTTTGAACATAATTTCTTGTTTCCTCGAATCTTATATGTTCTAGAAAATCAATCGTATCAATTTCATTTTTTCTAGGATCACCATATTTTTTCAGCCATCTGCTAACTCTATGAGGACCAGCATTGTAAGCAGCCAAAGCTAAGTAGATATTATTGCCAAAATTTTCATATAGTTCAGTAATATAGTAAGAGCCTAATTTGATGTTGTAATATTCGTTAGTAGTTAATTTTTGAATACTGTATCCAAGTTTAGTTCTTTTACCTAAAATTTTTCCTGTAGCTGGCATTATTTGCATTAGTCCTCTTGCACCCACCCAGCTATTAGCGGAAGCATCAAATTCACTTTCCTGTCTAATTAAAGCCAAGATATAAGGTGAGTCTAAAATTTCTTTACCAGCAACCACCTTTGGAGTTTCAATCGTTGGATAGTTTAATTCCAAAAGACTAATGCCTTCATAAGAGGCCTGTTTAGAAATTTGTATTGCATAATCAAATCGTTCAATCTGCTGAGATAAGGCACCGGCCAAAATTCTTGATTCTAGTTTTGAATCTTCTCCTCCAAAATGCTTGATTATATCTTTAGCGTCTGAACTACGTTTTAACTCATACAAAAGTATGGCAGCTCTTGCCAATTCTGTTTTTAAAAATTTTTTATACTCCTGCTTATCTAGAGAGTATTGATTGCTAATTTTTATTTTTTCCGCACCAATCTTGCTAGCCGAAAGTTGACCATAAAAAGTTGCGTTAAATTCACTAGCAATTTTAAACCATTTATTAGCTTCGTTTAAATTATTAATTTTCTCATATCCTCTTCCTATCCAATAAGCCCCTCGAGATTTGCTTATAGGATACCCAACTGCATTGTACATTTTTTTAAAATGCTCAATTGCTACTTCTGGCTTGTCTAAAAAACTCAATGCCAACCACCCTAAATGCCATTCAGCTTTTGCTAAACTTGAAACTTCTAAAACGCCATGATTATCCAATAGTTTGTAAGCATCAGCGTATTTCTTTTCATCAATTTTTTTTCTAGCAATAATAAATTTCTGCTCAAACCAACTCTCAGGTTTTATTAAAAGAGCCGGATCATTCTGATTTTGGTTTATAATTTCTAATGCAGAGTCGTATCTGCCTCTTTTTCTTCTCCACTTCATCCTATCAAATTGCAAACCAATATCATTTGTAAAACGTGCAGGAACTTTTGATATTGCGCTGTCTACACCGTAGGATCGAGTCATCAGTGCAAATCTAGCGTGATATAATTCTTTATATCCTTTTGGTAAATATCTTACGGTACGATTTAATTCCCAGTAGTCAGATTCCCACGCCATGTAGTCCGCTCTTTTAATAAAATCTTCTGAAGTCAGAAAATTCTTATATTTTTTCGATAAATAGCGAAGGTCAGATTTACTTAGCTTTGCAGTAGTCAATCCTTTTTTTATAAAGGGAGCCCCTAAAGTTGTGTTACCTGATATTATATAAGCTTCTCCCAGTCTAATGTAGCCATAACCACTGGAAGGCTTTTCATCTTTAAAAAAATCAATCACTTCAATAGCAGATAAATCTTTGTAGTTAATTTTGTGCTCAGCTAGATATCTTAAACGAGATATTCTTGGCCAATTTTGATTTCGATCAATAAATTTTTTATAGTCCCTAAATGTAGAGCTGTTATTGGTTTCTTTTAAATACATCCAAGTGACTATTTTTAATAATAATGGGTCAGAAGATTTATTAGCTGTTTTAAATGCTGAATTCCAAGATTTTCTCTTCACGTACGCAAAAGTTTTTTTTGCTAAACTAAAATCTTTATCTTTTAATATGGTAGAGGATGTTTCTGAAAAACCTAATAGCAAGGGCTTACTAGGTGGTATTAACCCACTAACTACCAAAGTACCTACATCGCTTGGATTTGTCTTTGGTGCGTTTAAGTTTTTTTTGTTTATTGTTGGTTTTTTAACGATATTTTTTTTGTTATTAAATTTACTGGGAGGCTTTAATTTTATTTTTTCTTTTATATTAGAAACTGGTTCTGGTTTAATTTTTTTGTTATTAATTTGTGAATTGCTTTGACTTGTTTCAAATAAAGGTTTCTCTACTGGAGATATCAGTCCCGCCTCAGAATGTTCAATCTGAAAATGCAATAAGATTGCAATTAGTACTGTAAGATTAAGATGCTTCATTAATAAGGTTAATAATTATCTCTTTTATGTTATATTTAAAATAATTATACTATAGGCAAACTATGTTCAAAGGTTCAATAACAGCAATGGTCACACCATTCAAAAATGGTGATTTAGATATTGAAAGTTTTGAAAAATTTGTAGAGTTTCAGATTTTAAACGGTTCAAATGGCTTAGTTCCAGGAGGAACTACAGGTGAGTCGCCAACTTTAGAGCACAATGAGCATAAACAAATTATAGATTTAACTGTTAAAATTTCAAAAGGAAGAGTTCCCGTAATTGCTGGCACGGGTTCTAATTCGACCAAAGAAGCCATTGAGCTTACAAAATATGCTGAATTAGCAAATGCTGATGCGGCATTGGTTGTTACTCCCTATTATAACAAACCAACTCAAGAAGGATTGTATCAGCACTACAAAGCCATCAATGATAGCGTAGGTATCCCTATTGTTATTTATAATATTCCAGGACGCTCAGTTGTAGATATGTCTGTAGAAACTATGGCACGGCTATATGAATTAAAGAACATTATTGGAGTGAAGGACGCTACCGGAAATCTTGATAGAGCTACAGAGCAAAGAAATCTTATGGGAAAAGATTTTTTGATGCTCAGCGGTAATGACGAAAATAGTTTTGAATTCAACAAAAGAGGAGGTTCTGGGTGTATTTCAGTCTCATCCAATGTGGCGCCAAAAATTTGTTCAGAATTTCATCGTTTGTCCCTTGCTGGTGAAGACGAAAAGGCTAAAAAACTTTTTGATCAATTGTTACCTTTGCATGAAGTTATGTTTGTTGAAAGTAATCCCGTTCCAGCAAAATATTCTTTAATGCTGCTAGGGCTTATGACTGACGATGTCAGACTACCCTTGGTAAAAGGTACGGAAGATTCCAAAAAAAAAATCAAACAAGTTTTGGCAGATCTGTCCATTATTTAAATGAGTGTAAAAAAAAAACCTGTAGACAACGTTGTTTGTCAAAACAGAAAAGCAAGTTTTAATTTTTTTTTTGAAGAGATTGTTGAAACTGGAATTGAGCTTGTAGGACCTGAGGTAAAATCCCTAAGATCAGGCAAAGCTACTATTTCAGAATCGTATGCAACCGATCAAGAGGGGGAGATTTTTTTAATCAATTCATACATACCTCAATATTTGCAATCTAGTTACAATAATCACGATCCCAAAAGAAATAGAAAACTTTTATTAAAAAAAAGAGAAATAAGTAAATTAATTGGAAAAATTAATAGAGATGGTTACAGCCTAGTACCAACTAAAATTTATTTTAATAAAAAAGGTATAGCAAAAGTACAAATAGCTCTTGCCAAAGGTAAAAAAAACCACGACAAAAGAGAAACTAAAAAAAATAGAGACTGGGATAGAGAGAAGTCAAGAATTTTTAGAAAAACTAGCTAATGATCTATTTGGCATTCGGCTCCAATTTAAAATCAAAATTTGGATGTTCCAGCTTCGTTATTAATAAAGCTTATGGAGAGTTAGAAAAATTTGGAATTCGGATTCTAAGCAAGTCATCTTTTTATAAATCAAAAGCTTATCCAAACCCCAAAGATCCTGAATTTGTGAATTCAGTAATATTAGTGAATTCAGAAATTCATGTAACAAAGCTATTAAATATAATTTTAAAAATAGAAAAAAAATTTGGACGGGTCCGATCTCAAAAAAATGCCCCAAGAACTATAGATATAGATATAATTGATTTTCGTTCTAAAAATATAAGCATTTTAAACAAAAATGTAAATTTAACCATTCCTCACGACAGCTTGGAGAGCAGGCTTTTTGTATTGGAGCCTCTGGCAGAAATAAGTCCTTATTGGAAAAACCCTAGGATAGGAGTTGTTATACCTTTTTTGATTAAAAAAATTAAACGCCTTAAAGACAATAAGATTACTAAGATATAATTTTTTGATATAGTTTTCAAAAATGCTTAATCAAAATCAACTTATAGATAAAATTAAAAGCTACAATTCCTTTGTTGATGCTGACAAATTAAAAGACGCTTTTCTTTTTGCTGAACAAGCTCACATTAGTCAAAAAAGAGATTCTGGAGAACCTTACATTAGTCACCCAGTAGAAGTTGCTAATATTTTAGCAGAACTTAAATTGGATGGCCCTACAATTACCACAGCTTTATTGCACGACACCATAGAAGACACAGGTACTACTTTTGATGAAGTTAAAAAAAAATTTGGCACTGAAATTGCTGAATTGGTCGAGGGTGTTACAAAATTATCTAGATTAGAAAATAAAAATAAGGAATATACTTTAGCTGAAAATTTTAGAAAATTAATCTTAGCCACCTCTAAAGACATCAGAGTATTGTTAGTTAAGTTGGCAGATCGTCTTCACAACATGAGAACTATAGATGCGGTCCTGTCTGAAGAAAAAAGAAATAGAATTGCTACAGAAACTATGGAAATTTACGCACCTTTAGCCAATCGTATAGGAATGCATAATGTTAGAGATGAACTGGAAGACTTGTCTTTTAAAGTTTTAAATTCTGAAGCAAGGACCCTAATTTTAGATCGTTTAGAAAATATTCTCCCCAACACTCAAAAGCTTTTCTCTGAAATTTCTGAAGAAATTAATCTTCTATTTAAAAAAAACCAAATTGAAGCAAAAATTACTGGAAGGGAAAAGTCATGTTTCTCTATATGGAAAAAAATACAATCTAAAAGAATTTCACTAGAGCAAATAACTGATATTGTGGGCTTCAGAATTATATTGGACAACGTAGACGACTGTTATAAAGCACTTGGTATTTTTCACCAAAAATGGAAGATGGTTCCAGGTAGATTTAATGATTACATATCAACACCCAAATCTAATAATTATGCCTCGTTGCACACGACAGTAATTGGTCCATCAAGCCAAAGAATGGAAATACAGATAAGAACCTCTGAAATGCATGATTTTGCGGAAAGAGGTATTGCTTCTCATTGGATTTATAAAGTCAATGAAAAAGTAAGCACAGAGTCTCTAAAAAGTTACAACTGGTTAAAGGATTTGGTAGATCTTTTAGAAAGTGGAGAAAATCCTGAACATTATTTGGAGTACACAAAATTGCAACTTTTTCAAGATCAGGTTTTTTGCTTCACTCCTAAGGGTGCGGTTATAAGATTGCCATCCAACGCAACTGTCATAGACTTTGCGTATGCAGTTCATTCAGACATTGGAGATAGCTGCATTGGGGTTAAAATTAATGGAAAAGAATCTCCGCTTCAAACTATCTTGAACAATGGAGATGAAGTAGAAATATTAACATCTAAAAAAAAATCTCCTTCTTTACACTGGGCTTCATTTGCCATTACTGGAAAGGCAAAAGCTTCTATAAAAAAATACTGGCACGATAAAATGCCAGCGAATAAAGAAACAAAGATTCACAAGTCAAGTATTTGGGTGCTTTTAAGTCACAGAGCAGGTACTTTAGGAGAAATTTGTAGTTTAATAGGACAAAACAAGTGCAATATTTACAATATTGAACTAGTTGATAAAAAAGAAGACTTCTTAAGTTTTATTTTTGATATTGAAATTAACAACTTAAAGGATTTTACAAATTTAATTTCCGAACTAAAAGCAAGATCATTAAATTTTAAGATAATACGAAATAGAAAGGCAAGCCAATTAAATGTTAACTGACAATGAAACAAAAGATCTGTTAAAAGAAACGGAAGCATTGATGGAAGGGCATTTTATTTTATCGTCAGGTTTGCGTAGTGATAAGTATGTTCAATGTGCAAAATTATTAATGCATCCTCAAAAAGCAGAAAGAATTTGCAAATCTTTGGCTGACAAAATTAAAAGTTCAAAAATTGTCTTTGATGTAGTGGTATCTCCTGCAATAGGAGGAATTTTAGCTGGCTACGAAGTAGCAAGACATTTGACTGTACCAAGTTTTTTTACTGAACGTGTTAATGGAAAATTTACTTTTAGGAGAGGATTCCAATTAGATAAATATAAAAATGTACTAATTGTAGAAGATGTAATTACTACAGGCAAATCTAGTTTAGAGTGCGCTGCAACTATTCAAGAATTCGGCGGTGTGATAGCTGGTTACGCTTGCATTATTGACAGGTCTGGAGATAGGTTATTAATAAAAGATAAAATAATTTCTCAAATTAAGTTAGAGATACCATCTTTTTCTGCAGATAATGTGCCTGATAGATTAAAAAATATAAAACCCATCAAACCAGGCAGTAGAGAAAACGTATAAATGAAACCTAAGTATAAACTTGGTGTTAATATTGACCATGTTGCGACCTTAAGAAACGCAAGAGGTGAAAATTTTCCTTCCGTATTGCTAGCAGCTAACAATGCTATTAATGCAGGAGCAGATTCTATCACGGTTCATTTAAGAGAGGATCAAAGACACATAAAACCTGCCGATGTTATTGATCTTAAAAAGAATATTAAAAAACCACTTAATCTAGAAATGGCACTAACTAAAGAAATGCTTTCTTTTGCGATAAAAACAAAGCCAAAGTATGTTTGTTTTGTTCCTGAAAAAAGAAATGAACTTACAACAGAAGGAGGGTTAAATCTCTTTTACAATGTTTCTTTTTTAACAAAAGCTATTAAAAAATTAAAAAAAAACAATATTAAAGTATCTTTATTTATAGATCCTAAAATCAAAAATGTAGAACAAGCTCTCAAATTAAATGCAGATAATATAGAATTACATACGGGAACTTTTTGCAATTTACTAAATAACAAAAATAAACAAAAGATGAATTTAGAATTTGAAAAAATAAAAAAAACTGCTGTGTTTGCTAAAAAAAATAATTTAGGTGTTCATTGTGGGCACGGTCTCAATTACTTATCAGCAAAGAAGTTAAAAAAAATTAAAGAAATTTTGGAATTTAATATTGGTCATTTTATTATTTCTGATTCTATTTTTTTTGGCTTAACGAAAGTTATTAAAAATTTTACTAAAATTATTAAAAATTAAATGAAAATTTTAGGTGTGGGAACTGATATTGTAAATGTAAAAAGAATTGAAAGAATTGTTAAAAAAAATAAAAATTCTTTTTTAAAAAAAATTTTTACAAACAAGGAAATCAAAAAAATTCTTAGCTATAAAGTAGGCCAGGCATCAAAAATAGCATCTAGGTTTGCAGCCAAAGAAGCGCTATCCAAGGCTTTAGCGACAGGGATTGGTACTAACGTCTCTTTTTTGGATATAGAGGTTTTAAACAAGCCTTCTGGGGCGCCTTATTTTAACATTCTAAAAAAGAGTTTAAAAAAAACTACTTTCGAATTGAGCTTGTCAGATGACTATCCATGGGCTTTGGCTTTTGTTATAGCAATCAAGAAATGAATAAAAAAGAAATAATTGATAATATTAAAACTATTTTTGTAGCTTTAATTCTTGCTGTAATCATTAGGTCATTTCTATTACAGCCCTTCTTTATTCCCTCATCCTCTATGGAAAAAACTTTACTAGTAGGTGATAGGCTGTTTGTTACAAAATTTTCCTATGGATATAGCAGGCATTCTCTGCCTTTTAGTCCAAAAATATTTTCAAATAGAATTTTTTTTACATCACCAGAGCGTGGTGACATTATAGTTTTTAAGACACCTGCAGATAATAGAACAGATTATATCAAAAGATTAATAGGATTACCGGGCGATACTGTACAATTAATAGATGGAAATTTATTTATTAACCAAAAAAAAATTAATAAAAAATTTATAAAAACAGCTTCCGTATATTGTGGAGATCAGAAATTCACTGTTAGTGAGTTTAAAGAGTCTGTTTCAACCGATGTTAGTTATAGCATTTTTTATAGCACCAAGAATTCAATGACCAATACTGATTTGTACAAAATACCTAGTGATCACTATTTTTTCATGGGTGACAATCGTGATTGTTCAAAAGATAGTCGCTTCCTATCCAGTGTGGGCTATGTCCATAAAAATAATTTAGTTGGAAAAGCACAATTTTTATTTTTTTCTAATGACAGTGAAATAGGAAATTTATTCACACCATGGTTTTGGCATAAATCAATTCGATTTGAAAGATTGTTTAAAAAATTAAATTAATGGATAAAAACTATTTAACGAAAGTAGAAAAAATTTTAAACATAAAATTTAAAAACACAAATTTTTTAGAAAAGGCCCTAACTCACAAAAGCATTACCAAAATATCTGTTTCTAACAATGAACGATTAGAGTTTATAGGTGACCGTGTATTAGGCTTGGTAATAGCCACAAAATTATCAAGTTTATATCCAGAAGATGTAGAAGGATCTTTGGATAAAAAATTAGCATCATTGGTTAACAAAGACACTTGTTCACAAATAATAGAAAAATTAAATTTAGGAAAATATATCTTGCTTAGCTCCTCTCAACAAAAAAATAAAATTGGTCACAAAAAAATATACGGAGACTTGTGTGAAAGCCTAATAGGTGCTGTTTATTTAGATAAGGGATTTTCCGAAGCTAATAAGTTCGTTTTATCTCTGTGGACGGAAAATTTAAAAAGATCTACTATTGTTGAGGTTGATTCAAAAACTCAACTACAAGAATATTCTTTAAAGTTTTTCAAGGCGTTACCCATTTATAAAAACCTATCCAACAAAGGACCCTCGCACAAGCCTTCCTTTAGAATTTCAGTTAAAATAACTAATAGTAAATTATGTACAGGAGAGGGAACCTCTAAAAAAAAGGCTGAACAGTTAGCTGCTTCCAAATTGTTAAAAACTTTAAATTTATGATTAAAAAATCTGGTTTCGTTGCAATTTCAGGGCCGACGAATTCCGGGAAATCTACTTTATTGAACTCTATTTTTGAAAAAAAAGTTTCAATTGTTTCTCATAAAGTCCAAACTACATTAAAATCCTTGGACGCTGTAAAAAATTACGGAGATACTCAAATTGTATTCATAGACACTCCCGGATATTACCAAAAAAAAAATGATGCAAATTTTATAAAAGATGTTCTTTCTAGCATAGAACGCTCAGATCTTTTGCTGATCATATTGGACATTACTTCTAGATTTGAGTATTTGGAGCAAATTGAAAAAATAGTAATGAATTATAAAAAGAAAAAATTTTTAATTATCAATAAGATTGATCTTGTAAACAATGAGTATGTCTTAGAAAAGTTATCTACAATAAGTTTTATTAAAAATTTTGACGAAGTCTTTTATTTGTCTGCTTTAAAAAATAAAAATATTAAAAAGCTTTTGGACCATGTGTCTAAATCATTACCAACTCAAGAATGGATTTATAAAAAAAACAATTCAACAAATATTTCAAAAGAAAGCTTCTTGGCAGAAATTACCAGAGAAGGTATTCTAAAGTACCTTAACCAGGAAATTCCCTACCAGGTTAGCATTGAGACAGAGAAATTAGTAAAATCTCAAAATTATACTATTCATCAAAAGATTATAGTTTCTACAATTAGTCATAAAAAAATAATTCTAGGCAAAAATGGTAGTGCCATAAAATCTATTGGTGTTTATGCCAGGATTGAGATGGAAAAGGTGTTAAAGGCTAAATGTAATTTATTTTTAAAAGTAGTGCTTAAAAAAAGATAATGAACTGGAAAGACATCGGTTACCTATTAAAAATATCTAATTACTCAGAAAACTCCTCAATCGCAACTTTTGTGACCTGTGGGCATGGACTTCACAAGGGAGTTATATATGGAGCCACATCTAAAAAGAAAAAAAACTATCTACAAATAGGGAATAAGTTTTCTTTAAACTGGAAGTCAAAATCAGAAGATGCTCTTGGATATTATGACTTAGAGCTAAAAAATGCTGTTACAGCTAAATTTTTTGACGAGCCAATAAAGTTGAGTTTCATACAGTCTCTTTCGGAGCTTTGCTGCAAAACTCTTGCTGAACGGTATGATTATTCAGAATTATTTGATTATACAGATTTCTTTATTAATAATATTTCAAAGGCTAACGCATTAAAATTATATATTTTGTGGGAAAAGGAGTTGCTAACAGCAATTGGTTTTGAACTAAATCCTGATAATAAAAATTTTAATTTCTATAAAAATAACTTGTCACAATGGATTTTAGAAATTGATAAGCAAAAGTTTTTATATCCTAACTTTTTAATTGACAGCAATAGTGTTTATGAAGATACAGATCTTTATGAGGGCTTGGTAATTAATAAATTTATTCTTAAACGTTTTGTATTTGAGCCAAACAGAATACGTTTCCCTGAAGTGAGAGAAAGAATTGAAAAGAAATTAAATGAAAAAAAATAAAGACAATATAACAGAAGAGCAGTTAAAAAATCAGTTTGCAAAAAAGTATCTTGCATATGCCCTATCTACAATTACCCAAAGAGCTCTTCCTGATGTTCGTGATGGCCTTAAACCTGTCCACAGAAGACTAATTTATGCAATGCACTTATTGGATTTAACTTCCAAATCTAGTTTTAAGAAATCTGCTAGAGTAGTGGGGGACGTCATTGGAAAATTTCATCCTCATGGAGACCAGTCGGTTTATGATGCTCTTGTAAGATTGGCTCAAGACTTTTCTACTAAATATCCTCTTATAAACGGACAGGGTAATTTTGGTAATATCGATGGCGATAATGCTGCTGCAATGAGATACACAGAGACCAAATTAACCGAAGTATCTGAATTTTTACTGAAAGATATAGGATCTGAAACCGTTAATTTTAGAAAAACATATGATGGTGAATTAAGCGAGCCAACAGTTTTGCCTGCAGCATTCCCTAACTTATTAGCGAATGGATCGTCTGGAATTGCAGTAGGAATGGCCACAAACATACCTCCTCACAATCTTGAAGAAATATGTTCGGCAATTATTCACCTAAATAACCACAGAGACTGTTCTATCCGTGATTTGCTAAAAATACTAAAGGGACCAGATTTTCCGACAGGAGGTATATTAAATTTAGATCAAAAAGAAATGATAAAAACCTACACAACAGGACGAGGTTTTTTTGAGTTAAGAGCAAAATATAAAGTGGAAGACCTAAGCAAAGGTCAATATCAAGTATCGATTAGTCAGATTCCATACCAAGTAAACAAATCCAAGCTTATTGAAAAAATTGCAGATCTAATAATCAATAAAAAAAACAAATTAATAGATAATGTAATAGATGAATCTGATGAGAATATCAGAGTTGTAATACGACCAAAAAATAGAAATATAGATCCCGTTGTTTTAATGAATAGTCTTTATCAGCAAACTGATCTTGAGATAAAATTTTTTCTTAATATGAATGTCCTGAATCACAAATTAGAACCGAAGGTCATGTCAATTAAAGAAATACTTTATAGTTTTTTAAAACACAGATATATAATTTTGGAAAAAAAATCAAAGTTTGCATTAAATAAAATCAATATAAGACTAGAAATTCTTAAAGGTTTTTTAATAGCATTTAAGAATCTTAATAGCATTATTAAAATTATTCGAAATTCCAACAATCCAAAAGCTGAACTTGTAAAGAAATATAGATTTACAGAAAACCAAGTTAATGCAATTTTGGATATGAAATTAAGAAGCTTAAGAAAAATTGAAGAAAAAGAAATTAAAGAAGAAAACAGCAAGCTTCTTAATAAAAAAAAATTGCTAATGAAATTATTGTCATCTAAATCTCTTCAAAAAAAAGAAATCAATAAAGAAATGGAGGATTTAATACTTCAGTTTGGAAATAATTCAGCATATGGCTTGAGAAAAACTGTTATTGAAAAGTTTAATAGAACAGAATCTTCAGAATTAGATGAGGAATTAAAGTCAACCGATCCTATAACAGTAGTTTTGTTAAAAACTGGATTTTTAAAAGCAAAAATTGGCTATTCTGTTTGTAAATCTAATGCGGATTTTTCTGAAAATGAGCATTTGTATGTTAATGGAAGAAAATCAGATAAATTTATATTTCTGTCTTCTTTTGGAAAATCATACACGTTAGATGGTGAGAATTTGGTTTTTGGTTCTCAAAAAGGAAAACCTTTTTCTTCTTACTTTTCTCTTAAAGAAAATGAAGAAATTGTTGATTCTTTCTTGTACAGAAATAATCAAAAAATTTTACTATGTTCTAGCAATGGCTATGGCTTCTTTATCAATTCTGACAATTTAATATCTAATAAAAAAAGTGGTAAAAAAGTATTTAACATTAAGAAGAATGATTTTTTGCATTCTTCTGTCCAAATACACAAAGACCAAAAGTACATTTTCCTATTAACTGAAAACAAAAAAGAAAATAGAGCTTCAGTTATCAGCATGAAGGATATTCCTACACAAGAAAAAGGGGTGGGTATTATTCTTTTTAAAGGAAAAAAAGTCAGTTTATTTGCTTTATCTACCGTGAGTGCAAAATTCGAAATGCTTGATAATTATTCAACACCACTAAAAAAATCACTGAATTTAAAAAAGTTTTTAATACCACGGACAAAAAATGGTAAAATTATTAAGTATAATTTATTTTTTTCTAGCTTATTTAGAGGTTACGAAAATAACTTTAAATTAATATCATGAACAAGCAAAACTTAAGAAAATGTCTCTCTCTCTTTACAACAGGTGTGACATCTATAGTTTCTTTTAAAAAATCAACCTACACAGGTATTACAGTTAACTCTTTCAGTTCCGTTTCTTTGAATCCACCCCTGGTTATGTGGTGTATTGATAAAAAGTCATCATCATTAAAATCATTTCTTTCTTTAAAAAATAATTATAAAATAATTTTTTTAGCAAATAGTCAGAAGGCAATTTCCAATAAACTAGCAGGATCAGACAATATTTTTGATAAAGTATTTTGTGATAGAATTGTAAAAAAATCCTTAGGATACCTCGACTGCGCTATATTCAAAAAATACGATGCAGGTGATCACTATATTATTGTCCACAGGGTTTTGAAATTTAAGATTTTTTCCAAAAAAAAACCTTTGGTTTTCTTTGACAGTAAATATAAAGATTAAATATCTATAAATTTTTCAACTATCTCGTTTGCAAAATAAGTAACAATTGCACTGGCCCCAGCTCTTTTGAATGACACCATTGTTTCATATATAGCATCATCACCCATAATTTTATTTTGAATTGCATGTTTTATCATAGAATATTCGCCAGACACATTGTAAGCAATCACAGGCATGTTGTATTTTTCTTTAACTTTTGAAATTATATCTAGATAAGCCAACCCAGGCTTGATCATTACCATGTCTGCACCTTCAGATATATCAAGCAACACTTCTCGCAAAGATTCATCAGAATTGTGAAAATCCATTTGATAATTTTTTTTATCAGTTTTCAATTTGGCACTACTTGAGATCGCGTTTCTAAAAGGTCCATAAAAATTTGAAGCAAATTTGGCAGCGTATGACAAAAGAATAGTGTTTGGAAAATTATTTTTTTCTAATGATTTTCGTATTTCTCCAATTCTTCCATCCATCATGTCTGAAGGAGCAAGAATATCACATCCGGAGCTTGCTTGAATTAATGATTGTTTAATAAGTATTTTTACAGTTTCATCATTATCAACTACTTCATTTTTTATAACACCATCATGCCCATGCGATGTATAAGGATCAAGCGCAACGTCACAAATTATACCAACTTCATTTTTAAATTTTTTTTTAATTTCCCTAACAGCTTGGCACACTAAGTTATTTTCATTTAGAGCCTCAGAGCCAATTTCATCTTTTTTATCATTTTCAATTTCTGGAAATAGCGCAATCGCAGGAATTTTATTTTTAACTGCTTGGGTAACAATTTTTTCTAAATTATCTATGCTGTATTTATACACGTCTGGCATTGAAGAAATTTCTTCTTTTTTGTTTATTCCTTCTTTGATAAAAATGGGGAGTATTAAATCACTACTTGATATCACATTCTCCTTAACTACATTTCTTGACCACTTGTGCATTCTTGTTCTTCTGAGTCTTGTTAATGGATACATATGTGAATTTTTATTAGATGTTTTAGTTTCAATAGTAAGATTAATATATACCAAATATTGTAGTAAATTGATCTTTCTAGTATATATCTAGTCTTTAATGAAAAAAAAACATTCTTTTCTGACAAAAAACATAATTATAGCCTCTGATCACGCAGGGTTTGGGTTAAAAGAATTGATTAAAAAAAAATTAGAAAATTTGGGTCTTAATATTTTAGATCTTGGCGTTGATAATAAAAAAGTTTCGGTTGACTATCCAACTTACGCAAAAAAACTATCTAAAAAAATTAATTCTAAAAATATGGGTATTTTAATTTGCGGTTCTGGAATTGGAATGTCTATTGCTTCTAACCGATTTAAGAACGTTAGATCTGCCTTGGTTAACTCTTCCACCTTATCTAAACTCTCAAGAAAGCATAACAACGCCAATATTGTTTGTCTTGCAGCAAGGTTTGTGTCCAAAAAAGTGGCAATTCAATGTATTTTATCTTTTTTAACTACCAAATTTGAGGCTGGTAGACATTTACGAAGAGTCAAGTTACTTAGTTAATTATGTCAAAAAATAATTCTATGATAAATAAATTTTTTAAATCAAGTGTAAAAGAATCTGACCCAGATTTGCATTCCTCCATTGTTAAAGAGCTTGATAGACAAAGATCTCACTTGGAGTTAATTGCATCAGAAAATATTGTATCTCAAGCTATACTAGATGTTCAAGGGTCAGTATTAACTAATAAATACGCAGAAGGTTATCCAGGAAAGAGATATTATGGCGGTTGTGAATTCGTTGATATTGCTGAGGAATTAGCTATTGAAAGAGTAACAAAATTATTTAATGTAAAATTTGCAAATGTTCAGCCACATTCTGGAGCTCAAGCGAATGGTGCTGTTTTTTTAGCCTTACTTAATCCAGGCGATACTATTTTAGGGATGGGTATTGATCAAGGTGGACACTTAACTCATGGAGCTCCTCCAGCACAATCTGGAAAATGGTTTAACGCAATTTCTTATGGAGTTATCAAAGAAACAGGCTTGATTGATTATAATTCTATTTTGTCTTTAGCTAAAAAACATAAACCAAAATTAATTATTGCAGGTGGTAGCGCGTATTCAAGAATAATTGACTTTAAAAAATTTAGAGACGCTGCTGATGAAGTTGGTGCTAAGTTATTGGTAGACATGGCTCACTTTTCTGGACTCGTTGCCGGTCAAGTATATCCCAACCCATGTGATTTTGCAGATGTCGTAACTTCTACCACGCATAAAGTACTACGAGGACCAAGGGGCGGTATCATTTTGACTAACAGTGAAGAGCTTGCGAAAAAATTTAATTCAGCGGTATTTCCAGGTTTACAAGGTGGGCCTTTAATGCACGTTATCGCAGCTAAGGCTGTTTGTTTTAAAGAAGCTTTATCAGACGATTTTAAAATATACGCTAAAGATGTTGTTGAAAACGCCAGGATATTATCAAAAACACTTAGTGACTTGGGCCTAACTATTTTTTCTGGCGGTACAGACACACATTTAGTTTTGGTTGATTTGAGACCATTTGGTCTTACAGGAAAAGAGGCTGAAATATCATTAGGTAGGGCACATTTAACTTGCAATAAAAATGGAATACCTTTTGATGAGCAAAAACCTTGGATCACCTCCGGTATCCGATTGGGAACACCCGCCTGCACAACTAGAGGGCTTGGTCTAGCTGAATTTAAGTTAATTGGAGAATACATTAATGAAGTTTTGCAAGGACTTAAAAACAACAAAGATGACAACAGCGCGGTTGAAAAAAATGTTGCACAAAAAGTAAAAGATCTTTGTAACAACTTTCCAATTTATTAAAAATTATGATTTGCCCATTTTGTAAAGATAAAGACACCTCTGTAATTGATTCTAGAGCTACAGAAGATGGAACGGCGATTAGAAGAAGGAGAGTGAGCGCTTGTTGCAATCAAAGATTTACAACATTTGAAAGGGTTCAATTTAGAGAAATTACAATTATAAAAAAAAATGGTAGAAAGTCTCCTTTTGATAGAGATAAATTAACTCGTTCAGTGATGATTTCTTTAAGAAAAAGACCTGTTGATGCAGATACTATAGAAAAATTTGTTTCCAAAATTTATAGAAATTTAGAAGACTTGGGTCAAAATGAAGTTCTCTCAACAACTATAGGAAAGTTTGTGATGGATGGATTAAAAGAAATAGATCCAGTTGCTTACATAAGATTTGCTTCGGTTTATACAAATTTTAAGGAAGTGAAGGATTTTGAAGAATTTGTGGACAAATTGGATGTCCCTAAAAAAAAATAATTTTTATCAAAAATATTTTTCTGAGCTTGCTTTGAGCTTAGCAAGAATAAATAAATTTATAACAAAAGAGAATCCCTCAGTTGGATGTGTAGTTACAGATTTTAATAATAATATCTTATCTTTTGGTGTCACCTCTAAGAATGGAAGACCTCATGCTGAAAATAACGCCTTAATTAAATTAAATAAAAAAATTAAAAAAAAAATATTTGTTACTCTAGAGCCCTGCAATCATTATGGAAAGACACCCCCATGCACAAAAAAAATTGTAAATTTTAATGTTAAACAGTTGCACTGCAATCAAATCGACAAAAACCCAGCTGTTAATGGTTCTGGTTTAAAATTTTTAAAAGAAAATAAAATTAAAATCAAAGAAAGTAATATAAATAAAAATTTTTACAGCAACTACAATTACTCTGTAAAAAACGAACTTCCTTATGTTACTGCAAAACTTGCTATAACAAAAAACTTTTCAACAATTATATCGGGAAAAAAATATTTTACAAATTCCCAGTCTTTAAAATTTGCACATTTACTTAGATACATGAATGACTCTATTTTAGTAGGTCAAAAAACTCTTTTAAAAGATTGTCCTAAACTAAACTGTAGAATAGAAGGCCTTAGTGAGCATTCCCCTAAAATTTTTTTTATAAATAGAAATTTAAATTTTAGTAAAAAGCATCTTTTGTTGTACCCAAGAAGCACTGTTGTTTTTCATTCTAGCAAAGATTCTAAAAGAATATCTAAATATAAAAAAATTTTTTTTCTTGAAAAAATTGAAGATAATAGTGGAAACTTTTCTCCTGAAGAAATATTAAAACGGATTTATAAACACAAATGCAGAAGGCTTTTAATAGAGGGTGGAAGCAAAACAGTTAATATTTTTGCAAAAAATAAGTATGTTAATAAATTTTTCTTCATTCAATCTGAACATAATAGCAAGACAAAGGACCCTCTTACTGTCAATATGGTGCGGTCATTGTGTGGTAACAATTTTAATAGATATAATATAAAAATAAATTTAAATAATAATAAGCTTTTTAAGATTTAAATGTTTACTGGTATTATAAAAAATAAAGGTAAAGTCGTATCCATAGTTAAAAAAAACAAAGGCTATGTGGTTAAAATTAACTCCAATCTAGTTTTTTCTAAAAAAAATATAGGCACCTCAATATCAATCAACGGTGTTTGCTTAACATTAACCAAATTTTTAAATAAAAATTTATTTTTTTTTGTTTCCTATTCAACTTTTCAAATTACTAATTTCAAATATTTAAAAAAAAACTCTACTGTAAATCTTGAGAAATCATTAAAATTTGGAGATGAAATTGCTGGCCACTTTGTTCAAGGTCATATTGATACAGTGGGAAAAGTTATTTCTTTAAAAAAACTAGCAAAGACTTGGACATTTTTAATTAAAGTTGAGCCTAAATTTTCACGCTTATTAGTAGACAAGGGGTCTATTACTATCGATGGCATTTCATTAACAATAGTCAAATCACTTAAGAATCAATTTACCTTAGTTGTTATACCTCACACCCTAAAGTTAACGAATATAATATCGCTAAAGATCGGAGATGTTGTTAATGTGGAATTTGATATTGTGATTAAATATTTGTCAAAAATTAATAAGAAAAAATGAAAAAAAATTTTAAATTTGCAAAAATTGAAACCATTATTTCGGAAGCTAAAAAAGGAAAAATTTTTATTTTAGTGGATGATGAAAATAGAGAAAATGAAGGTGACTTGGTTTTTGTAGCTAAAAAAGCAACCCCCGAAAAAGTAAATTTTATGGCAAAGTACGGAAGAGGGTTAATTTGCTTAGCGCTCGATAAAAAAAAATCAGATGAATTAAGTTTAGAGTTAATGCCAAGCTCAAACCAGTCTCGTTTAAAAACTGCCTTTACTATTAGCATTGAAGCAAGGAAGGGTGTTACTACTGGAATTTCAACATTCGATAGGTGCAAAACTATTTTAACAGCAATAAGACAAAACTCTTCCAAAAAAGATATAGCCACACCAGGACATGTCTTCCCATTGGTTGCAAGAAACGGTGGGTCATTAGTTAGGGCAGGGCATACAGAGGCCTCTATTGACATCGCTAAATTGGCTAAGACACACCCTTCAGCCGTAATATGTGAAATAATGAATGAAGATGGCTCTATGGCTAAAAGAGATCAGTTATTTAGTTATGCCAAGAAACATAAGCTCAAAATTGCAAAAATAGAAGACTTGATTTCTTACCGATTAAAAAAAGAAACTCTTGTCAGTTTGAAGGAAAACAAACTTCTTAATATAAAAGATAAAAAATATATTTTAAAAACATTTGTTAACAAAATAGATAATCTAGAACATTTTGCTATCATAAAAGGGCCTATCAATGATAAAAATATTCCAAAAGTTAGAGTTGTTTCTTCCAATTCTATTGATATTTTTTTAAACAAAAGCATTAATGCAAAAGTCAAAAAGACATTGGACTATTTTAATCGCTCAACATCTAGCTGCATATTGTTAGTAATGAAACAAAGTGAAATTTTAGACACACCCAAGGTTATTTCTTCAAAGGATTTATTGAAAAAACCTACCAAAGGTAATGCATTAAGATATTATGGCTTAGGTGCTCAAATTTTAAAAAAATTAAAGGTTAAAAAAATGATTTTAGTTTCAAGTGCAAAGAAAAAATTAGTCGCCTTAGATGGTTTTGATATTAAAATTGTTAAACAGGAAATAATTAAATGAAACAAAAAGGCTTAATAGTTGTTTCTAATTACTACGAAAGTATTTCAAACAATTTGCTAAAATACTGCTTAATGACACTAAGCAAAAATAAATTAGAAGCTGATGTTAAGATTGTATCTGGTGCATTAGAAATACCAACTTTAATTTCTTGTAATATAAAAAAAAAATATAAATTTTTTATTGCTTTGGGCTGTATTATAAAAGGCAAAACTCCTCATTTTGATTTTATTGCATCGGCTATTACAAAATCATTGCTAGATCTTTCCATTGAACACAAAGTTCCTGTTACTAATGGAATTATTACTTCCTTAACCCGAACGCAGGCTATCGAAAGAAGTTCTAAAAATAAAAATAAAGGTCAAGAAGCTGCGAATGCAGCAATCTCTTTATTAAAGCATATTTAAATGAAAGGAAGTTCAAGACTAGTTGTTATTCAAAAGATTTATGAAAAAATTAGCGATTCTAGTCATGACATTAAATTTCCAAAAAGCTCTTATATTAGAATTATTAAAAAAGTTTTTAATGGTTTTTTTGAAAAAGAAGCTGACTTGGATCAGGTCTTGTCCAAAAACTTGTCTTCAAAAATAAGCTTTAAAAATCTGGATATGATTCTTAAAATAATATTAAAAGCCGCTATATTTGAAATAATTTATATGCCCAAAATACCTTTTAAGGTTGTTGTTGATGAATATCTTGCTGTTACTGAGATGTATTACGATTCAAGTCAAAAAGGCCTAGTAAACGCTGTTTTAGATTCTGTTTTTAAGTCAGAACAGCCACAGATTTTGCCTTAAAAGCAATCCTTTCCCTTAACTTTGTGTTGATTTTACTGGCGAATTTTGGCATGTATCGTTTTTTCAAAACCAACAAAATAAAGGAATTTAAATATGTTAAGCCCAAGTCTAATCTTAAACTTAGTAATCGGTTGTGGAGTAATTTCAGTTCTTTATGGATTTATTTCCAGTAAACAAATTTTAAGTGCTAGCCCAGGAAATGCAAAGATGCAGGAAATTGCATCAGCAATTCAGATTGGCGCTAAAGCATATTTAGACAGACAATATAAAACAATTGCAATTGTTGGTTTTGCAGTTTTGGTTTTAATTGTTTTGCTTTTTAGTCCTTGGGTTGGACTTGGTTATTTAATAGGAGCAACTTTATCTGGAATAGCAGGCTATGTTGGTATGTTAATTTCTGTTCAAGCTAACGTTCGAACTGCAGAGGCATCTAGAAAAGGTTTGGCACAAGGTTTGCATGTCGCTTTTAAATCTGGGGCTGTGACTGGAATGTTGGTTGCAGGACTAGCTCTTTTATCTATTGCAGTTTATTATTTTATTTTACTTGAGTTTAAAGTTGAAGAAAGAGAAATAGTTAATGCTCTTGTTGCTTTAGGTTTTGGAGCTTCTTTAATTTCTATTTTTGCAAGATTGGGTGGGGGAATATTTACTAAAGGAGCAGATGTTGGGGCTGACTTAGTTGGAAAAGTTGAAGCTGGTATTCCTGAAGACGATCCTAGAAACCCTGCTGTTATAGCTGATAACGTTGGCGACAACGTGGGTGATTGTGCTGGTATGGCTGCCGATTTATTTGAAACTTATGCAGTTACTATCGTAGCCACTATGGTTTTAGCTTCTATATTTTTTAATGGAGATATGAACATGATGATTTATCCATTGAGTATAGGGGGTGCATGTATTTTGACTTCTATCTTAGGAACATTTTTTGTAAAGCTTGGAAAAAGTAAAAATGTCATGAATGCTTTATATAAAGGCTTTGTTGTTTCAGCTATTTCATCTTTAGCAATTTTATATCCAGTTACAGATTATGTGATTGGTTTTACAAATGAGTACACTGTTAATGGTAAAACTTTTAATGGCATGAGTTTGTATTATTGTGGAATTATTGGTCTAGTTATTACTGGATTGTTAATTTGGATTACTGAATACTACACAGGAACTGAATATAAACCTGTTAGAAGTATTGCAAAATCTTCTACTACAGGACATGGAACAAACGTTATTCAAGGCCTGGCTGTTTCAATGGAAGCTACAGCTATACCAGCCTTGATTATTGTAGCTGGGATTCTTGCTACTAACTCAATTGCAGGACTTTATGGAATTGCCATATCCGTTACTACAATGTTAGCTTTGGCTGGAATGGTTGTTGCCCTTGATGCTTACGGACCAGTTACTGATAACGCTGGTGGAATAGCTGAAATGGCTAAATTACCAAAAAATGTTAGAAAAACTACTGATGCATTAGATGCTGTGGGCAATACTACTAAAGCTGTTACAAAAGGATACGCAATTGGTTCTGCTGGCCTTGGAGCTTTAGTTTTGTTTGCTGCATATGTTGAAGATATTAAACACTTTTCAGGTGTTGCTGGATCAAAACTTGAAGGAATAGTTGTTACCTTTGATTTGTCCAATCCTTATGTTGTTGTTGGTTTGTTAATTGGTGGAATGCTTCCTTATTTATTTGGATCAATGGGAATGCAAGCCGTTGGCAGAGCAGGCGGTGCAGTTGTGATGGAAGTTAGAAGACAATTTAAAAAATTTCCAGGTATTATGAAGCGAACACAAAAACCAGACTATGCAAAATTAGTCGACCTGTTGACCGCAGCTGCAATTAGAGAAATGATTATACCTTCTTTATTGCCAGTACTTTCTCCAATTGTTTTGTATTTTGCAATCTTGTCTATTGGCGGTCAAGTAGCTGCCTTAGCTTCAGTTGGTGCAATGTTACTTGGAGTGATTATCACCGGATTGTTTGTAGCCGTTTCAATGACTGCGGGTGGCGGTGCATGGGACAATGCTAAAAAATATATTGAAGATGGTAATCATGGTGGAAAAGGTTCGGAGGCTCACAAGGCTGCTGTAACTGGAGATACTGTTGGTGATCCATATAAGGACACAGCAGGACCTGCGGTTAATCCTATGATTAAAATAACTAATATTGTTGCATTGCTTATGTTAGCAATAATTGCAGGATAAAAAATTCTTTACTTGGAAATTGCATTTTGAGCTCTCTTTCTTACACTAGAAAATATTCTTTTTGAGAAAGAGTTGTCCAGTCCAAAAGATTTGGTTTCAGAGTCGTCAAATGCAATTTTATTAAACTCATTTTTGTTTAATGTTTTTTTGGTCTTTAATATTCCGCTCCTATCAAACTCCAAAATCAACAAAGTATTTTTTATTATTTTTTTTTTACCAAAGGTTTTTTTTTCTACTGTTTCAATATAAGCCCATTTATTATTATTTGGCTCTTCTTTCAATAAAGTTTCGCCCAACAATCTAACCACATCATTTTTGTTTGTGGTTCCAGGTAAAATTAAATCTATTTTTTTGTCCAAGTTAAGGTTTCCACTTGATGTTACAATAGGCTTAAAACTACAAGACAAAAAACCAAGCATGAAAAAGATAACAAAACTTGTATTTTTAAAAAATTTTAATGTATTTTTCATTTTATCATGATCTTTTAATCATAAAGGGTCTATTTATCTATTCTATTATTATATTGATTAATATATTCATATTGATATTAAACAATCATATTAACTTTTAAAATATTATTATGGCTGTACCTAAGCAGAAGACATCAAAATCCAAAAAAGGAATGCGAAGATCTCATAGATCCGCTGTATTTAAAAATATTGTCGAAGATAAAAAAAGCGGTGAATACAGACTGTCACATCATGTTGATGCAAAAACTGGCATGTATAACGGCAAACAAATTTTTAAGCCTAAAATTTAATAAATAATTATATGAGTAGTTTTAACTACACTATTGCTATTGATGCAATGGGTGGAGAGAATTCTCCCGACAAGGTCATTGAGGGCATAAGTCTTTTTTTAAAAGAGGATAGGGAAGTTTTTTTTAATATTTTTGGAAAAGAAACCCTAATCATTAATGAAATAAGCCAATATAAAAATATACTTCCCCAAAATTATAAAATTATTAATTGTGAAAGTCAGATAGAAGATAAAAATTCCGTACGTGATGCAATTAAGGTTGGTAAAGACAGTAGCATGTGGAAAGCTATAGAGAGTGTTAAAAATAAAGAATCTCATTTAATTATATCTTCCGGAAACACTGGAGCTTTGCTAGTTATCTCAAAACTTCTAATTAAAATGATGGATGGGATTGACAAGCCAGCAATTGCAGGTTTGTGGCCAAATTTTAAAGGGGTAAGTGTTGTTATGGATCTTGGAGCCAATATAGAATTTAATGAAAAAAATTATGTTGAGTTTTCCAAAATTGGAGCTGAACTTTACCGTTCTATCTTTGACAAAAAAGATCCTACAGTCGCTTTATTAAATGTAGGTTCTGAAGAAATAAAAGGTCATGAAGAATTAAAAAATGCCTTCAATACATTATCCAATATCAAGAACAGTTTTAATTTTGCTGGTTATATAGAAGGTAATCACATCAAGGATGGAGATGTAGATGTGATTATTACAGATGGTTTTTCAGGAAATATAGCTTTAAAAACAGCTGAAGGTACAGTTAATTTTATTACCACAGAAATTAAAAAAATATTTTCAAATTCCTTTTTTGGAAAAGTCTGCTATCTTTTTAGCTTTCCCTTATTTAAAAAAGTAAAAGAATCTTTAGATCCAAGAAAATACAATGGCGGTATTTTTTTAGGACTAAATGCACCTGTAATCAAAAGTCATGGTTCAGCAGATAGTCTAGCTTTTTTTTATTCTATCAAATTATCAGCTAAAATTTTAAGAGGTGGTCTTGTAAAAAGAATTAAGAGTAATTTTGAAAATGAATAAAGTTAACAATAATCTTTATTTCTATGAAAATTACTTCCAATCATTAAATAATTTATTAACTTCCAAAAATCTGCCTCAGTCAATAATTTTTTCAGGGCAAGCTGGTTTGGGTAAAAAAACTTTTTTATTACATTTTTTTGCATTTCATCTGCTGAATATCTCAGAAAAAGAAGTGTATTTGAAAAATTTCATTATTAAAGACCAAGAAATTTTAAAAAAATTACTTAATAATGAATATCCAAATTTTAAAATTGTTGAAAAAAAAGAAAAAAATACCTCTATACAAATAGATCAGATAAGAGAATTGATCAATTTTTGCTCTTATGAGGCTTCATTTTCGTCACCAAGATTTATTTTAATTTCAAATATTGAAGATTTAAATTCTAACGCAACTAATTCATTACTTAAGTTATTAGAGGAGCCACCCAATAATACGTTTTTTTTTCTAATTAGAAACTCTCATGCCAAAATATATGAAACAATATTGTCTAGATGTCACAAAATTAATATCAAAATGAACAAAAAGATATCTGATGAGTTATTAGCAAAACTGCTAAGTGACTTCAACTTATCCTCATCTGCTACACTTGATCATTTTGATGCTTACGATACGCCAGGCATGAAAATTAAAAAAATTATTTATATTCAAGAAAACAATCTTGTTGATATGAGTCCAGAAGAAGTAGTAAGGTTTTGCTACGAAGATTACAAAAAAAATAAAGATTTAAACGCACTTAACTACGGAAGTCAAATAGCAAAAAAATTATTTTTAGATAATTATAATAACAATTATTCAAAATATAAAAAACTCTACTCTCTTTTTGAAAAACGATCTAAAGAATTGAAAGATTTTAATTCTAGCATAGATCAAACTTATGAAATTGTTAAAAGGCTAAGTTAATGAAAAAAAAATATTACATCACGACCCCGATTTATTATCCATCAGCCAAACCACACATGGGTCATGCATATTCAAGCATTTCTGCTGATTTCATAGCAAGATACAAGAGGCTTGAAGGGTATGATGTAAAGTTTGTGACAGGGACTGATGAGCATGGTCAAAAAATACAGAAATCTGCAGATAAAAGAAAATTATCACCTGATATTTTTTGCAACGAAATTTCAAAAGTTTTTTTAGATCTTACAAAAATATTAAATTTAAGTAATACCGATTTTATTAGAACGACTGAAGATCGACATCACAAAACTGTTCAAAAACTATGGAAGATCTTAGAGGAAAAAAAATTTATCTATTTATCAAAATATAGCGGTTGGTATTCAGTATCAGATGAAGCTTTTTATACAGAAAGTGAAATTATTGAAAAGGATAAAATGAAATTGTGCGAAGCAACTGGTAGTGCTGTTGAGTGGGTAGAGGAAGAATCTTATTTTTTTAAATTATCTGAATTTCAAAATCTTTTGATAAAACATTATGAAGATAATCCTGAATTTATTCAACCATCCTCCAGAAGAAATGAGGTTATGAGCTTTGTAAAAGGTGGCTTGAACGATCTGTCCATTTCTAGAAATTCTTTCAAATGGGGTATCTCTGTACCTAATTCGAAAAATCATATTGTCTATGTTTGGTTGGATGCCCTTACAAATTATCTTACAGCTACAAATTATTTTGACGATAACTCTTTTTGGCCTGCTGATGTTCATATTATAGGAAAAGATATTTTAAGATTTCATGCCGTATACTGGCCTGCATTCTTGCTTGCTGCAGAAATACCCCTGCCTAAAAAAATATTTGGTCACGGGTGGATTTTGTCTGGTGATGAAAAAATGTCAAAATCCAAAGGTAATATTTTAGATCCAATTGAAATAGTGGATGAATTTGGCTTGGATGAAATTAGATACTATCTAATGAAAGAAGTTATGTATGGTTTGGATGGAAAAATTAATATCGATAATCTGAAAAATTGCATAAATAGTGATCTTGCTAATAATATTGGTAATCTCAGTCAAAGAATTTTTGTGCTAATTAATAAATATTTTTCATGCAAAGTTCCAGACCCAAAGACATTATCTGATGAAGACAAATTTTTTTTGGCATGTCCAATAGATGGATTCAGAAAATCTATGAGTAGTTTTGAAATTCATAATTATATAAGAGAAGTTATTTCTTACTCATCCAGAATTAATAAATTTGTAAATGATGAAGAGCCCTGGACAAAGGCAAAAAATTCTGATCCTAGGGTAGGGGCCATTTTGTATGTAGCTTTAAATGCTCTAAAGAATATATTCATTCTATTACATCCCGTTATGCCATCCAAATCTGAATATTATCTATCTTGTTTAAATATAGTTTCAAAAGATATATCCCTGGAATTAATAAATAAAAACCTGCAGGTCAATGAAGATTTGAAAATGCCAGGATTAATGTTTAAAAAATATATTTAATGTTTATAGACTCACATTGTCACCTGACCTACGAACCTTTGATTTACAACATTCCTAAAATTGTAGAAGATTGTGAAAAATCATCTGTGTTGAAATTACTCACAATAGGTACCAATATTCAATCTTCTTTAAAATGCATTAAGATATCAAATGAATACAAAAATATTTATTCAAGTGTAGGAATCCACCCTGTAGAGGCTCATATTGAAATAGACAAAAAAGAACAAATACAAAAACTTTACCAATCATCAGAAAAAAACATAGGCTATGGAGAGACAGGTTTGGATTTCTACTATTCTACTGAAGAAAAAAAGAGTCAAATTGAATTATTTGAAGCTCATATAAAATATGCGGTTGAGGACAATTCTACAGTTATTGTTCATACCAGAGATGCAGAAGAGGAAACACTAAGTATTCTTGAGGAGCATACAAAAAACTCTAATTTAAGAGTTTTGATACATTGCTTTACTGGATCGATACAATTTGCCAAATCGCTACTGGATATTGGTTGTTATATATCGTTTAGTGGAATTATAACCTTTAAAAATACTATAGAAATTCAGGAAGTTGCTAAATACATACCCCTTGATAGAATTTTAATAGAAACAGATTCGCCATATCTTTCACCCCATCCTTTGAGAGGGAAAAAAAATTATCCTCAAAATGTTGTCTTGGTGGCAAAAAAATTATCTGAATTAAAAAAAATAGATATTTCTGATATAGGAAAGAAGACTACTGCCAATTTTTTAAAAGTTTTTAATTTATAAAATATGAATATTGCAATTTTATTACCCTTAAAAGAAAAGTATACCAAAATCGGGGCAGGGGCAGTTTCTATTCTGGTCAATACTCATTTAAGAAAATCAAAATACAAAAAGACCACCAGAGTATATGGATCAAATATAGACAGGCCATTAGATTCAAATATTTTCTCTCCCTTATCTTCTAATAAAAATTTTTTTAGCAATTCTACCTATGTAAAATCATTTGAAAAAAAAATTCTTCCTAAAACTGATGTTATTGAATTGCACAATAGACCAAGATATTTCTTTCATTTAAAGAAAAAATTTCCAAATAAAAAATTTATATTATTTTTTCATAACAATTCACTTGATCTAAAAGGATCCCAAACTGTCACTGATAGGAAATATTTGTATAAAGAATTGGATTGTTTAGTTTTTTTAAGTGTTTGGATGAAAGATCAATTTTTTAAAGATATAAAAATAACTGATTCTAAAAAAATAAAAATATTTTATCCGGGTATTGAATTTGATAAAAAATTTCCAGTCAAAAAAAATACAATTTTATTTGTCGGCAAATTAAATCATGCAAAAGGCTATGATATTTATAGCAACGCAGTATCAAAATTTCTTAAAACTAACAGATCTTGGAAGGGCATATGTGTTGGTTCGGAAACCAGAAGAGAAATATTAAAAAAAAAAAACATACTTGAGCTTGGCGAAATCCCTAATAAAGAAGTGTTAAAACTCATTTCGCAATCTAAAATTACCATTGCCTGCTCTAGATGGAATGAGCCTCTAGGTCGTCTTCCTATAGAATCTGCTTCCAGAGGATCTTTTCCTATAGTGTCGAATAGGGGAGGCTTGGTAGAGACTTTGGAAGAATCTTTTTCCATATTGAAAACAAACAATTCCAACGAATTGCTAAAAAAAATTAATTTTTTAGTAAAAAATCCCAAAAAATTACTTTCAATGCAAAAAAAAATTTTTGAAAACTTTAACCTTTCTTTGAAAAATACTACCAAAGAAATTGACTACATAAGAGATAGTCTTTTTGAAAAAAACATAGTTATAAAAAAAAAAAGTCTAAAAATACTCCACATTGCAAGCTTTAACGAAACTTCTAATGGGAGTTTATTTTATTCTACAGCTAATAAATTTAATATTGGTTTTACCAAACTAGGTCATTTTGTTCAGACCATTGATGATAAATTTTTTTTAAAATCTAATTTTTCTAATACCATTTCTGGTCTTAATGATAAAATTATTTCTTATGTAGAAAACTTTGCTCCAGATTTAATTCTTTTGGGGCACACTAATAAAATTACATCTGAAACTTTAAAAAAAATTAGAAATTTATTACCAAAAATAGTAATTTGTAGATGGTATATAGATTCCATATCTCCAGAGTTTATTTCAAACAATTCAAAAATTCTACTTAACAATATCAATCTTATAGATAAGGTTTTCATCACCTCTCATCCAAATAAAGCTCTTTCTAAATGTAAAAATAAATTTCACTTTATTCCCAATCCTGTTGATCTATCTGTAGAAACAAATAAAAATTTTTTAAGAAATAGTCTCGATTACGATTTCTTTTTTGCTTTAAGTCATGGCCAACATAGAGGTGTATTAAAAATTGGGAAAAAAGATGAGCGTGATAATTTTATTGAGTATTTGTACAAAAATTTACATCAAGTAAAAAAATTTTTTATTTCAACTTCTTTCAATTCACCAAAATGGGGATCTGAATTTTTTTATTATTTAAGCAATTCAAGAATGGGCTTAAATATGAGTAGGGGCAATTATCAAAATTTGTATTCTAGTGACCGTATTAGCTCTTTAGTAGGTAACGGTCTATTAACATTTATGGACAAAAAGAGTAACTATCAAAAATTTTTTACGGATAAAGAAATAATATTTTACAAAAATAAGATCGATTTAATAAAAAAAATACTCTTTTATAAAAAGAATGATGCTCTGGCAAAAAAATACGCAAAAAATGCTTATCAAAAATATCACAAACACTTCAATTCTAAAGAGGTGTGTTCTTATATACTTGCGGAATCCAATCTGATAAAACGTCGTAAATTTTACTGGATAGGTAGATAATTTTCTTTAAAAATAAAGAAGTCTAAAGACTCTAATTGTTTAATTTGTCTAGAGCGTTGTTTTTAAAGAGATTTGATTCTTTTATATACCTTCTTACCATTTCAGTAGATTTGTGACCTGTCATTGCCATAATACTTCTTTCATCGGCTCCATGGGCTGCTGTAGATGTCGCAAATCCAGACCTCAAACTGTGTCCTGAGTACAAGTTACTGTCGAGGCCAATTAAATTTAAATACTTTTTAAGAATTAAAGACACCAATTTATCAGAGTAGGGGAAGAGATAGTCTTTATTTTCAGTATTTGCACTCATCCAATCCTGAAGAGCTATAACTGCGCAGTATTTTTTGTTATTAAAGTAGGGTATGGCTTTTACCATTCCCTCGCCATGCTGGTCACTTTTTGACCTCCGTACACTAATTTTTAAGCCCTCTGCAACAAACTCTAAGTCCTTTTTTTTTAAATTTACTATTTCTGACCTCCTAAAACCTCCTGAAAATCCAATAAGTATGATTGCTTTGTCCCGCACTGAACGTAAATATTTGTCTACTTTATTATTATCTATAGCATCAATTATCTTATGCAAATTATTGATTAATAGTGGTTTTTTACCATTTTGATAAATACCTATTCTTCTTTTGATACCTTCAATATTGTTCGTTATCAGTGGGTCTTTCGTATCTAAGTGGTGTCCTTTTAGGCTGTGAATTACTTTAATAGAAGCTAACCTTCTTTTTAAAGTGCTAAATTTGTGGGATTTTGATAAATGAGTTAAATAAAGAGTGACTGTTTTGGAGTTAGTTGGTAAAAATAGTAAATTTAAATTTAAACAAAAATTTTTAAAATCTGAAAAATCTGATCTATAAGCTCTTAGAGTATTTAAGGACTTAGAAGAACCTAAATTGATATTTGTTTCTTTTTCTAATTCTTTAATATTACTAATTATTTTATTCATTTTATAAATTTCCGATAACCATTAATTATCGGAAGTAATATATCAAGCAAATTAACTTGTCAATACTATAAATTCCACTTATAAAATTTAATTTTAACAGCCGATATCTAGACAGCTATATAAAATTATAATGAAAAATCCCAAAGGAACAAAATTTGAAATCAAAGTTTGGAATTATCTAAAAAAAATACCAAAAGGAAAGTTGAGGACATATTCACAAGTTGCGATAGCTATAAATAAACCCCTTGCAGTTAGAGCAGTTGCAAATGCTATCGGTAAAAATCCTTTTCCCCCAATAATACCCTGCCATAGAGTTGTTAGGTCCGATGGTAGTCTTGGTGGCTATTCTGGTAAAGGAGGTATAACAACTAAAAAGATGTTATTAATAAAAGAAAAAATTGTTTTAAATCAATTACTTAAATATATTACTTAATTTAATAAATTGGAATTAGTAACTAAATATTTACAATATCTTAAGACCATAGTTCTTAATAAATTTTTGAGTATCGTCATGCTTAATGAATTTTATTAAATTTCTGTAAATAAGTCCAGATGTTGAATTGTTAGACATTGCAGATCCAAAGATAAAGGACTTTCTAATTTCCTTTGGCAGCATTCCTATTATTTTTATTCCTTTAATCGGTAGTAACTCACTGTATTGTTGAAAGCCTATCTCTATATCACCTCTAAAAATGACTGAACCTACCCTTTCGCTCAATATTTTTTTTGATTTTTTAAAAATAAGAGCAGGATCGTTAAAAATTTTTGGAAAAACTGTATTTGCAAGATAAATACCACTGGCCGAAGCAGCGTAACCAATTGATTTTGCTGATATAAGAGTTTCTTTAAAGGATTTTAAGGACGATATATCTTGTAATTTAGAACCATTTTTTACGGCGACACCAATTTCTGAACTTACAATATTGTGTTTCGTTTTGATGTCTAGAATACCCTCGTCATGGTGCCTGTTTATTGCGCCTTCAGCTAAAAAATAGATATCAAAATGCTCATTGTTTTTAATTCTTGAGGGTATCGAGTCTTTGGCTTCGCCAAAAAAAGATCCATAGGAGAGCTCGTAGATAATATTGTTTTTTTGTGCGAATAAAGGAAGGATTTTTTCTAACACCGAAGCAAAAGCTCCAGAAGTAATAATTTTAAGCACAAAATGTCATTTTTTTATTTGCTCCTAGGATTTATAGATCCAGCTGACATAATAAACTTAGAGGCGTCTTCGAAGTTCATGTCTAAAAATATCAAATCTTTCTTTGGAACCATCAGCAAGAAGCCACTGGTAGGATTTGGAGTCGTTGGAACAAAAACATTGATCAATCGTTTACCCCTACCCACTTTATTTGATATTTCACCTTTGTTATCACCGGTAGCAAAACCAACTGACCAGAGACCTTTTCTTGGATATTCAAGGAGTACAATTTTTTTTGATTTATTATTACTTGATGTGAAATTTTTTGTTAATTGTCCCAAACCGTTATAAATTGTCCTTAGAATTGGAATTTTATTTAATATTCTCTGTCCAAAATTTAACAAAGTTTTTCCTATAAAAGTTAAGGAAACCATTCCCACAAAAGTAATTATTAAAAAGGCGATCAAAAACTCTAAGCCCGGTATGTTAAAAGGAAGGTACTTATTTGGATTGATACTAGCTGGTATCAACGATGGGGAAACACTCATTATTAATACTGTTAAATAAATGGTAATACCAATCGGTATTAAAACCACCACACCAGTCAAAAAATAGGTTCTAATACGAGATATTAAAGTTCTTTTGGGAGTTTTGTTTTTTAACATTTTTATTTAAAATACTATTAAATAGTCTAAAAATTAATAATAAATTACTATAACATTTTTATTATGAAGAGAAGAGAGTTTGTAAAATATATTGGCTGTGGATGCTGTAGTTTCAGCTTGGCATCCTGTTCGTCTGCACCGATTACTAATAGAAAACAAATTACTTTTTATCCCGAATCAGTAATCAACAGCAAGGCCGCGCAAGCATATGAGAAGTTTAAGAAAAAAGCAAAGATCAGTAAAGATAGCGAAACTCTAAAATTGATTAAATCGATAGGATCAAAAATGGAAGTTGCTATCTCTTCTTATTTTAAAATGAAGAATATTAAAGACCCTACAGAAAACTTTAAATGGGAATATACTCTAGTAGATGACGATAAAATGCTTAATGCCTGGTGCATGCCTGGTGGAAAAATTGCTGTTTATAGCGGTATTCTTAAAGTTACCAAAAATGAAGATGGCCTTGCTAACGTGATGGGTCATGAAATTGCACACGCTGTTGCCAAACACTCCGTTGAAAGAATGAGTGCTTCCTTAGCTATAAATCTTGGAACTACCGTTGCTGATATATTTTTAGGAGGTGCCATTTCAAGAACCAGAAACACTATTGGAAAAACTACCGGTGTAGATGTTTTGCAAGTTGGTGTGTTTAATCCTTTTACGAGATCACAAGAAACAGAGGCTGATTATCTAGGTTTGGCATTCTGCTCTTTAACAGGTTACAATTTGTATGAAGGTGCTGAATTGTGGAAAAGAATGAGGGAACAAAATAAAGGAAAAGAGCCTCCTCAATTTTTAAGCACACACCCCTCCTCTACTAATAGAATTGCTCAAATAAGAAGCTGGATTCCTTCAATTAGAAAAAACTTTCCAAAGCTTAAAACAGTTTAAATTTTTTAAACATCTCTTCTTGACATTTATCACATTCAACTTTCCCTTTTTTTCTGTAAACTTCGGGAGATACCTTAACTTCTGTTTTGCACTTATTGCATTTAACAATGAAGTATTTTGTTTCTTTTGTCATAATAATTGGTGAGCCCTGCAAGATTCGAACTTGCGACCCATTCCTTAAAAGGGAATTGCTCTACCGACTGAGCTAAGGGCCCACACATTTAATTAACATGATAAATAATATAATTTTACAAGTTAAGAATTTACTGTTTATTAAATATCTATCTAATAATCAATAGAAATAGCCCGTTATCAACATTTTTTACAAGACGAGAAGATTTGAGAATTAAGAGTTTAGAATATCAAAATACTTGTTATAAAAATTTTGAAAATCGTTATTAGCAACAGATTCTCTAATTTTTCTAGTCAGGTCTTGATAAAAGGCAATATTGTGCCAACTTAAGAGAGTTGATGCCAAAATTTCTTTAGAATTAACCAAATGATTTAAATAACTACGAGAATATTTTTGTGATGCAGGGCAGTTAACTAATGGATCCAGTGGAGAATCGTCATTTGCATATTTGGCATTTTTTAAATTTTTTTTACCTTCCCAAGTATAGGCTAAACCTGTTCTTCCTGATCTTGTTGGTAAAACACAATCAAACATGTCTATACCCCTTTTTACAGCTCCCAATATGTCTGCAGGCGTTCCTACACCCATTAAATAGTGTGGCTTGTCTCGTGGGAGATCTTCTTTAATGCTATCCAAAACATCAAACATTTCTTGTTGTTTTTCTCCAACCGCAAGTCCTCCTAGCGCATAACCATCAAATCCTATTTCTTCTAACCTTTTTAAAGAATCTTTTCTCAAATCATTGAAAACACCTCCCTGAACAATACCAAAAAGCATTTTTTCAGGATTAATACCAAATTCTTTTTTAGATTTTTTTGCCCACTCTATTGAAAGATCTACAGATTTTTTTACTCTGCTTTTGTCATTTGTGTATTCAGGACATTCATCAAAAATCATTACAATATCTGAGTTTAATCCTTTTTGAATTTGTATGCTTACTTCTGGAGATAGAAATATTTTTTTACCATCTACATGAGAATTAAAATAAACTCCGTCTTCAACTACTTTACTAATTTTAGATAGAGACATTACCTGAAAGCCACCAGAATCTGTTAAAATAGGTAAGTCGCAATTCATAAATTGGTGGAGACCACCCACCCTGCTAATTCTTTCAATTCCAGGTCTTAACATTAAATGATAAGTGTTCCCTAAAATTATTTGGGCTCCAGTATCTTTGACTTGATCAATTAATAAAGCTTTAACAGTAGCTGCAGTACCAACGGGCATAAAGGCAGGAGTGTCAATTTCACCCCTGCTAGTAATAATTTTTCCTAATCTTGCGCCAGAATTTTCATTTAATACTTTAAATGAACATGGCATGTGAGGACTTAAAGAACAGCAATTTTTACAATAATATCGGGATCGGTAACAGCACCAGAACCATCTTCACCTTTTTTTAACTTATCGATAAATTCCATACCCTCTAAAACTTTTCCAAAGGCAGTATATTGTCTGTCAAGATGAGGAGCGTTTTGAAAACAAATAAAGAACTGACTATTAGCACTATTGGGATCTTGGGATCTGGCCATAGAAAGAGTGCCGCGTTCATGTGCTGTATTGTTAAATTCTTGAGTTAAGTCTGGAAGATCAGAACCACCTGTTCCAGCCAAAGCTGCATTAAAACCTTTTTTGGTATTTCCATGCTGAATGTCACCCGTTTGAGCCATAAAACCATCTATCACTCTATGAAAAGCAACACCGTCATATTTTCCTGCTTTGCTAAGTTCTAAAACTCTTTCTACATGATTTGGAGCAATATCTTTAAAAAGCTCAATCTTTACATCACCGTATTTTGTCGTTAAAATTATTTTTGGATTTTCCACTGCTTCTCCTTTAATGGTTGATAAAAACAAGACCAATAACACTAATATTTTGGATAGAATAAATTTCATTGTTACTTATTTTTAAATTTTTTGTTTAAATATACTATTGCTGGTTTTGGTGCAAATTTTCTAACATCACCTCCCAATTCAGCAATTTCTTTAACCATATTAGAGGAAATTAATTGATTTTCAATTTCAGCCATTAGGAAAATAGTTTGTATTTTTTTATTAAGTCTGTTGTTCATGCCAGCTAACTGAAATTCATACTCAAAATCAGTCACTACTCTCAACCCTCTAAAAATTAATGAAGCTTTAATTTTTTTGCAAAGAGCGACGGTAAGCGTATTGAAGCTAATAATCTTTACATTTTTAAAAGAATTTCCTAAAGATTTTTTAACAATTTCAACTCTTTCTTGAGCTGAAAATAATGTTTTTTTATTTTTACTCACTGCAATGCAGACATACAGTGTATCAACTATTTGGCTTGCACGTTTGATAATATCCAAATGTCCCAATGTAATCGGATCAAAAGTTCCTGGATATATACCTATTTTTTTCATTAATTTAATCTGCCACAGAATCTGTTAAACAAACAGAAGAAACCACTTTTTCATCTTTTTCTACCTTAAATATTCTGACTCCCTGGGTGTTTCTTCCCGTAATTCTTATATCACTAACTGCACACCTAATCATTTGGCCCTTGTTAGTAATCAACATAATATCATCGTCATTTTTAACAGAATAAGAAGCAGCTATATTACCATTTCTTTCGGAACTAATAATATTTATTATACCCTGGCCTCCTCTGCCACTTTCTCTAAATTCATAGGAAGAGGATCTTTTTCCATATCCATTTTCTGTAATGGTTAAAATAAACTCTTCTCTTAGTTTCAGTTCTTCATATTTTTTAGTGCTAATTTCAAAATTTGTGTCATCAGTATTTTCTAAATCATCTTTTCTAGTCCTTTTTATATAAGCCTTTGTTTCTTCAGAAGTCGTCTCCACATGATTTAAAACAGTAAGAGAGATAACTTTGTCGTTATTTTTAAGATTAATTCCTTTAATTCCTTTAGAAGACCTTCCTTTAAAAATTCTAATCTTGCTAGCATTGATTCTTAAACTTTTTCCAGAATAGGTATTTAGCATAACGTCATCATTCTTTTTAACAATCTTGACACTTACTATTTTATCGTCTTTCTCAAGCTTCATAGCAATCTTGCCATTTGCTTGGATATTTTCAAAATCAAGAATACTATTTTTTCTTATTTTGCCATTGGCCGTAACAAAGATTAAAAAATTATCTTTCCATGTAGATTCGTCGTATGGCAATGGAAGTATGGAACTAATTTGTGCATCTGCTTTTATAGGGAATATATTTGCTAGGGCTTTACCCTTGGATGTATTGGAGCCTTCAGGAATTTTCCACGCTTTTAATCTGTATACAATTCCTTTGGATGAAAAAAACAGAACTGGGGTTAATGTGCTTACAGGGAATAATTGCGAAACAAAATCTTCTTCCCTAGTAACTATTCCTGTTTTTCCTTTGCCGCCTCTTTTTTGCGCTCGTATAGAAGTTAGAGGGGTTCTTTTAATATATCCTTTATTGGTAACAGTAACGATTACTTTTTCTTCTTGAATAACATCTTCTACATCGACATTCTCTACAGCCCCTACCAACTTAGTTCTTCTAGGAACTGCAAACTTTTTCTTAATCTCCGCTAGTTCTGTTTTGATTAAATTTTGCAATTCTTTCTTATCATTAAGAATTTTTTTATATTTAACTATAAGTTTATAGAGGTCTTGCAGCTCTGAATTAATTTCTTCGTGTCCTATATTAGTTAATTTTTGCAATCTTAATTCTAAAATGGCTTTAACCTGATGGTCGCTTAACTGATATTCCTTTTTAGTAGATAGCTCGTTAACTTCCAAAACATCCTTATCAATTTTTGATTTCTGAAAGCTCCATACCTTTTTTAACAATGTGGCTTTTGCTTCTGAAGGGTCTTTTGATTTTCTAATAATAGAAATAACTTCGTCAATATTCTCAATTGAAATAAATAAACCAATTAAAATATGGGTTCTATCTTTAGCTTTTTTTAATTCAAATAACGTTCTTTTAGTTAAAACCTTTTCTCTAAAATCTACAAATATTTTAATAAATTGTTTTAAGTTTAGAAGTTCTGGTTTTTTTTCATTAATAGCTAAAGTGTTAAATCCAAATGAAGTCTGCAATGGAGAAAATTTATATAGTTGATTTACAATAATAGCTTCTGACACATTTTTTTTTACTGTTATTGCAATTCTTACTCCGTCTTTATTAGATTCATCTCTCAAGTCTGATATTCCCTCAATTTTTTTATCTCTAATAAGTTCAGCAATTTTTTCAATCAGGACAGTTTTGTTAACCTGGTAAGGAACTGACTTAATGACAATAATTTTTTTATCTTTAGAGCCTTCTTCAACTTCGATCTCACCTCTAATTTTTATAGAACCTCTTCCTTTTTCATATCCTGGAATAATATCATTTTGACCTATAATAATTCCTCCTGTAGGAAAATCAGGACCAGGAATCACTTTCATTAATTCTTTTATAGTGATCTCATTATTGTCTATGTACTTTAAAGTTCCCTCAATAACCTCTCCAAGATTGTGAGGAGGTATGTTAGTCGCCATACCAACTGCAATACCACTCGCTCCATTCACTAAAAGATTTGGATACTGCGCTGGTAAAACAACTGGTTCTAATTCTGTATCATCATAATTATTTTGAAAGTCGACTGTATTTTTGTCTATATCTGAAATTAAAAACTCGGCTACTTTTGCTAATCTTGTTTCGGTATAACGCATTGCAGCTGCTCGATCACCGTCCAAAGAACCAAAATTTCCTTGTCCATCTAACAAAGTTAAGCTCATAGAAAAATCTTGTGCCAATCTAACTAGCGCATCGTAAACAGCTTGGTCACCGTGAGGGTGATACTTACCAATAACATCACCGACTACTCTTGCTGATTTTCTAAATTGCTTAGACCAATCGTAACCACCTTTATACATAGCGAATATAATTCTTCTATGCACTGGTTTAAGGCCATCTCTTGCATCTGGTAATGCTCTAGAGACAATAACGCTCATAGCATACGACAGATAAGATGCCTTCATCTCATCGGTTACATTTCTGATTTCGATTTTTTTATCAACCATTAAAAAATAGATTTAAAAAGGAACTTCGTCGTCTAAATCGGCCGGAGAACTCATATCGTCAGAAGGAAGTGAGCTAGAAGCTGAAGATTGATCAACTCCGCCCTGAGGAGATCCTGTGGCTCCACCAAGCATTTTTAATGTTGAATTGTATCCTTGAAGAACTATTTGTGTGCTGTATTTTTCTTGGCCATTGTTGTCTGTGTATTTGTTAGTAGTCAATTGTCCCTCAACATAGATCTGAGCACCCTTTTTCAAATATTGTTTAACTACATTGACTAAACCTTCATTAAAAATAACAACTCTATGCCATTCAGTTTTTTCTTTTTTTTCTCCAGAGTTTTTGTCTTTCCAGCTTTCACTGGTAGCTACACTTAAGCTTGCAAAACCTTTTCCACCTTGTGTTTGTTTGATTTCTGGATCGGCACCTAGTCTGCCAATTAATAAAACTTTATTTAAACTTCCCGCCATATATAAATCCTATTTAAGTTAGTAATGAATTATTATCTTTATACTATATAGCGCATTGTAAATGAACAAAATTACTTATATCCACAAGCAAAATGCTTAAAAAAATTGTTGTTAAAGGTGCAAAAGAGCACAATTTAAAAAACCTTTCTGTTGAGATACCTAGAGATCAGTTAGTCGTTATAACTGGACTGTCTGGTTCTGGAAAATCCTCTTTAGCATTCGATACTATTTATGCGGAGGGACAAAGAAGATATGTGGAAAGTCTATCTGCTTACGCAAGGCAATTTTTGGATAGAATGAAGAAGCCAAATGTTGATTTGATAGAAGGATTATCACCAGCCATATCTATAGAACAGAAAACCACTTCTAAAAATCCCAGATCAATTGTTGCAACAGTGACTGAAATTTATGATTATATGAGGGTCTTGTATGCTCGAGTTGGAACCCCCTACTCTCCTTTCACCGGGAAGGCTATTAAATCACAAACTGTCTCAGAGATGGTAGACAAAATTTTAGATCTGCCAAAACCATCGCGGATATCTATTTACTCACCAATTGTAAGAGGAAGAAAGGGAGAGTACAAAAAGGAAATACTTTCATTAAAAAAAAGAGGATACACAAAAATTAAAATTGATGAGACACTTTATGAAATCGATGAGACTCCCAACTTAAACAAAAAAATTACACATAATATTGAAGTTCAAATTGATAAATTTGTAAACAAAAAAGAAGAACAAAAAAGAATTGCCGAAAGTTTAGAGGCTGCTTTAAATTTGTCAGACGGCCTTGTTTATGTTGAGCATTTAGATGAAAACTTACCTAAGCAGCATCAAAAATTAGAAAAAATTGTTTTCTCCTCCAAATTTGCCTGTCCAGAAAGTGGTTTTACTATTGAAGAAATTGAACCAAGGCTGTTTTCATTTAACAGTCCATACGGGGCATGCTCCGAATGTGAAGGCCTTGGAGTGGATCTTTATGTAGACCCAAAGTTAGTGATTCCTGACGAAAGAATGTCATTAATAGATGGAGCTATTAAGCCATGGGCCAAATCTACAAATTTATATTATGCCCAAACTTTAGCTTCTTTGGCTAAACACTATGACTTTTCATTAGATACTGATTGGAAGAAGCTATCTAAAGCACACCAAGAAGTGATTTTGTATGGGTCTGGTAATGAAGAGATAAAATTTAATTATGATGATGGGTATGAAAAACGCGCTAATAAAAAATCTTTTGAAGGAGTTATTAGTAATTTAGAAAGAAGATATTTAGAAACAGACAGTGACTGGAAAAGAGAGGAAATTGAACAATACCAAAGTGAGAAAGAATGTGAGCGATGCAAAGGATATAGATTAAAAGAAGAGGCCCTTTGTATAAAAATATTAAACAAAAACATAAGTGAAGTTGCAAAGTTTTCTATTAAAGAAGCTCATTTATGGTTTGGCTCTTTAGGTAAAGATTTAACAGAAAAAGAAAATAAAATTGCCACACACATATTAAAAGAGATTAATGAACGATTAACCTTTCTAATTAATGTTGGTCTTGACTATTTGAATTTGTCTAGGGGTTCTGGAACTTTATCTGGTGGTGAATCTCAAAGAATAAGATTGGCCTCACAAATAGGTTCGGGTCTTACAGGGGTGCTGTATGTTTTGGATGAACCTTCCATAGGATTGCATCAAAAAGACAATATAAAGCTCATAGAGGCCCTTAAAAGACTAAGAGATCTTGGAAATACAGTAATTGTAGTTGAGCACGATGAGGAGGCTATGCTTCATTCTGATCACATTATAGATATTGGTCCTGGTGCGGGAATACATGGTGGAAAAGTAATTTCTGAAGGAAATTTTAAACACATTTCAAATGACAAAAGTAGTTTAACTGGAGATTATCTTTCAGGAAGAAAATTTATCTCTATACCCAAAAACAGACGGACTGCCCTTAACGGTAGGTACCTTCATTTATCTGGAGCTACTGGAAATAATTTAAAAAACGTATCTGCTAAAATTCCTCTTGGAGCGTTAACTTGTGTTACTGGTGTTTCCGGAAGTGGGAAGTCGACTTTTATATTGCACACTTTGTACCGAGCCTTGAATTTAATGATCAACAAGGTGATCTCTAGAAATATGCCTCAGCCATTTAAAGGCATAAAAGGCTTTGAATATTTAGATAAAATTATTGATATCGATCAATCACCTATTGGCAGAACACCAAGATCCAACCCAGCCACTTATTCTGGTGCATTCACCCCTATAAGAGAATGGTTCACAAATTTACCCGAATCCAAATCTCGAGGATACAAACCTGGAAGGTTTTCTTTCAATGTAAAAGGTGGACGATGTGAAGCCTGTGAAGGAGATGGAGTTATAACATATGAAATGCACTTTTTGCCAGATGTGTATGTGGAGTGTGATGTCTGTAAAGGAAAAAGGTACAACCGAGAAACACTTGAAATTAAGCATAAAGAAAAAAGCATTGCTGATGTGTTGAGTATGTCAGTAGATGAGAGTGTTAAATTTTTTGAAAATATTCCTACGATTAGAGATAAGCTTTTGACCTTACAAAAAGTAGGACTTGGCTACATGAGCATTGGTCAGCAAGCCACAACCTTATCTGGAGGTGAGGCACAGAGAATTAAATTAGCAAAAGAGTTGTCAAAAAGATCAACGGGAAGAACTATTTACATATTGGACGAACCTACTACTGGGTTGCATGTCCATGATGTAAAAAAACTATTAGAGGTCCTTCAAGCTTTTGTCCAAAAAGGAAATACAGTTGTTGTAATTGAACACAATATGGAAGTAATCAAAACAGCAGACTGGATTATAGATATGGGTCCAGATGGTGGCGACAAAGGTGGTAATATTGTATTTGAGGGAACACCTGAACAGCTTTTAAATATAAAGGAAAGCTATACTGGAAAATTTCTAAAAAAGATACTTAGCAAAAAAAATTAAGTTTTAAAATTACTTAGGGAGTAGTGTCTACTTCTTCGTCCCAATTTCTTTTTACTTTAAAGAAAACTAAAATTGGAGCTGCTACAAAAATTGAAGAGTAAGTCCCTATCAACACACCCCATATTAAAGCAAAAGAAAAACCTTTAAGAATTTCACCACCAAATACATAAATAGACATAAGTGCAAGAAGTGTTGTAACTGAGGTTTTTAAAGTTCTGGGCAAAGTAGAATTTACTGCATCATTAATTAACTCTTGAATATCTTGACGGTCGTCAATTTTTAAAAATTCCCTAATTCTGTCGTAAATTACAACTGTATCGTTCATGGAGTAACCAACTATCGTTAATATAGCAGCCACAATAGATAAGTTAAATTCAAAGCCAACTAGGCTAAAAGCACCAATGGTTATAACAACATCATGAATTAAAGCTAAAATTGAACCCAAACTAAACTGCCATTCAAATCTTATCCAAATATAAATGAGCATCAAAAATAAAGCCAAAACAACAGAGTATAGACCGCTTTTAGTCAGCTCTTTACTAATTTTAGAACCAACAACTTCAACTCTACGAAAGTCAAACTCTCTAGCCAAATCACTTTCTAAATGTTTTTTAATAGAGCCAACAAAATCATTATCCTTTCCCTTTTTTTCAATGGTTGCTAAAAATTCTCTGCTTGAGCCAAATTCTTTAACAACCACATCGCCCAAGTTAATTTTTAATAATGATTTTCTTATATCTTCAGAATTGTATGGTTGAGCTAACTTCATTTCGATAACAGTTCCACCCTTAAAATCAACACCAAGATTTAAACCTTTAGTAAAAAATGCTCCAAGAGAAATAACAAAAAGAATAGTGGACAAGACCAGAAATGATTTTTTGAATTTTAGAAAATTGTATTTTTTATTATAAATATTCATTTAAATTACAATAGTAGTTTCCTTGTTGTTTTTGATGTATTTTGCAACCAGGAGCCTACCTAAAACATAGGTTGTAAAAAAAGTAGACAGTATCCCTATGCCCAAAGTAATTGCAAAACCCTTAACTGGTCCAGAACCCATATAGTAAAGAACAAAAGCAGCAATCAAAGTCGTGACATTAGAATCTAATATCGTCGTTAAGACTTTTTTATAAGCAGTATCAAAAGCAATTAAGTAATTTTTTTCTTTTTTTAATTCTTCTTTTACTCTTTCATAAATTAAAACATTTGAATCAACTGCCATACCAACAGTTAAAATAATTCCTGCAATGCCTGGCAATGTGAGGGTTGCACCAAAGATACTTAGGACCCCACTGATTAAAACTAGGTTGGTTAATAATGATACATTGGAAAAAACGCCAAAGATTCTGTAGTTATAAATCATGTAAATCATCACAAGTAAGAAACCTATTATTAAGGATAATATTCCCTTTTCAATAGACTCTTTACCAAGATCTGGACCTACAGATCTTTCTTCAATAATATTAAGTGGTGCTGGCAAAGCCCCTGCCCTTAGTAAAATTGCAAGTTCATTTGCTTCTTGGGTTGTGAAATTTCCTGAAATTTGACCACTTCCAGTCACAATAGCCTCTCTTATTACTGGTGAGCTTACTACGTCTTTATCTAAAACTATTGCCAAATATCGACCAACATTTTCTTTGCTAGCTAAAGCAAATTTTCTAGAGCCGATATTGTCTAATTTGAAGTTAACAACTGATGAGTTGTTTAATTGATCAAAGCCTGGTTGCGCGTCTATTAAATTTTCCCCTGAAATAATAATTCTTTTTTCAACACTATATTTGCTGCCGGAGCTTTTGGACAACAAGGTTTCCACACCAAGAGAATTTTCATCGCTGCTATTGGCGACAAATCTAAGTGTTAGTTTGGCCGTTTTTCCTAAGAGTTTTTTTATGGCAGAAGGATCTTTCAATCCAGGAAGCTCAACTAAAATTCTATCCAATCCCCTGGTGACAATGTTTGGTTCTTTAGTTCCCAATTCATCAATTCTATTTCTTACAATTTCAATTGATTGGTCCAAAGCATTTTTTTTAATTAAATTTACATTTTCTTTAGTAAAAATTAATTTTATAATATTGTTTTCATAAATAATCTCAAACTCTTTTCCTCCAGTTTTTATATTTGAATTGACTGAACGTTCGTTAAGTATTTTATCAAGAGTTTCTTTTTGTTTTTCATCGAAAGTAAAAACTAAAGAATTTTTAGAAAATGAAAAATTTTTGTATTGAATGTTATTTTTTCTTAACTCTCTTCTAACCTCAAGGCTTTTGGCCTGCAATCTTTGTTCTATGAGAGGATTGGAGTCAATTTCTAAAAGTAAATAAGAGCCTCCTTGCAAGTCTAGTCCGAGATTAACTCTTTTTTCAGAAAAAAATTTACTATTATTAAAAAATGAAAGGTTGGGTAAAAAAAAATAAATACCAATAAAAATAACTGAAATAATAGAAAATACTTTAAGACGTGAAAAGTATAGCACGGAAAATTATTTAGGTTCTGTTTTGCTCACTACTGCAGAAATAGATGATCTGATAACTTTAACAATAACATTGTCTGATATTTCCAACTCAACCTTGTCATCTTCCAGCACTCTAACAATTTTTCCCATAAGACCGCCGCTTGCAACAACCATATCTCCACGAGCAACAGAATCTACCATAGCTTTGTGCTCTTTCACTTTTCTTTGCTGAGGTCTAATTAGCAAGAAGTAAAAAATAACAAAAATAAGTATTAACGGTACAAACTGACCTATAGCTTTTGAATCCATAAAAGGTTTTTAAACTAATAAATAAAAATTAACAAGATTAATTCTTTAACCCTCGCATGATAACGTGCTCTTTTAACTTTTTTGAAATTTCAATGTTATCAATTTCTGGATCATTTTTACCCATGATTAACCAGTCTGATAAGGCTTTATCAGTAATCATTAACAAGATCTTAAATTCTAGAAGCTCTTTTTCTTCCAATAAGTCGTAGTTATCCTTAAAAAAAGTACCCAACAATATGTCCATTTCTTTTGTCCCTCTGTGCGACGACCTGAACAGAAGTTTTTTTCTAAGTATGTCTATGTTAGAGATCATGGAACTCTTTTATAATTAACAATAGAAATATCAAATGAAATTTGAAGATTTATTTTCATCTGTAAATAAAATCAAAGGTGTTGGCCCAGTTATATCAAAAAAACTATCCGACAAAGGCATTGAAAATAAAATTGATTTATTTTTAAATTTACCGACAGGAGCAATAGATAGAAGATTTTGTCCGAAATTAGATCAATTAGAAGTTGGAGTGATATCTACAATTTTTGTCAGGCCAATAAAATATAGCATTCCTCGTTTTAGAAATTTACCAAATAGAGTTACATGTAAAGACGAGTATGGCTCTATAGATATAATATTTTTCAATTCCAGAGAAAGTTATATTAAGCAAACTTTACCATTAAATGAGGAGGTTGTGATTAGCGGCAAAGTTGGCTTTTATAAAAACAAATATCAAATGACCAATCCCGATTATATTCAGTCCATTGATAAGGAAAAAGATATAACAAAAATCATGGCCAAATATTCTTCTGTAGCCGGAATTTCTCCCAAAACTATTCAAAAAATTTACAAAGAAGAAATTGAAAAACTCAAGGACATTGGAGAATGGCATAGTCAAGATTTTCTTAACAAAATGGCCTGGCCAACGTGGTACGATGCAATTTACAATCTTCACAATCCGGTAAATGTAAGTGATGTAAATAAAGAATCTAAGTTTTATAAAAGATTAGCTTTTGATGAAATCTTTAGTAACTTTTTGATTTTTTCTGAAATTAAAAAAAGAATAAAAAAATTAATAAAAGTTTCAAAAGTTATTGATGAGGATAATCTTTTAAGGATTAAAAAAATGCTTCCTTTCACTTTAACAGAATCGCAACAGGGGGCCTTAAAAGAAATATTAACAGACATTTCTTCAGAGAGAAAAATGCTTAGGGTTTTGCAGGGAGATGTTGGCAGTGGAAAAACAGCTGTTGCTATGATTGCTGCCTACTTAACAGTTAAATCTGGCTACCAAGTTGCCTTTTTATGTCCTACAGAGCTTTTGGCAAAGCAGCATTTTTTATTATTTAAAAAAGTTTTAGAAAATGAAAATTTAAATGTTCAGCTTCTTACAAGCAAAATCAAAGGTTCGGAACAGGCAGATACACGATTTCAATTATCTCAAAATAAGATTGATATTGTCGTAGGAACGCACTCGTTATTTCAAGAGAAAACAACTTTTAATAACTTGGGTCTAATTGTTATAGACGAACAGCATAAGTTTGGCGTTCAACAAAGAATAAATCTATCGTTAAAAGGCAGTGTTAATACAGATGTTTTGTTAATGACAGCAACGCCCATTCCTAGAACTTTAATCTTAACTAATTATGGTGATATGGATATTTCAACCATAAATGAAAAGCCATTCAACAATACAACAATAAATACTTTGGCTAAACCCGCAGAAAAAATGGATGATGTTATGTTTTTTTTAAAAAAAAGATTGGATGAAAATGATCAAGTTTATTGGGTAACACCCTTAATTGAAGAAAGTGAAAAACTAAAACTAACTCCTGCAGTAAAAAGATATGAATATTTGAAAAAGAAATTAAAAGTTGAAGTTGGTTTGGTGCATGGGGCTATGAAAAGTGAAGAGAAAAACAAAATCATGGAAGATTTTATTAGTGGTAAAATTAAAGTGATCGTGTCTACAACAGTTATAGAAGTTGGCATTGATAACCAAAATGCCAATACAATGATAATAGAAAACTGTGAACGTTTCGGACTTTCTCAATTACATCAACTTAGAGGCCGGGTTGGCAGAGGCAAGGAAGATGCGCATTGTCTTTTGTTGTATTCAAAAAATATTGGCATAAATGGAAAAAAAAGAATTCAAATATTAAAATCTTCATTAGATGGTTTTTATATTTCGGAAGAAGATTTAAAATTACGAGGCTTTGGTGACATTATTGGATACAAACAAAGTGGTGAAAAAGATTTTATCATTGCTGATCCAGCTTATCATTCTGATTTGTTTCAATTGGCAAAAGAAGAGATTGAAAATTTAGAAAATAAAGACGTAAAACTTGAAGAGCATTTCAGCCAACTATTAAAGATTTTTAAAAAAGATAGAGTATTAAATATTATTGATACTGGATAATTTTATTTACTGTAGCCAATTGCTATTTCAAATTCCTTAAGACGCTTATGAATAGATCTTAATTCCGTAATAGTAGTCCAATTTTGCGTAAATAAAGAAAAACTTCCATGAACACGTTGAAAAGCATTAGAAACTTGGATCACAAAACCTAATGTAATAGCTCCTGTAAACAAACCTGGAGCCATAACCAAATAAGGTACTATTACCATAAATTGGTCGTATACATTAACCCATATATCAAAATATCCGTAGTGCAGATAAAGTCTGTGATAGTTAAATTTAATACCTGTAAAAAGTTCTAAAATTGTTTCTGGCTTTGCATAGGTTGTTCTGTCGTCTTCGCCATAGACTAGCTCTTTTCTAAACTTAGCTTCGACTTTTTGATTGTTGTATTCTAGTCCTGGTAGCTTCCATCCAACAAACCAACTAATTATCATACTTCCTAGGCTAGTAGCTAAAGCAACCCAAACTAATGATCCTGGAATATCTTTAAAAACCGGTACAATAACTTTATCTGATAGAGTCCACAAAATTGGAGTAAAGGCAATTAATGTCATTATAGCCCTAACCACTTGTAGACCTAAGCTTTCTACAATTTTAGCAAATCGCATCGTATCTTCTTGAAGTCTTTGAGCAGAACCTTCAATTTTGACATTACCAGAAGTCCACAACGGCATGTAATCAAAAGTTATTGCCTCTCTCCATCTAAAGGCATACAGCCTGGTAAAGTATGCGGTGAATGTAGCCAAAACTACATAAGGAAGAGCCAAATATGTAAATTCAAAAATTTTATCCCAAAAAACTGAAATCGAATAATCCATAGGTTTTTGTAAAACATCATAAAAACCTTTATACCACTGGTTAATTTTTACAGTAATGGTTACTTGAATCAAAAGAGATAATGCTAACAGAAGTCCCCCACCCCAAGACCACCATAGCCACTTTTTATTTAGAAAAAAACTTCTTAGCATTTAATTTTTAAGAAAATTATCAGCATAGGATTTTATAATAATTTTTCTTTTATTGGGTTCTATGACTGAGTATAAAATATTTTTTTTATTAGCGTAAGTAATTGCATCTTCTTTACTTTCAAAAATAATTTTAATTTGTTTTTTTGTGTCAGAGGACGAATCCCAATCCATAATAAAATCTTTTTCTAAATTTTCTCGATCAAATTCTAAAATCCAATTTTTTGATTTACCCCTACCCGATTGCATGGAGGTCTTAGCTGGAGAGTAAATTTTGGCTTTGTTCATAATATTTTGGTCGGGGTGCACGGATTCGAACCGCGGACCCTCTGCTCCCAAAGCAGATGCGCTACCAGGCTGCGCTACACCCCGACTACTGAAAGAAGTTATATACATAGATTTTACATAATTGAAAAGAAATACAATTTATTTTTTAAAAAAATAATGCTACAAGACACGTATATGATTACTCAAACATCCTCTTTTATCAAATGGTTTATTAAACACGAAACTTCAGCTGGTATTGTATTGCTCATAATGACAGTACTTGCGCTAATAATCAGCAATTCATCTCTTTCGGTTGAATATTTCAATATCTTAGAAAAATACATAACTCTTCAGCTTGGTGGTTTTTATATGAAACTGTCCGTTTTTCACTGGATTAACGACGCATTAATGGCCGTATTTTTTTTAGTTGTTGGACTGGAAATTAAGAGGGAGTTTTTAGAAGGAGAACTTTCAAGACCCAAGCAAGCCTTGTTGCCTATTGTTGCAGCTGTTGGTGGTATGTTAGTTCCAGCGCTAATTTATGTTTTAATAAATATTGATACTCCAGAAACATTAAAGGGTTGGGCTATACCTTCAGCTACAGACATTGCCTTTTCTATTGGTGTTCTATCCTTGTTAGGAAAGCGTGTTCCGCTATCTTTAAAAGTATTTTTAGTTGCCCTTGCAATTATTGATGACCTTGGTGCCATTGTTATTATAGCAATTTTTTATTCTACTGAGATGAATCTTTCATATCTTTTTTTAATGTTTGCATCTTTTGCTCTTCTATTAGTTTTTAACAAAAATGGTGTCAAAACATCCTTGCCATATATTATCGTAGGACTATTTATGTGGTACTTTACTCACGAGTCGGGTATTCACGCGACAATCTCAGGAGTATTGCTAGCAATCACCATACCTCATAAAAAAGATGGCACTCACAGAACCTCATTGTTAAAAAAGATTGAACATTCGGTGGCACCTTATGTTTCTTTTATTATCATGCCAATTTTTGCGTTTGCAAACGCAGGTGTTAATCTTGAAGGTGTTAGCCTTGCTCAAGTGTTAGACAAAGTTACATTGGGTGTATTGCTTGGATTGTTTGTCGGTAAGCAGCTCGGTGTATTTGCTTTTTCCATGGCTGCAATTAAATTAGGCTGGGCTGATAAACCTAAGCACTGTTCTTGGGTAAACTTATATGCAGTTGGAGTTCTTACAGGAATTGGTTTCACAATGAGCTTATTTGTAGGAAACCTAGCTTTTCCAAATTCTCCTTTCATGGATGAGGTTAAAATTGGAGTCCTTTTAGGATCTTTGCTATCTACGCTTATGGGTTATGGAATGTTAATGGCATCAACTAAAAAAAATGCTAAAAATTAAAAATATAATAGTACTTTTATTTATCGTGCTATCTTTTTTTACATCCAAAGCCTCTTCAAAGTCCGATCAAACAGCTTTCGATTTTTATTTTAATAGCATTCAAGAAATAAAATATCCCCTGAACCAACATAGGGGCAAAGTCCTAATGATTGTTAATGTAGCAAGTCAGTGTGGATTCACAAAGCAATATGAAGACCTTCAAAAATTACATGACGAATACAAAGATCAAGGCTTAGTCTTAATTGGTGTTCCTTCTAATGATTTTGGAAATCAAGAGCCCGGATCCAATAAAGAAATTAAAAAATTTTGTGAGAGTAACTTTGGAATTACATTTCCAATCATGGGAAAAAGCTCTGTACTTGGTAAAGAACAACATCCTTTTTATAAATGGGTAAAAGAAAATTATGGAAAATCCGGAGTACCCAAGTGGAATTTCTATAAAATCTTAATTAATAAAGATGGTCAGGTAGAAGAAGTATACAGCTCACTGACTAAACCAAAAAGCTCAAAAGTAATTAAGAAATTAAAAAAAATTTTATAACTCAAACTATTTGGCGGTCCCTAGGGGAATCGAACCCCTCTTTGCAGGATGAAAACCAGCTGTCCTAACCGATAGACGAAGGGACCATCATTCAAAAGGTTTTTATTGATAATCTAGCAATTAATCAATCAAAAAAATGCATCAGTCGGTAGATATAGCTAAATCATCAAGAAGGAATTGAACTTCCCTTTTTCCGTTCCACTCATTTAAAGATAATCTACCAGCTATATCGTATTTTTTGTTTTTAGAATTTAGCAAATAGGTTCCTATAGCTGTATTAACACTATTAAATGAAATAAGATTGATTGTTGAGTTGTTGGATGTTTTGCAAAAAGCTTTTATGTGTGATTCTTTTAATATCAATGATTTAGTAATAGATACGTTTTCAATAACAAACCTGGGTTCACGATTGGCAGATCCAAAAGGTGCTAACTTGTCTATTTCATTAAAAAATTTTTCATTTACAGCGCTAGAGGCTAATACACTATCTATATAAAGGTCTTTTTCTTTAGATGATTGGCAGCCACTTTTATTAAAAAGTTCAATTAAAAATTTTTCAAATTCATCAATTTTATCTTTACTAATAGAAAAACCGGCAGCCATTTTATGCCCTCCTCCTTTAGTTATGATTTCGGACTGTTTGGCTCTAACTACAGCACTGCCGATGTCAAAGCCTGGTAAAGATCGCGCTGATCCTTTTCCATAATCACCTTCAAAGTTGATAACAAAGGTAGGTTTGTTAAAATGATCTTTTAATCTGCTTGCAATGATTCCGATAATACCTTCGTGCCAAGTATTTGAACTAACTACTAATATGGGGTTATTATCTTTGTGCTTTGCTATTTTTATAGCTTCTTCTAAAATAATACCCTCAATACTTTTTCTTTTTTCATTAAGTTGGTTCAATTCTTTAGAGATTTTAAATGCAATTTCAGGATCCTCTGTTAACAAAAGGTTGGCTCCATGATCTGACTTTCCTATTCTTCCACCAGCATTGATTTTAGGACCAATTATATATCCAAGATGATAAGTTGATATTTTAGAATTAATATTTGCAACATCAGATAATGTCTTAATTCCTAAATTATTTCTTTTTTGCAAAACTTTTAATCCTTGAAAAACAAACGCTCTATTTAGTCCTTGGAGAGGAACTACATCGCAAACAGTTCCCAGTGCGACTAAGTCTAAATAGCTAAGAAGATCGGGCTCCTGAATATTTTTCTTTTTAAAGAAATCTTCCTCTCTAAATCTAGTGACAATTCCAGACAAGACTAAAAATGCTACACCAGCAGCACATAAGTAGGTTAAATTTGATGTTTCATCAAATCTATTAGGGTTTACAATGGCGTTTGCTATGGGCAAAGTTTCTGTTGATTGGTGATGGTCTATTACAACGACGTCAATATTTTTTGATTTAGCATACTCAATAGGCTCAAAAGACGTAGTCCCACAATCAACAGTAATAATTAACTTAACTCCTTTGGATGCAATATCTTCAAAAATTTTTAAATTGGGTCCATAACCATCCTGTATTCTATCCGGTATAAAAATAAAAAAATTATTAGTAAAATTTCTTAAAAATCTTGCTAAAATTGAAGTTGATGATGCTCCATCCACATCGTAATCACCATAAATGCAGATGCGACTTCCTTCTTTAATGTGCTTAATTATCAACTTAACAGCCTCATCCATAGACTTTAATAAAAAAGGGTTAGGCATGGAATTTTTAATTTTAGGATTTAAAAAATCGAGAGACTGATCTGCCTCCACATTTCTAATCGCTAAAAGTCTACAAAGGACTTCACTAACACCCAGTTCTTGAGTTGCTTTTTTTACTTTGTTTTCGTCAAATTTGCTTAAAATCCAATTCCGGTCAGAAACGGAATTCTTGATCATATTTCAAATTTTTCAGTATAAACTTTAATAATTTTTTTATCCGAATGAAGAACAAGCAAATCTGCTAAAAAATTATTTTTTTCAATCCTAATTCCTTTTAAAAGTTCGCCATCAGTTACCCCACCAGCACAAAAAATAACATCTCCACGCACAATATCATTTAAATAATATTTTTTCTTGAGATCTGTTATTCCTAACTTTGTAGCTCGTAATTTTTCTTCATTGTCGGTTATTGAAAGCCTCCCTTGAAATTGACCGCCAAAACATTTAATAGCTGCAGCAGCCAAAACTCCTTCGGGTGCCCCACCTATTCCGACATATAGATCTACATTAAAATCTTTTATACAAGTATATATTGCTCCCAAAACATCTCCGTCTGAAATAAATTTAATTTTAGCTGACATTTTCGTAATAGATTCTACAATTTTTTTATGCCTGTCTCTTTCTAGTAAGCAAACGGTTAAATCTGAAGGTTTGATAGATTTAAATTCAGCCATGTTGTTAAGGTTAGTTTCTATAGAGTTGTCTAGATCAATAATATTTTCTGGGTAATCAGGTCCAATAGCTATTTTCTCCATGTATGTATCAGGTGCTTGCAGTAAATTTCCTTTTTCAGCAACTGCTATCACCGAAATCGCATCGGGAAGATTTTTGGCTGTAAGGGTAGTTCCATCTAAAGGATCAACGGCAATGTCCAATGGTTCTCCGTTACCTGTGCCTAATTTTTCACCTATAAAAAGCATAGGTGCCTCATCCATCTCACCCTCACCTATAACTATTTTTCCATTCATGTCTATTTTGTTTAAATAGTTTCTCATAGAATCTACTGCTGCCTGATCTGCAGCTATCTTATCACCCTTCCCTTTTAACAGTGACGAAGAGTAAGCAGCTTGAGCTGCGACTTTGGTGAATTGCTCTAACAATTTATGATCTAACATTACAATTTATTTTCATCCCTGACTCTAATCATTACAATCTTTTTAAAAATATTTTTTTTGTTACGAAGTTTTTTTAAAATAACTTGTATATCTTTTTCTTTAGATAGGTGAGTAATAATCATGATGTTTGATAGCTTACCCTGATCAGGATCTTGAATTAAATTCTGTATTGAAATCTTATTTTTAGCTAGTAAAGAAGTTATTACCGAAAGCACGCCTGGCTTGTCATGAGCTAAAAATCTAAAATAATATTTACTTTTATGATCGTTAAAATTGAATAATTTAAATGTCTTCTTTGCGCTGGGCGAAAGTCCAAAAGAAAAATCATCATTTCCGACCATTACAGATGTGATGTCAGAAATAATTGCAGATGAGGTAGGTCCTTTACCAGCTCCAGCTCCTTCATATATTGTCCTTCCAATAGGCACTCCGTCCACAACCACTGCATTAGTCACACCATCAATATTTGATATGTCTAGTGTTGATGGAATTAACGAGGGATGAACTCGTTGTTTAATTTTATTATTGACCATCTCTGCGATCGCTAATAATTTAATTTTAAAACCTAATTTTTTTGCGTACAGAATATCTAAAAGATCAATATGACTAATACCCTCTACTAGGAAATTGCTATTAACAATTTTACTTCCAAAGCAAATAGAACTTAAAATAGAAATTTTAGAAGCAACATCTGCACCGCTTATATCTGAATGCGGGTTGCTTTCTGCATATCCTTTTGACTGAGCTACTTTTAAAATTTCTTTAAAACTAGATTGTTTTTTTTCCATCTCAGTTAAAATAAAGTTGGTTGTTCCGTTAAGAATTCCATAAACATGGTTAATTTTGTTAGCTATGAGTCCTTGTTTTATAGACTTAATAATAGGTATGCCTCCAGCCACTGAAGCTTCAAACAAAAGGTTTACAGAATTTTTTTCAGCTAGTATTGAAAGTTCATCTCCGTGTTTAGCTATTAGTGCCTTATTAGCAGTGACCACGTGCTTTCCATTTTTAAGTGCAGCAAAGACTAATTTTTTTGCCATTCCGTCGCTTCCACCAATCAACTCTACAATGATATCAACATTCTCCAATTTAACGAGATCCAAAGGGCTTGTGACAAATAGTTTTTTTGGCAAAGAAATGTCCCTCTTCTTCCTAGGGTTTCTGACAGAAATATGAGAAATATTTATTTTAAATCCAGTTTTTTCTAAAATATTTTTTTTATTTTTAGTAAGATTTTTGTAAACTTCTAAGCCAATGTTTCCTAATCCTGCGATTGCTATATTAAATGTTTTCATGTTTTAAACTAAAGATAGTGTTTCTTTGAAACCAAATCTAATATTAAAATTTTGCACAGCCTGGCCTGCGGCACCTTTAATCAAATTATCTAAAGAACTAGCAATAATAATTTGGTTATCAAATCTAGTTTGATAAACTGATATATTGCAATTATTAGTATTTAACACTCTATTAGTATTGATCATCTCTTTTGAATTTACAATATTTACAAATTTTTCTTTTTTATAAAATTTTAACAAGCAATCTTTCACTTTTTTAATTTTAATACCCTTAGGAAGATCTAGATAAATAGTTGATAAAATTCCTCTAAAGGTGGGTATTAAATGCGGTGTAAAGGAAATTTTAATTTTTTTCTTAGAAGATTTTGATAATTCTTGATCGATTTCTGGCATATGTCTGTGCTGTCCGACTCCGTAAATAGAAATATTTTCATTTATATTTGGATAGAGTTTTTTGTCAGTAGTTTTTTTTCCTGCTCCTGAATAGCCTGACTTACTGTCAGCCTTAATGCTATTGGTATTAATTAACTTATTTTTAACCAAAGGTAACAAGGGTAACAATATAGATGTTGGGTAACATCCAGGACAAGCAATAAAATTACTTTTTTTAATCAGGTTTCTATTAATCTCACTTAGTCCATATATGGATTTTTTTTGTTCTTTCGTAGCTTGATGCGGAAGTTTATACCACTTCTCAAAAATAGATTTATTATCAATTCTAAAATCTGCAGACAGATCAATCAAAACAGAATTGCTTCTAATTTTTTTAGAAATCAGATGAGCTTCTCCATGTGGTAGCGCTGTAAATATAACATCGATATTTTTGAGCTCGTGATTTTTCATTATTGAAACATTAGGTAGTTTTTTTTTAAATTTAAAGTTTTTGGAATAAAAATTAATTGATTTTTTTAATTTTGATTGAGAATATAAATATAAAATATCCACATTTGGATGTTTGGTTAAAATTTTCAATAGCTCCAAACCAACAAAACCTGTGGCACCGGCGATAGCAACTTTAATTTTTTTCATAGAATATAAAAATATTACTTATATTTGCCATAAAACAAAAGCAAAACTAAAAAGCTTGAAATATGATTATCTTTTAGAGAATTGGAAACGAGCTCTAGCTTTTTTCTGACCATATTTCTTTCTTTCAACTGATCTAGAATCTCTCGTTAGTAACTTGTCTTTCTTTACAATTTTTCTAATTGTCTCGTCAGAGACTACTAAGGCTTTGGATATCCCATGAGTAACAGCACCTGCTTGGCCTGACATTCCACCACCCTTAACAGTGCAAACAATATCGACAAGATTAGTTTTTTCTGTAATCTTCAAAGGCTTTTCAACTAAAAGCTGGTGAACAGGTCTTTTAAAATATTCGGTGTATAATCTGCCATTAACAGAAATTTTTCCTGACCCAGCTAAAAGCCAAACTCTTGCTACAGCATCTTTTCGTTTTCCTGTAGCGTAATTAGCTTCTTTGGTAATTTTTATGTCTAAGCTCATAATTAGTTTGTTCTAGTATTCTTTTTATTTAAAGATGAAAAATTAATCTCTTTTATTTTTTGAGCTGAATGAGGATGTCCTTCGTCTTTGTAAATTTTTAACTTAGTTAATTGTTTTTTTGCCAAAGGTCCTCCTGGCAACATTCTTTTTACAGCAAGTTTTAGAATTTCTTCTGGTTTTTTTTGCATCAGCAATTTAGGTGTAGTTTCCTTAATACCTCCTGGATGACCAGTGTGTCTATAATATTTTTTGTCATCAAATTTATTACCAGTAAACTTTATTTTAGAAATATTAGTTACAATAACAAAATCTCCATCATCCATATGAGGAGTAAAAGTAGCTTTATTTTTGCCTCTTAAAATTTTTGAAATTTCAGCTGCCAATCTTCCCACAACGGCGTTAGTAGCATCTATATGATACCAGTTGTTTTGAATTTCGCTTTTTTTAATAAAGTCAGTCATGAAAGATGGTGTAATTACTGTTTGGTAGTTTAAATGTCAACATTAGAAATGCTATTTAAGCCTATATATCACGAATATAAATGACATAAGTAGAAATATTGATGTTAATTGATGTAAAGCAGCCATGTAGATATTAAGTCCAGTGATTAGTGTTCCTATGCCTAATATAATTTGAAAAATTAAAAGAAAGAAAGGAAGATTTAAATAGGTGGTTAAATTTTTGTAATTAGAGATGTAGATAGCTACAAAAATCAAAAAAATTAAATAAGCATTTAGTCTGTGAATTAGTTGGATGTGAGCCCGGTCATAAAAAGCTTCTGTAGAAAAAAATGACATAAAGGAAACTTCTTCTGGAAGAAAATGAGAATTCATAAGTGGCCAGGTTTGGTATATTTGCCCTGCATCAAGCCCGGAAGTAAAAGCTCCATAAATAATTTGGATAAAAATTAAGAAAACCAATAAAAAGATTATATTTTTTTTTTGTGTATAATTAATTTTTAAGTTTTGCCTTACGTGGTTTAAATAACTCCAATAGACTAGTGTTATAATAATAATAGCACCCACTAAATGCGCTGCTAATCTAAAGTGACTAACATCCACATTTATTGATAGTCCACTCTTTACCATGTACCAGCCTAAAAAGCCCTGAAACATAAAAAGAAAAAATATCAAAAAATAATAAGGATAATTGTGACGATAAATAAATTTATTATAAATAAAATAAAACAATGGCAGAATATATAAAAGACTAACAAATCTAGCTAATAGTCTGTGAATATACTCCCACCAAAAAATATATTTAAATTCACTCAAGCTCATGCCAAGATTTAGTTCTTGGTATTGGGGTATAGACTTGTACAGGGCAAAGTATTGGATCCAAGATTCTTTATTAAGTGGCGGAAGTATTCCTGTAAAAACCTCCCAATTCGTAATTGATAAACCTGAATTCGTTAATCTCGTAAAACCACCGATACTCACAAGCAGAATAAGGGTTGTTAATAATGCTAAATGCCAAATTCTAAAGTATTTATTTAGTTGTAAATTTGCCATGTTCTTTTATATAATTTTATACATATGATTAAAAAAGCTAAATTGTCACAAAAAAATAAACTTCTTAATATTAAAAAAATCAGAGATAGCATTGATAAAATAGACACTCAAATCTTAAAATATTTAAGTCTTAGAAGAAAAGAGGTCATGAAAATCACAAAATACAAAAAGAGAAGTGAAATTGTTGACCAGAAAAGAATAGCTAGCATGCTTAAAAAGCTTGTAAGAAAAGGGAAAGCTTTAAATATTGAGCCCTATGTTATTGAAAATTTATGGAAAGCTATGATTAGGTCTTTTATAAAATTGGAAAGAGAAAAAATCTAATTACTTACTGTGAGGCGGAAGTTTTTTTTCAACAAACCACTCATGCTTTCTAGTGGCAGGATTGTATTTTTTCATTTTTAATTTATCTTTAGCCTTATCACCGGCCGTAGGTTTTTTTACATAGTAGTTAAACCGACTATTTGGCTTATCTTCAGGAACCAATCTTACTTTAACGTGTGATTTTTTTGCCATTTACAGTATTTTTTTTAATTCTTTAATTATTTTATTAATTTTTAATAAATTATTTTCTGATCTTATATTATTGATTTTTTTATAGTCAACAGAATACTCCTTTTCCATAGCTATAATAGCACCCTTTATGGTCATGCCCTTGTCTTTTAAGAGTGTTTTAACTCTCCGAAAAAGATTTATATCGACTTCTGAGTAATATCTTCGTTTGTTTAGAAGGAGGCTAGGTTTTAGGATTTTAAATTTTTTTTCCCAAAATCTGATAACATGAGTTTTTGGCTTGCCAGTATTTTTGTCCATCAAGCCAATCTCCGTGGCTAATTCGCTAATATTTTTAAATGCACCAGACTTTTTCTTAAGCATTAAATCTATTAATTTTTTTTATTAAAAGCTTAGAAGCCTTAAAGGTAACGACATTTCTAGAAGAGATAGTTTTTTCTTCTTTTGTTTTTGGGTTTCTTCCAACTCTGCTTTTTTTGTTTTTCTTAGAAAAGGTACCAAATAAAGCTATTTTAACTTTTTTATCTTTTTTCAAATTAGCTATTAGAGAATCAAACAAAGTGTCTACAAAAGCTGAACAGCTAATTTTCGATAAACCTAGCTCTTGAAAAACCAAATCATAAAGTTTTTGTCTTGTTATATTTTCAACTTTGCTCATTTAATTAAAGATTTTAAAACTTTTGATTTAATTTTATCATGAATCAAATCCAAATCTGCATTGCCATTAATGACAAAAATTCTTTTCTTTTCCACTTTTGCAATTGCTAAAAATCCTTTTTTTATAATGTTCATTTTTTTTAAAGATTCTCTATCAAATCTATCTAATTTTTTTGCTCTTAAATGCATTCTTTTTTTACTTATACTTGGATTTGCATCCAAAAGAATTGTTAGGTTTGGTCTTATGTTTTTGTCTATTAATTTTTGAAGGTAGTGTATTAATTTCAAATCAATAGACCCATTAAAATGTTGGTAAGCAATAGTGGAATCTAGGTACCTATCGCAAAGCACTATATAGCCAGATCTAAGTTTTTCCTTTATTAAATCGTAATGCTCTGCCCTGGCAGCAAATAATAAAAAAAGTTCAGTTAAGGGATTATTTTCTTCGTTTAGATCCTTTATTACTAGTTTTCTAATTTTTTCTGAAATTTTAGTACCACCAGGTTCTCTCGTAAGAAAAATTTTTTTTGATACATTTGCTTTTAAAAATTTATAAAGAAGTTTTATTTGAGTTGATTTTCCAGATCCCTCAATACCTTCAAAAGTGATAAAGATACCACGATTTAACCCCATACCAAGAAACCTATGGAATTAAAAAATCTTTTTATAAAATTAATTTTTTTAAAATCTTCAGTGGCAAATAGTGGCTGTTTTATATCTAGCCCGTTTTCATCTTTAATTCTTAATACACCCAACTGATCACTTGCCTTAAAATGATCTTTAATTGGTTCGGATACCTCTAAATACATCTTAATATCTCTAGACCTTCTTTTGGAGTAAGTGATGTATAGGTCTTTTTTCAATTCTAATTTTATTGATGATTTTTTTCCATTCCATGTATTGATAGAAAACAGAGGATTTTCTTTTTTAACCAAAAGCAACTCAGTAGTAATTATTGCATGATTTAATAATTTTAAAGATTCTTTTGCTCTTTCTTTTTGTGAATTTGTTCCACTTACAACGCTTAAAATCCTACGATTATTTACAAGCATGGTAGCAGCCAATGAGTAGCCAGAGTCATTGAGGTGACCGGTTTTAATTCCGTCTACTTTTGAATTTTTATATAATAGGGTATTTCTATTAGATTGGGTGATTGGATTTCCACCAGTACGATCCCAAGTGAAGGTTCTCTCTGCATACATTTTGTACAATTCTGGAAATTCTTTAATTAAATAAACGGACATTAAACTAATGTCGCTAACTGTTGAATAATTGTCCTCAGAATAAATTCCAGAAGAGTTTGAAAAGTTTGTGTTAGTCATGCCAATTGATTTCGCCTTGTCATTCATCATAGAAGTAAACGCAGCCTCAGAGCCTGCAATTCCTTCAGCCAATGCGATGCACGCATCATTTCCTGAAGCTATAATTATGCCTTTTAATAAATTTAAAACAGTTATTCTATCGTTTGGAACTATAAACATAGAAGAATAGCCTTGCTTAGCCATTCTCCAAGCTTTGTTGGAAACTAAGAATTTTTCGTTTAATTTCAACTCACCGCTTTTAATTAGATCAAAAGCTATGATGGAAGTCATGACTTTAGTGATAGACGCAGGAGAAATTTTTTCATTTTCATTTTTCTTAAAAAGAACTTGGCCAGAATTTACATCCATCAAAATTGCCTGCTTGGCAGAAGTAATTAATGCATTGGCGTTATAAGCTTGAATTAAAAAAAAACTTATTAATAAGATTGTAATTTTTTTCATTTAACTTTTATTTGGTAGCCTTCAAAATTATTAGCTTTCAGCTTACTGTAAATTAAGTCGTATTTGTTCATATTGCCAATTGGCCCTATTATTAAAAGATAATTTCCAGGTGAGCCCTTAATAGCAATATTTTGATTAGAAAGAAAATCTTTTAAACTATTTCTAAGATCTTTCGCATATTTTAAGTAATAAAAAGAGCCGAATTCTAAATAAATAAGATTTTTATGCTTATCTTTTTTTATATTTTTGCCCCCACTCAAAGAAATAATTTTGACATCACTAACTTTGTTTGCCTTTTTGATTTTTCTTTCTTCTTTAAAAATTTTTGCTTTATTCGCAACAAAAGTAGGATTTTTTTTAATGGATTCTATTTTTACGTAGGGTAAATCTTTTTCTATTCCTAGTGAACTGGCAACAGCATCTGAAATATAAATTATTCGAGATTCTGGAATTGGTTTTTTTTCAATGTATTGCAAATTTATAGATTTTTGATTTGCGAGATTAGTAATTTTTAGTGAATTGCCTTTAAAATCTTGAGCTACAACTGCTTGGGTGTTTTTTTTATAAGAGCTTAAAGATCCTAAATTGCCAGAAAAACCAATTTTCTCGGTTAAGGAAACTTTACCTATATTGGTACATGAAAAAAGAAACAAAAAACTAAAAACTATAAGTGATTTTTTTTTAAGCATTTTTCAAAAGGTCAGCAAATAAGCCCACTGTTATTGCAAATCGTAATGATCTATTCCAATTTAATAATTTTTCATAATTTGTAGTTACTAAAAAAATAGGCCCATCTTTGCCGTCCGGTCTTATTAGTTTAAAATTACCTTTGGCTTTTTTATTATTTTTTATGGAAATTTTATTATTAATTAAATCATTTCTAGATAGGGTTTTTTTTAATTTTCTTGCATCAATAGTGACCAAAGAATTGTCAATTTTATCAGCACTTATTGCCTTGTATCCCCAAGAAATTTTTTTATTCCACCCTATTGTTTTGAGATAATTTGCAGCTGATGCAAATGAATCCTCAAGGGAGTTCACTAAATCTATTTGCCCGTCTTTGTCATAATCAATGGCATAATTATTGATAGAGGATGGCATAAATTGGAAATTACCGTGAGCTCCAGCCCATGAACCATACAGGTTTTCTAATTTAACTTTCTTTTTATCTATTAATCGCAAAATAGTAATTAGTTCTTTTGAAAAATATGCAGATCTTCTCTTATCAAAAGACAAAGTTGCTAGGGCCGATATAATATCAACCTTACCGCGATGCCTTCCAAAGCTAGTTTCAATTCCCCACAAGGCTACCAAATATTCTTTTGGGACACCAAAATCTCTTTCTATTCTGGAAAGTAAATTTTTATTTTCTAGCAAAAGACTCTTGGCCTTTAGAACTCTTTTTTTATTAACTCTTTTTCCTATGTAAGTTTCTGTTTTTTCAATAAACTCTGGTTGACGTTTGTCATAAATCAAAAGTTTTTTCAAAAACTTAACTCTTGAGAAGGCCTTGTTTACAGTGGCAGAACTGATCCCTTCTTTTTCAATAGCTTTCTTTTTAAAATCAACTACCCAAATATCAAAATTATGATTTTGAGCAAAAACTGGAGTATTTTGGAATATTAGAAATATAAATAAAATTATTTTTATACAATTGCTCATAGTATTTTTGATAACACAAAATATCATTAAATAATATTTAGATTAACAAGAGAAAAAGGCTAGATTTTTATGTTTTCTTTCTATTTTTAGTCAATGATAGTCAATAGCAATGAATCTGGCACATCATGACAAAGAACAAACAATTATAGAACCTCATAATTTAAAGTTTCAGCAAATAATGCTTTTTTGTTGAAATTTAACATTAAGATTATAAAAACATTTCAACGGAGGGATGGGAGAGTGGTTTAATCCAGCGGTCTTGAAAACCGCCGTACCGCAAGGTACCGTGAGTTCGAATCTCACTCCCTCTGCCAGTATATTCCTCTTTTTATAATTTTTGCAAAATCCTCGAATTAAATAAATTTTTAATGATCGGTCGTGTTTTGCATTTTATACGAATAGGAAATTGCAGCAAAAATAATTAAGTAGTTAAAATAAGAAATGTAAAAAGAAATAAAATCAAACAATGGTTTTATAAATGTAAAAAATTGAGCATTACTACCAGATAGAGAAATCTGAAGAGAAAGAATTATAGACGAGGGTATAAAAAAAATAATTGTTACAACTACAAATAAACCTAAAAACTGAAATCCCTCATGGTTCATTTGCTTTATATAAGGCTTTATTTTTTTATTAAGAGCAATTTTTGGGAGAATAAAAATAAATCTTAAAGCAAAAGCTGATGAGAATATCCAAAGCATGAAAAGGAAGGATATGCTTAAGTTAAATAAAGCGTTTTTACCAAAGCTTTTAAACAAGTAATGAAATATCAAGGGTGATATTGAAATTAATGTAATTGCAGTTATGGCAAAGAAATATTTAAAATTTTTTACAGACAAAAAATCTAAAAAATAGTCCTGCTCTTTCTTTTCTAAAATTTCTTTATGAATACTTATGCCAACAGAGCTCATAAGCAATGTAGAAAAAAGTATAAATAAAAGAATGGTAAAATTAGTAGCCAAAGAACTTGTCGATAGGTTAAAAAAAAAAGTAATTAAAAAAACTGCAAAGAAACCTTTTTTAATTTTTTTTGAAAAATCTAAAAAAATAAAATTAAAAGAAGTGCTTAAGATTTTTGCTATTGGTATCTTTTTTAACTTCATAAAAAGTGGCGGTCAGGGAGGGATTCGAACCCTCGTTACGATGTTACTCGTAAGGTCATTTAGCAAACGACTGGTTTCAGCCTCTCACCCACCTAACCGCATTGAGTTAGCATTGATATACAATACTAATTCGTATGTTGCAAAAAAGACTCACAAAATATTTATTTTCCAGACAACTTTCAGACAACTTTAGCCAAAGATAAATAGAAATAAGTTATATTTTATGTGCTTTCTCTTGGTTTGTAATGGCTGATCTTATCTAATAATTCTCTAGCAATATCAACGGTTTTTAATTCCCAAAAAGAACAGGTGATGTTCTCCTTTATGACTCGTATGAGTTGTTTTCCTGACCATTGCTCCGTCTTAATGGACTCCACCTCGTCCGATCACAATCGCTCTCAAACTCACACTGTTGCGTTCGTTTGCAAGGTAGTTTTAAGATCTGCGTTAGCTATTGCAGGAAATAAGAGTACTTAGTATAATTTAGAAGTATTCTTTAAAACGATACTATTGCCAAGGTCTAATTCTTGCAGCTCTTTTTTCTCTGGTAAGAATTTTCATAATAAAAGGATCTACTCCTGTCTTTATCATCCACACTTTATCTGCGCCATCTACTGTGGCATCTAAGGATGAACCATAGGTTGTTCCAAAATCAAATTTTATTCCTACTGTGTTTTCGCTAATAACAACTGGGTTGGCATACCTATAAATAGCTCCAATTCTAACAGCGTTATCAACATTATCTGCTAACACTAAGCCACCTGTTTTAAGCATGTAATTTGCCAAATCTACGCCGGCATCAACACCTGTACCAATCGAATAGTCAGCACTACTTACCAAAGCTGTTTTATCAGTTATATCGCCACCAAGGTGGTCGATAATCTCAGTAGCCCATTCCGCGTTAGTATCTGCTGTAGCTTTTGTATCATTACATGCCATAGTAGCATCAGTTCCATCACCAGCTTGAACAACAGTACCAGAGCCCATTGCAGTTTTGTAAGCTCCATCCCAGATAGAATTACTGTAAGTCGTAGTTTTTTCTAATGTGTAACAATATGTTCCTTTCTCACCAGTGGAACCACTTCCAAAGCCCCACATCGAAGCATCAGTTCCATCCGGTTCCACATATTTTTGAACATGTTTTACCTTTAATTTATTATTAACAAGCACAAATGCATAAGGATATGAACCTTGTGGGATTATCAAATCACTATCAATAAGACCTTCTGCAACAAGGTCATTCTCTATATCTGGACTAACATTTGTATATGTTGTGTTAGCAGGCTTGTTAACAATATCTACGCATGATGTAAGAACTGGATTAGCTCCATCCACATAAGGGTCATCCTTGCAAATAGCAATTCTATTAATCAAAACCCCATAATATTCTGGCATTTCATTGCATGCATTAGTATTATTTGTGCTGAATTCAGAATCTACATATCCGTCTGCATAATTAAAGGGGGCGTCTATCGTATCACTTCCGTCTGTGTATACCTGGGTTGTAACAGCAGGATCTTTCATGATAATCCCACCATTGGTTTTAGCACATACCTCAGCTTGAGAAGATTCTGTAAAAAATAAATTAAAAGAAAATCCCAATGTAATTAAGAAAAGGAACGTAGTTATTTTATGTTTCATAATTAATATCCTGATGCAAATAATCCAGAAGCAGCAATCTTCACTACTCGGATTTTGTTTTCACGTTTTACGGGTTCGTATAATTTGTGACCGACATATTCATATTCTAAGAAATTTTTAGAATTTTGAATTTTTTCTTGTCCCAGATCGATAACAAACTTAATGCTTCCAAAATAACTATCGTTTTCCAGATTGTCATCCATATATCCAGCTTCAATTAAGAAATATCCCAATCTCGCATTCAATCCCATTTTATTTCCGGTTACTTTAAAAACACTATTTTCTTCTGGGTTTTCAAATTCAAAAGCATTTTAAGAAAATGCTGACATCTTGCTTGATGGGAAGGTGGTAATCCATTTGCGTATCCCAACCATCCATAGCTCGTTCAATTCCACCTTCGCTGGTAGTTCTTCTACCACTTAAAGCATTGTAATAATTTCCTCGCAGATCAAAAACACTAGAGATGGCTTCCACCCCTGCTCCCGATCGTTGATGACTGTCATTAAATTGATGGTCATAAAAAATATTAGAGCCTAGCATTACTTTATTATTATTGAATAATTTTCTAGTACCTAAGCCTATATTAATTGTCTGATCTCCATCATGGTTATTGAAACTTGTTTGATTAAAGATCGTTCCGGAATTAATTTTTAAAATCTCATTAACACTCATGATTCGGAACGTAGGTTTTAAACGTTCTTGATTTTTAATTTCAAAATCCAAATATTTAATACTCTCAAGGTTTTCTTTTGCAAAAAAAGAGATTTTATCTGAAACTGCGGCAGTCGCAGCATTAATTTTTGAATTAACTTTGCTATCCAGTGAATTTTTAACATTATTTTTGATAGAGGTGGTATCAGCTAAAGAGGCTGAGCCCAGCGAGACTGTTAACAATAATCCAAAAAGAAGGGTGACAAGACTATTTTTTAACTCTACCTTCATAGATATGCATACGCTTTTCAGCTAGATTTGATATTTTTAATATGCATAAAACGCATAATAGTGCTTTTCACGGCGAAAAACACCTTCAAGATTTTATCTCGTTGACCAAAATCGCTAATAGTGGAGCTTAATTAAGCTTTACCAAACCAGTATTTCTGAAGTACTTTAAACACTCAGGATTGGCTATGGACTCCAAATTGTTAACTTCCTCTCCGTTTAATAACATTCTAACTGCAATCTCTACCACTTTGCCACTTTTTGTTTTGGGTACGTCTGGACATTGCAATATAATTGAAGGCACGTGTCTTGGAGAGCAGTTTTTTTTTATGGAAGACTTTATTTTTTGAGTTAGCTCATCTGTCAGATCAAAATTCAAATTCATTTTTACAAAAAGAACTATTCTAATATCGTCATCAAATGATTGTCCAACTACAACAGATTCTTCAATTTCATCAAAAGATTCGACCTGCCTATATATCTCCGCTGTACCTATTCTTACACCACCAGGATTTAAGGTAGCATCTGATCTTCCATGGATAACAAAACCACCATTGGTGGTCTTTTGTATATAATCACCATGATGCCAAATATTTGGAAACTTAGAAAAATAAGCAGATTTAATTTTTTCTTTTAAAGGATCGTTCCAAAACTGAATAGGCATAGATGGGAAAGGACTTTTTACGACAAGCTCTCCCTTATCATCATTAACTACTGGAGCGCCTGAGTCATTGTAAATATCAACATCAATAGCAAGGCTGGCGCCCTGAATTTCTCCAGCATAAACTTTGTCAAAAATATTACCCATAACTAGACATCCGATCACATCTGTTCCGCCACTCATAGACGACAACATAACATCTTTTTTAATATTCTTATAAACGTACTCATAACTCTCTTTCATTAAAGGTGAGCCTGTAGAAGTTATAGTTTTTAAATTATTAAGATTATAAGAACTTGCTGAAAATTTATTTTTTTTTAAAAAATCTATATATTTAGCGCTCACACCAAACAAAGAAAATTTATGATCTTCGCAATATTTAAATAGAATATCTTTAGTGGGATACAAAGGTGACCCATCATACAATTTGATACTAGCACCGCAGCACAAACCGCTGACAAGCCAATTCCACATCATCCATCCAGTGGTAGTAAAATAAAATATATTGTCATTTTCTTTAATGTCACAATGTAAAAATAATTCCTTTTTGTGTTCTATTAAGGAACCTCCTGCACCATGAACAATGCACTTGGGTACGCCAGTTGTTCCACTAGAATAGAGAATGTACAAAGGTTGATTAAATTCAAATTCTTCAAAAGTTTCGTCTGGTAGATTTTCATTTAATATTTTTTCAAAAGAAATAAAAGATTCTGAAGGGACACTGTCTTCTTCATAAGAACAAATAATAACCTTTTCAATCGAAGGAACCATTTTTTGTAGAGTTTTTATTCTTTCTACAAGACTAATTTTTTTTCCGTTATAGTAATAGTAATCACAAGTAATCAAAACCTTGGGTTCTATTTGCAAAAAACGATCCACAACTCCTTGGACACCAAAGTCAGGAGAGCAAGACGACCATATATGCCCATTTTTAGAAGAAGCTAGCAATCCCACTATAGCCTCAATGTTATTTGGGAGGTAAGCTGCAACTCTGTCATTTTTTTTTAAACCATTTTTTTTAAAAAAATTTGATAATTTGCAAACATCTTCATAAAGTTTTTTCCAAGAGATTGATTTTTCATAGCCATTCTCTCCTCTAAAATGAATTGCTATTTCATTGGTTTTTTTAAACAAAAGATTGTGAGCAAAATTTAATTTCGAATCTTCAAAGTAGTGAGAATCTAAAAAAGAATCTTTTTTTAAGAAAGTTTTTTTTCCTTTAGTTCCTTTAATATTCGCAAAATCCCAAAAAGCATTCCAAAAAACAGAAGGTGATTTTACAGACCATTCCCACAAATCATTATAATTTTCATAGAAAGGTAGGTTTAGTTTTTTCTCTAAATATCTACAGAATTCGTAAAGATTGGAATTTTTTATTCTTTCATTACTAGCTTTCCATAAGAAGTTTTTGGACATAGATTAAAATATTATATTGAAGACTATCAACTAATGCTCTTTTTAGACATGTACTTTTGCAACACCAATGGAATTTCTATGGATCCGTCTTTGTTTTGATAGTTTTCTAGAATTGCAATGATAGTCCTGCCTATTGCAAGGCCAGATCCATTTAATGTTGCTAGCAATTCATTTTTATTATCTACAGTTTTGTATCTAGCTTTCATTCTATTGGACTGGAAAGTTGAACATGATGAGCAACTAGAAATTTCTCTATATTTTTCTTGTGAAGGAATCCAAACTTCAATGTCATAGGTTTTTTCAGCACTAAAACCCATATCGCCAGTTGATAGCAACATTACCCTATATGGCAATTTTAACAATTCGAGAACTCTTTCAGCAGACTTAAGAAGTTTTTCCAATTCTTTTTCTCTAAACTCGGGTTGGACGATAGAAACTAACTCCACTTTGGAAAATTGATGCTGTCGCATCATTCCTTTGGTGTCTTTTCCAGCTGAACCAGCCTCTAATCTAAAACAGGGAGTAGCAGCCACATACCTTAAAGGAAGTTTTTCATATTTTGTAGTTTTATTAGCTACCATATTAGTCAATGGAACTTCGCCAGTGGGTATTAGCCATAAATCATTATTAGTTTGAAACTGATCATCTCTAAATTTTGGCAGTTGGCCCGTTCCATACATCGCCTTGGTGTTAACAAGAATTGGGACGTTGTATTCATCATATCCATTTTCCTCTGTATGAATATCAAGCATAAAATTTACTAAGGCACGTTCTAATTTAGCTAAATCTTTTTTTAAAATTGAAAACCGAGATCCAGAAAGTTCTGTGGCTATTTCAAAATCTATCAAATCTAAACTTTCTCCAATTTCATCATGACTTAGAGGCTTAAAATCAAATGTTTTGATTTGGCCAACTTTTTTAAGTTCAACATTGCCTTTTTCGTCTTCAGCAATAGGGACATCTTCAAGGGGTATATTTGGAAGTGTGTAAAGTGTTTCGTCTATTTTCTTTTTAAGATCAGAGATTAAAGTTTCTATTTTGTTAATTTCATTTTTTACTTCGGTTACCTCTGTAGATAACTTTTTAAAATCATCACTACCCTTATCTTTATGAGCGCCTAAGGCTTTAGAAATTGAATTTCTTTTATTTTGGAGATTCTGCTGCAACTCTAGGTTTTTTCTAAGGCTTTCATCATTACTGATCAAAGAATCTAGCAATGAATCTGAATTATTTACGTACCTAGATTTGATTTTTTTTTTAAAAAAATCTAAATTTTTTCTTATATCTTTTAAGATTAGCATTATTTTTTTTCTACAAAACTTACTGTAAATATAGAAAGCTCATACAGCAACAATAAAGGCAGTGCCAAGCCAATCTGAGTTATGGGATCTGGTGGTGTTAAAAGTGCAGCAGCAGCAAAAATCATAACAACCACATACTTTCTTCTGGTTCTTAAGGAATTTGAGGTGAGAAATCCCACCTTCCCTAATAAAGTTAGAAGAACCGGTAACTGAAAACTTAAACCAAAAGCAAAAATTAATTTAGTAACGAGAGATAAGTATTCATTCACCTTGGCTTCCAATTGAATTGGCATACCCGAAGCCATTCCCGTTGTCTCAAAAGATAAAAAAAATTTTATAGCAAGTGGCATGATCAAATAATATACTAGCATTCCACCCAAAATAAATAAAATTGGTGTAGCCACTAAAAAAGGTAATAAAGCTAATTTTTCATCCTTATAAAGCCCCGGAGCAATAAACTTCCAAATCTGAATTACAATTAAAGGAAAAGAAATACAAAAAGAAGAAAAAAAAGCCAATTTTAAATATGTTAAAAATGTTTCATGGAGCGCTGTAAAGATCATTCTTCGTTCAACGGGATCTCCTTTAACGGCTTGAACATAAGGATCTAATAAAAATGAATAAATCTTATCTGCAAAAATATAACATACGACAAAAGCAATGAATAAAAAGATAACGGACTTTAATAGCCTAGTCCTCAATTCTTTTAGGTGACCAGTTATGCTTGAGGGTTTAGTGTTCATTGTTATAAATTTAAGTTTCTAAATCTTTTTCTTTAGTGGCTAATTTTTTCTTTGACTTGGTTTCAGTATCAATATCCACATCCAAGTCTGTCATTTCTTCTAGGCTATTTTGAAATTGATTTGTGTAATTTTTTACAGTCCTAATCCATCCACCCACTTTCTTCATGATGATTGGAAGTTCTTTAGGTCCAATAACTAATATGGCAATTACAGCTATAACTAAAAGCTCAGACCACCCTATTTGTGGCATTTAGATTAACTTTCGGATTTATTGTTATCTTTGGGAGTTTCTTTTTCTTCAATTTCATCAGTAGAAGACATCCCATGCTTAAAGCTCTTTATACCCTTGGCAACATCACCCATTAGTTGAGAAATTTTTCCTCTACCAAAAAGAAGGATTACAAGCGCTACTACGATAACTATTTGCCAAATACCTGGAGACATGAAGAAACAATACCCATAAATTTAAGCAATGACAATAACTATTTTTTAGTGCTTTTTACCTTTTTTGCAGTATCACTTCGTTCTTCTTCTTTTAAATTCTCTACTTTGATATCCTCATCAGCAGCTAGGGTATCGCTAATCATGTCGTCAATATTTGAATAAATATCTTCTTTTTCAGAATCTTCTTCAGCTACAAATTTAGAGGTTCCAAAAATCGAACTATCTACCCTACTATCTATTAGCCCTGCAGCCATTAACTCATCTGCATTAGGTAAGTCCTCTAGTGAATCTAAATTAAAATGACTGAGAAAAGATTCTGTAGTTCCGTAAGCTAAGGGCTTGCCCGGTATATCTTTTCTACCAGCAGGTTTAACCCATCCCAATTCAAATAAAACTTCCATGGTTCCTGTAGAGAAAGAAACTCCTCGAATTTCTTCAATTTCAGAGCGTGTAACAGGCTGATGATAAGCAATGATAGCAAGCGTTTCGATTGCAGCTTTTGAAAGTTTTTTTTCCCTAGTTACTTCTTCTCTTAATTGATCGGCAAGATCAATTGAGGTTCTAAAAGACCATTTGTTAACAAGTTTGATTAAGTTTATCCCTCTATCTTTGTACTCTAATTGCAATTCTTCCAAAATCTTCAATACGTTTGTTTTTTTTTTAACTTTGGACTGAAGCGTCTCAAGATCCAAAGGCTCATCAGCAGCAAATAAAAATGCTTCTATAATTTTCTTTTCTTTAGTGTCAGTGCTAGCCATATTTTTAATTTCTAGTTTTTATAAAAATATTTTCAAATATTTTATCTTGTTTAATTGAAAGTTTGCCTTCTCGTACCAACTCAAGGCTTGCAGCAAAAGTTCCAGAAAGTCCTGTTTTTTTTAATTTTTTTGTTTTTAAAAAATTATTGGGAATGACAGTTTTTATCTCACACCAATCCATAATCTTATCAAACATTTGGGTAATTGCTTTGATAGCTTCTTCCATTGTGTAAACTGGCAATTTTCCAATACTGATAGATGAAAAATTTTGTTTTTTTTTAAAATCAGCATAGGATTTAATTAACTCATAAAGAGAGACGTTATATTCCGATTTACTAATAGGTTTAATACCCTCGCGCATAGACCGCATAAATACATCAAATCCTAATTTTGGTTTTGACATTAGTCGATCGGATAAAAGTCTAATACTTTCTAATTTTCTAAGTTGTAATTTTAGTTTTTCTGCCATTTGTATAGCAGAAAAATCATCATCAGAATTATCTGGTAATAATAAACGAGACTTTAAGTAAGCTAACCAGGCCGCCATTACTAAAAAATCAGCAGCACGTTCAAGGTTGTCTTTAATTTCATTTACATAAGAAATGTATTGATCGGCTAATTGAACTATGGATATTTGCATCAAGTCAACTTTTTGTGCTTTAGCAAGATCCAAAAGAAGATCTAAAGGGCCTTCATAGTTATCAACGTTTAATTTAAATTTATCTGTTAGTGTTTCTGCTTGATTCTCTTGCATATAAAAAACCTACTAGATTATCTTGTATAATTAAACAATTTAATAATTTTTGCTAACAAAGAGCTACTTGCTGGTCTCACGCCTTCTAACAAACTAAGCATTTGATTATAATCACCGTTACAATGAAGAACGATATCACAACCTGCTGCAAAACATTTGTTTGCCAAAGTCTGTGCAGACCCCTTTAGTGCCTTCATGCAAATATCATCGGACATTAAAAGGCCTTTAAAATTTAATTGTTTGCGTATTAATTTGTTAATAAGCTTTTTGGAGAGGGTTGCTGGGTTGTTCTTATCAATACCCTCATAGACTATATGGGCTGTCATTAAAAAATTTGACTTAACGTTACGAAAACAAGCTAGATCATTTTTTTTTAAGAAGCTTAATTTATTTTTTATTACAGGTAAGTAAAAATGAGAATCTTCGGTTGATAATCCATGGCCCGGAACGTGCTTGGCTATAGTTAAGATTTTTTTTTTCTTATACATATCAATAACTAATTTTCCAATAGCCTGAACAACTTCAACTTTACTTGAATAGGATCTATCGCCAATTACATCCGATTTGTTTTTATAAAACAAATCTAAAGTTGGTGCTGCTACTAGATTAATTCCCAAATAATTAAATAGATTTGAATTAAAATTGATAAATTTGTTTAGATTTTTAAAAAATTCTTTTTTATTATTTTCGTATGTAAGACCAAAATTTTTTGCAGAATATTTAGATTGGCTAAAAAATTTAGAGAATCTGTTTACTCTTCCTCCTTCATGATCAATCATTATTAATGTATTTTTATAGTGATTAATAGATCTCAGCTCCGTAATTAAATTTTTTAACTGTGAAAAATTTTCTATGTTTCTAGAAAAAATTATATATCCCAAAGGTGGGTATTTTTTAAATAAAAAATATTCTTTTTTGGAAATTCGGGATCCTTTTATACCGAGAATTACAGGCCTAACTAACTTTGTCATTTACTTAATAAGCTCCCAAAACTTTGGCTGTTTCTGTTTTTTTTTAAAATATTCTGAATTGTCAATAAAGGTTTTGAAATTTTTGCTTGTCTCAATTTTCTTTAATTTCACAGTGTATTGTTCAAGTTTCAATTTGTGCTTTTCATGACTGTTGTTAGATTTTTCTCTGTAAGTATCGGAGTTGTAAAATGTGTAATTATAAAACAAAAAAAGAATAAAAAAAAATAAAGAAAGCACTTTAATCATGAATCAATATATCACATAGTTTCTGGAGCATTTACCCCTAAAATAGATAAGCCTGACTTGATTACTGATAAAATCTTATTTAACAAAAAGACTCTTGCATGCACTAAGTTTATATCTTGATTTTCAATTATTTTAAAACTTGAGTCTTCTTTTCCTAAATTCCAATAAGAATGCAATGAAGATGAAAGGTCATAAAGATAATAAGGAATTCTGTGAGGCTCTAAGTTTCTGGCTGCTAACTCGATGGTTTTCGGCCATAAAGAAAGTTTTTTAACTAATTCAATTTCTACATTTGAAGTTAACAAACCTAAGTGAGATTTTTCGAATACACTATTATCAAATTTTGTTTTTCTTAAAACCGAATGAATTCTTGCGGATGCATACTGAACATAAAAGACAGGATTTTCTTTTGTTTTTTCAGTAACCAAATCAAAATCAAAATCTAATTGACTGTCATTACTTCTATAAATCATCATGAAACGAACCGCATCTACACCAACTGCTTTTACCAATTCTTTTGCTGTAATAAAATCTCCTGCTCTCTTGGACATTTTGTAGGGTTCTCCAGATTTAAAAAGCTTAACTAGCTGGCAGGTTTTGCATTCAAAGTCTGCCTTAAAGTCAGAAAGAGCATCCACACAAGCTTTTAATCTTTTTAGATATCCAGCATGGTCAGCCCCTAGAACATTGATATATTTGTCAAATTTTCTTTCTAACTTATATGCGTGATACGCAACATCATTGGCAAAATAAGTCCATGTCCCGTCTGATTTTTTTAAAGCTCTATCAACGTCATCGCCAAACTTTGTTGACTTGAAAAGAAGTTGAGATCTAGGTTCCCAGTCTTCAATTTCATTACCCTTTGGTTTTGCTAGAACACCTTCATAAATGCATTGCTTCTGATTTAAAATTTCAATGGTCTTGGAAATCAAATCCTTACTAACCAAGTCTTTTTCTGAAACAAATAAGTCATGCTGAATTCCAAGTGCCAAAAGGTCACTTTTTATCATAAGCATCGCTTCGGACATGGCAGCACTGCCTAGCTGGTCTTTAATTTTCTCATAATTAGAAATGTCTGTAATTAACTTTTTCTTAATAATATTATTTGCGATTTCTATGAGATAATCTCCCGGGTAGAGACCCTGATCTAATGGAAATTTAATATTTTCTTTTATCTCCTGGATTCTAGCAAATACAGATTTTGAAAACATATGAATCTGATTTCCATAATCATTGATATAATATTCTTTTGTCACATCCTCTCCCACAAAAGATAATAAATTTGCTAAGACATCTCCATAAACAGCTCCTCTACAGTGCCCAACGTGCAAGGGACCGGTTGGGTTGGCTGAGACATACTCTATGTTTATTTTTTTTTTAGAACTCGGAATTTTTTTATTGTGAGTATTGAAATCAGAAAGATAGCTAATCCAAAAGTTATTTTTTAGCTTTAGATTAATAAAACCTGGTTTTGCTACATCTATATTCTCAAATTCTTTAAATTTTTTTTTAATAAGCTCTGCAATTTCAGAGCCAATCTCTAAAGGATTTTTTTTAAATTCAGCAGCCAATATAAGAGGAGCGTTAAAAGCCAAATCACCAAAACTAGTTTGTTTCGGTGGCTCTACAGAAATTTTTTCATAGTTACAATTGTACTTATTTTCTTTTAATAGGTCACAAAATTGATCTTTATAGAATTGAAAAATATTCATTTGATTGAGCTGTATAAATCAATAGCATATTTATCAGTCATTCCAGAAATGTAATCGCTAATATTTCTCTCTTTTGAATTGCTATTATTAAAGTTTTTTTCAATTTTATTATAATTTTTCATATAATAAATAAAAATTGTATTGAGAATTATTTTTGATTCTTCAGACCACTTTTGAATATGCGCGTGTTTATACATATTGTTAAATAAAAAAGATTTAATATTTTTAATTAAATTGTTAGTTTTTTCAGAAAAAATAATAATTTCCTTGCTGGCCTTGTGAACTTTTTCAATTGAAGAAATATTATTTAAATTAATTTGCTCAATAGAATTATTAATTAAATCTGTAACCATATAATCTATTAATCTTCTAACGAGTTTGTAATTATTTTTGGTAGAATTTTTATCATACGTTTCTAAAATTATATCTTTTAAAATAGGGATTTCCTTTAGATCGTCTATTGTAAAAAAATTAGCCCTTAGGCCATCGTCTATATCATGATTGTTATAAGCGATATCATCAGATAGTGAGCTTATTTGCGCTTCTAAGGAACCAAATGTTTGAAAATTTATTTTGTAATTTTTAATATCTGGCAGCAAGGATAACACCTTGTTTTCATCAATAATTGGTCCATTGTGTTTTAGTAAACCATCCACTGTGTTTGTGCTCAGATTCAAACCTGGAAATTTTTCATAAATATTTTCTAATAATAAAAGAATTCTTAAGGATTGAATATTATGATCAAATCCACCGTAGCTAGACATGCATTCGGAAAGAACATCTTCTCCAGCATGACCGAAGGGTGTGTGTCCTAAATCATGAGCTAAACTCAATGCTTCACACAAGTCTTCATTGAGTCCCATATATCTTGCTATGGATCTTGAAATTTGAGAAACCTCCAGTGAATGTGTTAGCCTTGTTCTAAAGTGGTCACCCTCATGATAGACAAATACTTGAGTTTTGTGTTTTAGCCTTCTAAAAGATGAGCAGTGTATTACCCTATCTCGATCTCTCTGATATTCAGATCTGTATGCTGAAGTTGTTTCTGGGTATAATCTTCCTAAAAAATTAGCCTTATTGGAGGCATATGGTTTTAATATGCTATTATAATTTTCTGTTGATCTGTTCATTAAAGATATGTCGTATATAATAAATATTTAATAGACTCATGCAAATTAATATAAAAATCGACGATAAAGCCAATAAAGAAATAGGCAATCTTTTAAAGAATGAAAAAGATGGCTCTTTCTTTAGAATAAGCGTTGAGGGTGGAGGATGTTCTGGCTTTAAATACAATTTTACTATTGATACCAAGGTTCTAGAAGATCATTTGAGATTAGATAATCTAGTAGTGGACAAAACTAGTCTTGAGTATTTGAACGGATCTATACTTGAGTACAATGACACTCTTATAGAAAAATCATTTAAAATTAAAAATCCTAAAGCTAAAAGCTCCTGTGGTTGTGGTACTTCTTTTTCTGTATAATGAACATAGCTAGTTGGAATATAAACTCTGTGAGAATAAGAGTTGACCAGGTAAAAGACTATCTTAAGAAAAAAAAAATAGATATCCTAGTTCTTCAAGAGATAAAGACTGAAGATAAAAATTTTCCTCATGAAGACTTTAAAAAAATAGGTTATCACTCATACTCATTTGGACAAAAATCTTACAATGGTGTTGCCATAATTTCAAAAGAAGAACTGAAAGTAACAACTTCCGAATTTAAAGATCCTCTAGGACAATCTAGATGTATAGCTGCTGAAGTTTCTCATAATGATAAAAAATTTTTACTCGTCTCTATTTATCTTCCAAATGGAAATCCAATTAATACCGAAAAATATGACTATAAAAAAAAATGGATGGATGTTTTTGAAAAATACATAGTCGGAAAGTTTAAAAAAAACAAAAACATTATCATTACTGGTGATTTTAATGTCATACCAAGTGAAGAAGACGTGGGAAACCCTGAGGATTGGACAAACGATGCTTTGTTTAAATTGGAAATTAGAAAAAAATTTAGATCATTATTAAATCTAGGTTTTAAGGATGGTTTTAGATTGTTTAATAAAGAACCCAAGGAATATACCTTTTGGGACTATCAACAAGGATCTTGGCAAAGAAACAAAGGATTAAGAATAGATCACTATCTTGTTTCTGACTCAATGATTCAAGATTTGAAAACTATTGAAATTGATAAATTCACTAGAGACAATGAAAGGCCTTCTGACCACGTTCCTATTAGATGCGTTCTTACTTGATACGATTGTACTGATCAACGTATCTAATTATATCCGATTCCTTTAATATTTTACCAACCTGAGCCTCTATAATTTTAACAGGCTGGTTAAATTCATTTTCAACTCGATGAACAGCACCTAAGGGTATGAAAACTGTCTCATTGGTCTTTGGGTAAAACTTTCTGGCATCTATTGTGACTTTTGGTTTGCCTTGCGTAATTGTCCAGTGTTCGGCTCTATGTCTGTGCTTTTGAAGACTGATAGAAGAATTTTTATTAACTACCAATTCTTTAATTAAAAAACAATTTCCACGATGTAGATTAAAATACTTTCCCCAAGGTTTGATAAAAGTATTTTTTTTACTATAGTATTTATTTTTTATTCTTTTAAACAAATGTGTAATAGCTCTCCAGCTACCCAAATCAGACCATACAACACTTAATCCAACTCCTAATATTTTTTTAGATTTTTCCAAAATAGCATAATCAAAAGAAATTTCCTTAGCTTTTGCATAAGAAGGCTTGTGAAGTTTGTAAACAGATTTTTTAGATTGAGATTTTTCAACAGCTCTGAGACAATTTTTTAATAAACTAGGTTGATTTTTTTTATAATGATAAATTAAAGAATCTTTTCTTAAGTAAAAAATACCAGAATTCCAATAGGCATTTTTTTTAATAATTTTTTTTGCGATTGGTTCACTTGGCTTCTCCACAAAAGAAGTAACTATATTATTGTGTTTGTTGGTTAAGAAGTATCCAAATTGACTAGATGGTTCGGTGGGTTTAATTCCAAAAATACAAATATTGTCATCTGCAAGTTTTTTTTGGTTTTGCTTTACTGCCTTGTTAAATGCCTTAACGTTGTCAATTAATTGATCCGCTGGTAAAAATATTAAAGCTTGATTGTTGGGAATGTTAGCCAATAATGCTGAAGAAAGCACAGCGGGGGCTGTATTTTTTTTATAAGGCTCTAAAACTAAATCATATTTTTTAATTTTATATTTTTTTAAAAATGATTTAATTATTTTTTCATATTTCTCATTGGAGCTAATAACAGGATGATCGTAAATAGGACTCTTAATTCTCTCTAACGTTTTTTGGAATAAATTCCAGCCGCCAAAATCTATAAATTGCTTTGGGTGAATTTTGTAGGAGCTAGGAAATAGTCTTGTGCCAGCACCACCACATAGAATGATAGGTTTAACTTTCACAACTATATATCAGCGTAACAGCTTTTTTCTTTTGAACCACCTGGATGCGTTACCGCTCCATTCTTGGCAGATCCAACCGTTTGACTAAACTTCCAAAGAGTTCCACTGTTAAAATTAGATTCTCTAGGCTTCCATTTGCTTTTTCTATTTTTGAAAGTTTGGTCATCTAAATCAACATCTATAGTACCTTTTTCAGCATCTATAATTATTTTATCTCCATCTTCTAGTAGAGCTAGTGGGCCACCAACAAACGCTTCTGGTCCTGCATGACCAACACAAAATCCTCTCGTAGCTCCAGAAAATCTTCCATCAGTAATAAGTGCAACTTTTTCACCCATTCCCTGTCCATAAATAGCAGCAGTAGTTGAAAGCATCTCTCTCATACCTGGTCCTCCTTTTGGACCTTCGTATCTAATAATGATAACATCACCTTCTTTGTAATTCTTGCTTTTCACTGCCTTAAAAGCCTCCTCTTCACTATCAAAACATTTTGCTACTCCTTCAAAACGTAATTTCTTCATACCTGCAACTTTTACAATAGCTCCTTCTGGAGCTAAATTGCCTTTTAAACCCACAACACCACCAGTAGGAGTAATTGGGTTGTCATGAGGTCTCATTACATCTTGTTTTTTATCAAACTTAACATCCTTTAAATTTTCAGCCATAGTTTTACCCGTAACTGTCATGCAATTACCGTTGATAAATCCGCCATCCAATAATGTTTTGAGAAGCATAGGAACACCCCCTGCTTCGAACATGTCTTTAGCAACATATTTTCCGCCAGGTTTTAAATCTGCTAGATAAGGTGTTTTTTTAAAAATTTCTGCAACATCCATTAAATCGAATTTGATACCACATTCATTGGCTATAGCTGGTAAGTGCAACGCAGCATTGGTAGAACCGCCTGTAGCAGCAACAATTACAGCGGCATTTTTTAAAGAGTCTAAAGTTACAATGTCTCTTGGTCTTAGTTTTTTCTTTAAAAGATTCATAACAACTTTCCCACTTTCGTAAGCAAACTTATCTCTTTCTTCGTATGGAGCAGGTGTTCCAGAAGAATATGGCAATGCAAGTCCTATAGCTTCCGATACGCAAGCCATAGTGTTAGCTGTAAATTGACCACCACAAGCGCCCGCGCTTGGACAGGCAGCTAACTCAAGTTCTAATAAATCTTCATCTGACATTTTTCCATTTTCGTGCATACCTACAGCCTCGTACACATCAACCACTGTAACGTCTTTACCTTTAAATTTTCCTGGGAGAATTGATCCACCATAAATAAAAACACTCGGAACATTTAGTCTGCACATGGCCATCATCAATCCAGGTAGGGACTTATCACAACCAGCAACACCTACTAATGCATCGTAACAATGTCCACGGACTGTCAATTCAGTTGAATCTGCAATTACTTCTCTAGAAATTAAAGACGATTTCATTCCTTCGTGCCCCATTGCTAGACCGTCAGTCACTGTAATGGTACAAAACTCTCTTGGTAAACCCATGTGATCATAAACACCTTTTTTAACACTTTGAGTTTGTCTCATTAAAGAAATGTTGCATGGTGCCGCTTCATTCCACGTAGAAACTACTCCAACGAAAGGTCTAGCAACATCCTCTCTTGTTAAGTCCATTGCGTAATAAAAAGATCTATGAGGAGCTCTTTCGGGTCCAACAGTAGTATGGCGACTAGGTAATTTTGATTTGTCGAATGATGATGACATAATTATATAAAGCTCCTTAGGATGTTGTTAATTTTTTCTAAATCAATTTTGTAATTTGATAACATTTCTCTTTCATTATCAACAATATTCTTTGGTGCGTTGTCGACAAACCCTTTATTTTTTAATTTTTGCTCAGTAGAAGATATTTTTTTATTGAGTTCATTAATTTTTTTAACCTGAAGTTCTTTTTGATCATTTAAATTAATATCGTTATCAAATTTAATTTTAATGTTTTCATCATTGACTAAAATTTTAATTACTGAGGAGCTTACATTCTGTGAAAAGTCCACCTCTTTAACTCTAGCTAGTCTCTTAACAATATCTAAGTTTTTTTTAATTAAATTTTGGAACGTAACCGAAGATTCGTTTAAAAAAAGATTGCAGAAACTACCTGGGCTTATACCCAGTGAAACTTTTAAAGATCTTATTTCAGATATAAAACCAATTAGTATATTGATATTTTTAGATTTTAAAATCTGAGGTTTGGTTAGCAAGTAAGAGGCTTTGCTTACGTGAGAAATTAATGGCTTTTTAAAAAATGTATTAAATTTTGTTAAGCTCCAAAGCTCCTCTGTTACAAAGGGAGTAAAAGGATGCAATAAAAGTAAAATTTCTGACTGCAAAAAAGTCATAGTGTCTTTTAACTCCTTTATATTTTTTTTATCGTCTGAATATAAAATCGGCTTAGAAAATTCTATGTACCAATCGCAAAAAAAGTTCCAAACAAACTGATAAACATGTTTGGCAGCCTCATCAAATCGATAAGCCTCGATACAGTCATTAGTTTTTATTTTGCATAAGGCAAACTCATTTAGAATCCACAAGTTTAATGGATGGTTAATTTTTTTAATATTTATTTTTGGCTTTGTAAAAGTTTTATTAAATTTGGAAAAATTAAAAATATTCCAAACTTTAGTAACAAAATTTTTGTAACCATTGACCCTATCTTTTGCTAATTTTACATCACGGCCTGGTGATGACATTGCAATTAAGGTAAATCTCAATGCATCAGCTCCATATTCATTAATCAATACAATAGGGTCAATTACATTGCCTTTAGATTTCGACATTTTTTGTCCTTTGTCATCTCTGACTAGCGCGTGCACATAAACATTTGAGAAAGGTACTTTTTTCATAAAATAAAGAGACATCATCATCATTCTGGCAACCCAAAAAAATATTATGTCAAAACCTGTTACCAAAACTGAAGTGCTATAAAATCTTTTTAACTCGTATGTTTTTTTAGGCCAGCCAAAAGTTGCAAAGGACCATAAAGCTGAAGAGAACCAAGTATCAAGAACATCCTCATCTCGCTTTAAGGAAACTTTATTTTTAAATTTTTTTTTAGCTAATTTTTCAGCTTCTTTTTTATTGTTAGCAACAAACACCTCTCCATTGGGAGCATACCAAACTGGTATTTGATGGCCCCACCATAGTTGTCTTGAAATACACCATGGTTGAATATAATCCATCCATTGAAAATATGTCTTAGACCAACTACTAGGAAAAAAGGAAGTTTCTTTTTTTTTAACGTTGCTTATCGCGTCTTTAGATAAGACTTTTGCATTTAAAAACCACTGCTCTGTAAGATAAGGCTCTATTATAGAATTGGACCTGTCTCCATAAGGAACTGCGTGTTTGGTGGTTTCAATTTTTTCTATTAAATCTAATTTTTCTAACTCATCTAATAGTTTGGATCTTGCATCAAATCTGTCTAAACCAATATATTCAGATGGAGCATTTTCATTAAGCTTGGCATCTTTAGTTAAGATATTTATTTTTTCTAAATTGTTTCTTTCACCGACTATGAAATCGTTAAAATCATGGGCTGGAGTAATTTTTACAACTCCACTACCCTGCTCAGGGTCAGCATGAATATCTGCAATAATAGTTATTTCTTTATTTGAAACAGGCACAATGGCTATTTTTCCAACAATGTTTTTAAATCTATCGTCTTTAGGATTCACAGCTAAAGCAGCATCACCAAACATAGTTTCGGGTCTGGTAGTTGCAATAGTTACAACCTGACTGCTATCTTTAATTCTGTATTTTATAAAATATAATTTTCCATTTACATCTTTTTGAACAACCTCAAGATCAGACACAGCCGTTTGCAATACCGGGTCCCAATTAACTAACTTTAAATCTTTGTAGATTAATTTTTTTTTATAAAGATCCACAAAAACTTTGGTAACAGCTTCGGATAGACCCTTGTCCATAGTAAATCTTTCCTTGCTCCAATCACAAGAAGATCCAAGCTTTTTTAATTGAGATACTATTTCGTTTCCAGATTTAGCTTTCCATTTCCAAATTTCTTTTATAAAATTTTTTCTTCCTAGCTGCTGCCTGGTCTTTCCAGCTAAGGCTAATTGTTTTTCAACTACCATTTGGGTTGCAATACCTGCATGATCTGTTCCAGGCTGCCATAAAGTTTCATAACCTTGGTTTCTTTTGAAACGTATAAGCAAATCTTGGATTGTGTTATTTAATGCATGACCCATATGCAAACTGCCTGTTACATTTGGTGGTGGAATAACTATAGAAAAATATTTTTTTTTGTTTTTATTTTTAATAGGTTTGAAGTATTTTTTTTTCTCCCAAAATTTATATATCTTATCTTCAATTTTTGTATGATTGTAAGACCCAAAATTTTTCATTTAAAAGGTAAAAACAGGCTCTTTGCTTTTGTAATTAATAAGAGCGGGAGAAGAGGCATCAAAAATTCTTAATTTATCAAAAGTGTTATTTTCTTTTTTGATATACATGCATGCATATGAACTTCTACCATCTCTAAATATAGTAACTAGCTTTCCATTTAATTTTAATAACTTTATTAAATTTATTGGATTTGAGTCCACCTCTCCATTTATTAAAATACTATCAAAAGTTGATTTTAAATTTTCAGTTTCTAAAAAGGAGTTTTTAATAACCTTAATGTTTTGTAAATTTTCATCTTTACATGCTTTTGTAATGAGATCAGCGCATGTGTCGTTATCTTCAAGGCTGACAACTTTTTTAAAAAGGTACGAAAGGATAGAAGAACTGTATCCATTGGTTGAGCCTACGTCTAAAACATTTTTATCTAATCCAATATCCAAGTTTGATATTAACTTTCCTAATATAAAAGGTCGTAAAACAAACCTCTCATTATTTATAAAAATATTGTCGTCCATGTAAGAAATTGATTGGAATTTCGTGGAAAAATACTTTTCACGTTTCACAGTGCTAAATGCTTGTAAAATATTTTCATTAAGCACCAGATTTGGTCTTAATTGGCTTTCAACCATTTCATTTCTTTGATTTTCAAATTTCATATTATTGATTATACGTCTTTAAAATATATATATACATCTTTCAGAATTAATAAATATTTTGAATATATATGGCCACGTGGCGGAATGGTTACGCAGAGGATTGCAAATCCTTTTATTCCAGTTCGATTCTGGACGTGGCCTCCATATTTATATTGTTTTTGTAAAAAAAATTTGTATTGTGGCTGAAATTCCTCGATAGCTCAGTTGGTAGAGCAGTTGACTGTTAATCAATTGGTCGCAGGTTCGAGTCCTGCTCGAGGAGCCAAAAATTAGATAGCTTTTCTTACTTCTTTATCTGCACTCAAAAGCTGCCGTACTTTATTTTTTTCATCCAAGCTCAATTCAGATAGCAACTTAGCTAGAAATGAATAGTTGAGGCTTTGTTTCTCGTCATTTTGGTTTGCTTCAGAAAAGTCTTGATAGTCTTCAAAAAAGAATTTTATTTCAACTTTTAAAAAATTAGCTAATTGCAATAATCTAGCTGATGAAACGCCATTAGTTCCTTTTTCATACTTTTGTATTTGCTGAAATGTAACATTAATTGCTTGTGCTACTTGTGTTTGTGTAAGCCCGCGAGAAGTTCTTCTAAGTCTGAGTTTCTTTCCAAGGTGTTGGTTTAATAGTGCACTCATAGAAAAAATGTCCCCCTTTTTTTTATTTAAGCAATACACCCTATAATGGCATTGATGGCAAGATACAAAATTAACAAAAATATGTAAAAAACAGCTTGATTTATATATAAGATTTCCTTATGCAAAAAAATAATTTTCTATGGGTCAGAGAAGACTTTAGGATGGAAGACAATCCTGCTTTACATAGCATTTCAAGTCTTGAACAAAAAATTTATGCATTTTTTATTTATGATGAAAAAAAATTTAAAAATAGATCTGCTCAACAGTGGTGGTTATACAAAACTTTAGTAAATTTTCAGAACAAACTAAATAATGTAGGAATTTCTTTTAAAATTTATGCTGACAATGAAGTGCAATGTATAAAGAAATTAATTAAAAATGAAAATATAGACAATTTCTACTACAATACAATTGCTAGACCAGATGAGCTGTTAATTGAGAGTGAAATTGAAAAAGATCTAACTTCTCATGACATAAATTGGAAAAAATTTGAGAGCAATCTTTTGCAAGATCCTTTTAGCGTTAGAAAAAAAGACAATACTCCATTTCAAGTTTTTACCCCGTATTGGAGAAATGCTGAAGAGCAGTATTTAAAAAATAAAAATTTTATTACTAAAAAAATTACATACAAAAAATCTGTAATTAAAGAAGACAATAATGCCGTATTGAATCTGATACTTCCTAAAAAAAAATGGTTCGAAAAATTTGAAAAATTTTGGACGCCGGGTGAAGATATGGCTAAAACATTATTAAAAAGTTTTATTAAAAAAAAAATTGTTGATTATGGTACCAATAGAGACATCCCTTCTGTAGAGGGAACCTCTAAGCTTTCACCATATTTAGCCTTTGGAGAAATATCATCACAAACAATATTTGAAGAATGCTACAAAATTTCCCAAAAAAAAACTGGTTTCAGAAAATATATTAACGAAATAGGCTGGAGAGAATTTGCACATCATTTAATTAATTTTTTCCCTCAGATGCAAACGGGCAATCTAAGGAAACAGTTTGATAAATTTAATTGGGTTAAAGACGATACTAAGTTAAAAAAATGGAAACAAGGAAAAACTGGTTACCCGATAGTTGATGCTGGAATGAGAGAGCTTCATGAAACAGGATGGATGCACAACAGAGTTCGAATGATAACAGCATC
>Ga0208770_1000008_pt1 | contig 157479 bp, 169 predicted proteins | sample AntAceMetag02UK9_FD_184771 | JGI IMG/M metagenome (GOLD analysis project Ga0208770, IMG submission 184771) | Saline lake microbial communities from Ace Lake, Antarctica - Antarctic Ace Lake Metagenome 02UK9 (SPAdes) (version 2) | ecosystem: Environmental > Aquatic > Non-marine Saline and... | reverse complement strand
TTGATGAAGGTGTATTCGGGGCTTGTTCCTAATTATCACATTGACGGAGGGGCTCCCAATAATCACGCAGGAAATGTTCCTCTCTACCAGGATGGTGCCAATCCTCTTGTTCCTTACGACTACAATGGTCACCAGCACACTCACTACATTGATAATCTAAGAGGGATCGATGATGCTTTGAGGAATATCTATACAAGTCCGTATGATACGTCGTTTTACGCTGACGGTACTACCTTTAGAGATTTCGACCTAAGTATCTTTAACCAGAATGCAGAAGAAAAAAGTCTCCCAACAATTTCGTATGACATTGAATATTCATTCAACGAATACGAATACCCAGCAAATGCAATAAGCCTGAATGGGCAGGATATTTCATCAGGAAATGCCTCGTACGGTGTATATTCATTCGATATGTTCTTTACCAATCAAATGAAATCAGCCCTTCTTCAAAACTGGCTCCAAGAAAACTATTCAGAAGCTAGGTTTGATGGGTGTTATGGAGGTGATTGTTTCGATAGGAATGTTGGATCCCAATGTGCTGGTGGCTCGTGTACATCATGTAATGGGGCATCGTGTTCCGTTACTCCGTTCTTTGTTCCGTTTTCATACGGAAGTAATAGTCAAGTTCTTGCGGCCCATGCACGAACATATGATCAATATTATGCTAACGAGCCAATTCAGGCTGGAGACAACATTGCAGCATATGACTTTATGAAAAGTACCATCTGGGCTGATCTTGTATCTGTCAGAGCGAGGCTCCTTGGAGACATACAAGACTACAAGAGACGACAGGTTGCTCTTCTTCGTGAGTTTGAAACGCTCCCTCCATTCTTTGAAAGTGCTCAGCCGAGAAAGTGGCCACTCGTCGAGAACTATCGACTGTATCGCGAGCAGATTGACTTGCCACACTATAATTCAGCTAACGGATATTCACTCGATACCTCGTATCTAAGTCTTATTTCAGGAATTGATTCTAATAGCTTCACGGATAATCAAATCAGAGTGTATCAGACATATATCAAGGCTTACTTTAATGATTCTGACCTAGCGATGGAGTATCTCGTAAATCGTCTCGATTTAAATGAGTCTACAGGGAATAGTCAGAATACAGGACTCAACGATGGGGATGCTTCTGATACTCACATTATCCAGCTCATAAGTGGGAATGATAGAACGTGTATCGCTTTTGAAGATATCTGTACAGATGATGGGATTCAATCAGCCTTCTTGAAAGAGGGTGATGCAGGTACAGTCGAGCTCTATGATATTGATGCGGTAACTGCAGAAAAGATTGATTCGGATCCTGGGACTCCAGAGATAGATCCTCGTAAGTCACTTTCTCTTGCGACAGCAAATGTTACTGATATCTGCGACCAGACAGATCGCCCTCTTTGTCCAAATAATGCAGCTTGGGATTACGACGCAACTTCGAATATTGTGTACGAAAAGAATAGTGATACAACAACAGGGGCAGCCTACGATCCAACAAAAGATCTCTGTCTTACGCAGTGTATTTCTCCAGCACCACCGAGTCATGCCTATGATTCGACAGATGTGAATGACACTACGCAGGCTGTATATGATACAGGTGATGCAGGAACGGTAGCTCTCGCAGACTGGTATTATAATTCAACAACAACAGAGACCTGTCAGGAGGATTCTTGCCCGACGGTTGAAGGGAACCAAGAGCTTGTTGAAGGATCTAATCCTGCTCAGGCTCAAGACGTAGGAGATCCTGCGAGCGATTACTATCTCGCAACACTTTCTGGAGGAGGGTATCAGTGTGTTAATGAGGCGTGTACTGGATCTCCCGGAGTTACATATGAGGGAGAGAGTGTCTTCTGGTATGATGGAACGACTATTAGAACTCTCGGAGGTGAAGATACAAACTTTGATTATGATTCGGTGAATGATACCTGTACGTCAACTGACGTTTGTGAGAACTTGGTTGGTAATCAAGAATTTCCTCCAGAGCCTCCTGAGGCAACAGGAACCTACCAAGCAGCTACGGTAGACGGTAATCCTAATTATTGTGATTATTGCGCAGCCAATCTCCCAGGAATCCAGAATGCTACAGATGACGGTCGAGTACTCACCTACAACACCTCGAGTGAAGCAAAAACAGAAGAGAAAGGGTGGTATCAGTTACCGAGCGGAAGTTGTACCTCTGTTCGGTGCTTCACTGAACCAGGGGATACCGAACTGTACAAAGATCTTAATACAGGAGTCTTCAATCAAGTAAGTGATGATACTCCAACAGATTTTGTCCTAGACGGTACGGGATATTGTCATCTTGATGTTTGTGAAAATGTGAGTGATTCTCTTCAGATTAATAACGAGGGGGTGGTTGACGTCCGAGAAGTTCCAGATGGGTATCGTGATAACGGTAATGGAACGTGTACTGAGATTGATTACTGTAAGAATATTCCATTGGTCCAAGGGGCAACTCCTGCAGATTATGTCTGGGACTCTGCAAATGACACATGTGACTTCTGCGCAGGACAGAATGGTCGTCCTGATGTTGCAGGGGTTCAGCATGTCCAAGATGGAAACTACAACAATCCAGGTGCTGGTCCTGGGGTTTTGAGTAATGCATCGATGTATGAGTATAATTCTGTGGGTGATTGGAGCCTAGTTACCACACGTAACACTCAAACTTGTGAATTACTGATTTGTACAAACTACAGTGGAGGAGCAGGAATAACAGATACAGGAAGTGATAGTGACAGTAATGGATACAATGAAATTGAGTATAATCTTAATCGAACTGATCTATACCAAATAACTGGGGGATCAACGTGCGGGTGTTTAGACAGCGCCATCCCTTCGGAAGAAGACCCCTCTTGTTATGTCTGTAATCAATCAACAGGGTACACTCAAGAGTCAACAGGAGTGTCTGGGTGCCCAACCCCTCCGCCCAAGTCGTGTCAGCTTTCTGGAGGAGGAACGATCCTTATTGAGTTTTCTCAGTTCAATCAAGAAGATGGAACGACATTCGTACATTCCGGCGATGGTTTTACGTACCGAATTACTACAAGTGGATCAGGGAAGACATGTACAGAAACCTCCACTCCGACATTTAAGCTTACAACAACGCCAGGATTCATCGATGTTGGTGACTTATGCGAGGTCCATCTAGAAGCCGTGAACGTAGATCAGTGTCGAATTACTCTCTTGAGTTCAAATTTCGACACACCTAATAGCTGTTCGACAGGAAATGGAGATGCAGGAAGTATGTGCTTCATTTCTGAAGGAGTAACAACTGAAGGAAATCCAACAACCATCGTTAGCTTTACTCAGGATCTTAAAATGACAGATGCAGATGGTTCAGTACTCGTTGTTGCAGAGTGTGCTCCAGACAATTCGGACATAGATGGTTCCCTTGATGGAGATTATGTTCTCGAGGCAGAGTCCGAATGCCGTATTACACCGAATATAGGTGAGTTCTAAAAAGTAAAACCACACCATGAGGTGTGGTTTTTGTTAACAAAACCTTGGAAAAGTCACTTTTGAATGGCCTGCTTTTCTGTTAAAATAAAAGTATATTATTCTCTTTCAAAAATATGACTCTTCTTAACACTTTAAAACAAACAATAAGTACCTTTCTCGTTGTAACAGGAATTACTCTTTCTATGAGTTTCTTCCAGGTGCAAGCTCAAACATCTAATGTGCATGTTCATAATCTCCAAACAGCTCAGATGAGCTATAGCTCTGGAGATGAAGTTGGGGGAAAGTTCAAAATTACAAACACTTCGGGGGAGGCTCAATCAGACGTTTTCTACGTTTTCCGTACGGGATTTTATGGAGATGAGGGTTTCTTGAATGTATCCTCGGAAACTGAAAGGGTGGGTCCTTTATTTCTTGATTCTGGAGAGGTCCTTACCATTCCATATGCTCAGGTCATCAAAGGTGTTCTTGGAAAACAGGTGTTTCTTGAGGTGGAAGTCCAAAAGAGAGACGGTTCAGAAATAAGTTCTGACGTAGTGCCTGTGAACCTTTCAGATACCGAGGTTCTCCAAAATGAATATTCATCTATAGATTCTCCAGATGTTTCAATAGCTGATAGTGATCTGCAGCTTATTTTGGGGCAACGATACGATCTAGGTCTTGTTAACCAGAAGGATACTATAAAGCTTCTCGTGGATTATATTTCTCCAGATGTGATGGTGAGTCAGTATAAGGAAGTAATTGGAGGGGAGCTTGTTTTCGAAGAAAAGATGATTGTAGAAGACTTAACACTCGAGGTTCCACTCGGTACTGAAGCGGGTCGATATATAACACGGCTTACTTTTATGGAAGGAGAATATTTTTATGATATCACCCACAGGGTAGAAGGTGTGTCAGCTTCAATTACTGCAATTAATATCTCAAAAAAAGGGGTTCAGAAAAAAGATCCATTTAGTGTAGAAATAATTTATACAGGAGGTGACTACAGGGTTTTCTCTGAAATCCTCGCTGTCGAAAATTCCGAGCCTTTTCTTGAATCAGAATTACAGAGAGGGCTTCAAGAAGGCGAAGGAGGGGTGGTGAGGGTTAACGGTTCATCTATGTTTTCTGAAGAAAACCAAGAGAAAAGATTCGAGATAAAATCTGTAGAAGGTGAAATGCGAGTGACTGTTTATGACAAAAAACAAAATATTGTTGCTGAAGGGGTGTCTGGTATTGAACTGGGTGATGCTGAGGAGAGAAAGACTTTCCCTTTAGTCGCCAAGGTGTCTTCGAATGATCTAACAGTCGTTGTGGAGATTATTGATGCTGCTGGTAAACGGCTTGTCCTTTCAAATCTTATTGTGGAAAGTGATGATGAGGCGGCTTTCTTGAGTAAAAACCTTACATATCTGCTAGGGATCGTGATACTGTTTATCCTTGGGATTGTTATTCTGATAATAAGAAAAAAGAGAAGTAATCAAATTGTTCCCCTCGCTTTACTTATCTTCCTTGGGGGAGCCTTTGGATTGAATGACGTGAACGCAGCACCAATAGTTGACGTCGAGTGTACTGTGGACGACCTCGGAAGAAGGGGGTGCCAGGAGGTCTATGAGCTTACTGGTTCGGAATTACCACAGCAAGAAGAAGGTGTCACTTCAGAAAGAATGGATGAAATAGCAAGTCAGGCTTGTATAGATAATGGATATCAGCAAGTTGCTTCAGGGTTTCCGAGTCGCTGGTACAGGGATAATATATGGACTGGACCAGAGAAGGTTGTGTGCTTTAAGCCTATTGAGTGTGCTAACAATATCTGTCAGTACGATCCAGGAGATGATGCTCCGGTTACAAAAAAGATTTCGTCAGTGGTCGGATTACTCAAATCAAAAAACTCGGCTCTTTTCACGAGATCTGGTCAATGTGCAAGTGGTGGATGGGGTTGCATTTTTGAGGATTCATATAATGAGATCTTTAATACTGATACGAACCGAAAAAATATCTGTCATCTTGCTGGATATAAGAATTACGAGAGTTATACTGACAAAAAACAGACCTCCCAAAAATCAAGCTCACTTCTCCAAGCTGACTTTACATGGAGAGATGAAAATAAAGGACCTGATTACGTTCCAAGGTTCCAAGAGATCAGAGAGGTGAATCCTGGGTCAGGTGAGATGCTTTCGTGTAATCCTCATCTTCCGTCGTCGTGTACAACTTTGAATGTAGGAAGTTCGTGTTACTTGCGCTCAGATGATGATTTGAAACTTGCTAATATTCCTAACTGTTCCCTTAATCAAGCCTCGTACCAGGCTGGAGATGCTGTGAAAGTGACTTGTACAGAGATGGTATCAGGAACAACTCTCAGCATTACAGATATGACTTGTTCTGATACAGAACAAGGAGTTATTACCTGTGCTGGGACATATGGTTCTGGGTCTGGTTTGGTAAATGATAATGAATTAGACAGAATTGGTCTCAATTACTCAGCGACTTATGCATCGATTTTTACGTGTGAGGAAATAAAGAATGACGGTCAGGTTATTGATACTCTGGTATGTAAAAATCCTATCGTCGATGCGTGTACTAATATTGATGGATATCAACCAGTACCCCCAGATGGATATACACAAAACACAGCCGGTGTGTGTACTCAGTTCGACGCATGTCCAAATACAGAAAGTATAGAAACGATAATCCCTGAGGGATTCGTCCTTGATGACGCTGGGGACTGTGTGCTTCCGCTACTCGATCTTTGCCCAGATATTGACGGAACTCAGAGCTCTATTCCAAAAGGATATTTCCAAGGTACTGATGGAATATGTGTAGAGAACAGTGGAGGTGGAGGACCGACAGATCTTTGCCCAGATATTGACGGAACTCAGAGCTCTATTCCAAAAGGATATTTCCAAGGTACTGATGGAATATGTGTAGAGAACAGTGGAGGTGGAGGACCGACAGATCTTTGTCTTAATATTGATGATCTACAGACGTCAGTTCCAGACGGTCTCGTACGAAATACTGCTGGTGATTGCCTCAATGAGATAGATGGACTTGATCCATGTCCAAAAGGATTCCTTAAGGGAACCAACGGAGTGTGTGTTGAACTGGAGAAAAGCTCCGGAAAAGTCTGTCTCCTTAATGATGGAGCTGGACCACAGCTTTTGATTACTGATAATCAGCATGCTTACCTTAAGAGTGAAGATCTATTCCAGGTGGGACTTTCTGTATATAAGATGGGACCAATAAGTGTTCCTGGTCAACCGAGAATTTGTAATCTTGCCGAAAACACCCCAGGAATGACTCTCACAACAACTCCAGGATTTATTGAGCCAGGAGGTGTCTGTACTATTAATCTTGTTGCAGGTGGAGTTGCTCTCTGTGAGCTCGAGCTTGTAACAGGAATTCTTGATAATCTATCGGTCTGTAACAATGGCACCGGAGACTCAGAAACAAAACCTTGTATCCTTATGGCCGATCAGAGTTTGAGTCTTACTCTAGAAGGAAAAGTAACTTTGAATAAAGATACTGGTTCTGTGTTGGTGAATGCCGTATGTGGTCTTAATAAGAATGGTGATGGAACTATTGACGAGGTTCTTTTCGAGCGCGAAGGTGAATGCAGACTCACCCCAAACATCGGAGAGTTCTAGAGGTTGTGAAGAAAAGGTAAAAAAGCGCGCTCGTGTATACAAGCGTGCTTTTCGTATGTTCAATATCTGATACAATAAACATATATGCACTTACCACCAGAACAGCTGAAAGAATTTCTTCTCGACACCGGTCTTATCACCGAGACTATGTTCTTGAATTGCCAAAAAAAGTCTGACGACTCTGATCTAGATATTGGTACCTGCCTAGTACAAGAAAACTATATCTCAGGAGCTGATCTCAAAAAAGCAGAAGCTTATATTCTGGGGGTTCCCTTCGTTGACCTCGCTAAAGAGAAAATTGAATACTCAGTTCTTTCGATTATTCCTGAGCCTGTTGCCCGGAAGCATCATATTGTTTCATACGGAAAGCGTGATGGAGCGGTTGAGGTTGCTATGCTGAATGTTGATGACCTTGTCGCTATTGAATTTATTAAGAAGAAAACTCGCCTCAAGATTTTACCGCGTCTGACCACGGAGGAATCAATTAAAAAAGCGCTTCTCCAATATCAAAAAAGTCTCCAAGCAGATTTTGGTGAAATTATTAAAGAGCAGACGGGAGCTATTGCTATAGTAAGTGAAGATTCCGAGGAGCAGTCGGAAGCCGACCTCAAAAAGATTGCAGAAGATCTCCCTGTGGTGAAGATTGTAGATACACTTCTGAAGCATGCAATCATTCAGGGTGCATCTGATATTCATATCGAACCAATGGAGGAGCAGCTTCTAATTCGTTATCGAGTTGATGGAATTTTGCACGATACGATGACTCTCCCTAAGGTGGCTATCATGGCGATAGTTGCTCGAATCAAGATTCTTTCTAATCTTAAGATTGATGAGAAGCGTCTTCCTCAAGACGGTCGATTTAAGATTGATCTTGATGGAGAGAAAATTGGTTTCCGTGTTTCTGTACTCCCTGTGTATTATGGAGAAAAAGTAGTAATGCGTATTCTTCGAGAAGGCGGAGGTAACTTCACACTTGAGTCTCTCGGATTTCAGGGTGAAAATCTTAAGCGTATTCAAGAGTCTCAAAAATTTAAAACAGGCCTTGTCCTGACAACAGGTCCTACTGGTTCAGGAAAATCGACATCACTCTACACCTTGCTTGATATTGTAAATACAACGGACGTAAATATTTCGACTATTGAAGATCCTATTGAATATCAAATGAAGCGAGTGAACCAAACCCAGGTGAAATCTGAAATTGGATTTTCTTTTAGTGAAGGTCTCCGAACACTCGTACGTCAAGATCCAGATATTATCATGGTAGGGGAGATTCGTGATACAGAAACGGCGCGACTAGCCGTTAATGCTGCACTTACTGGGCACTTAGTGCTCTCAACTATTCACACCAACTCGGCTGCAGGAACAATTCCTCGATTGACTGATATGGGGGTTGAGCCATTCCTCCTGATCTCAACACTAAAAACTATTATTGGGCAGCGACTTATTAGAAGGCTTCTTAATGAAGAGAAAGAACCCTATAAGCTCTCAAAAGCCGGAGTTAAATCACTCGGAAAGATCCTTGATCTTGAGCGTGTGATGAAGCTCATGAAAGATGAGGAGATTGTTGGTCCGAAGACAACATGGAATACGATTGAGTTTTATAGGCCAAAGAAGAATGCCGCTCAAGGTGGTTATAAGGGCCGTCTAGGAATCCATGAAGTTCTTATTATGTCTCCTCAAATTCAAGAGCTTATTATTCAGTCTGTTTCAACCGAGAAACTTCAAGAGCAAGCGAAAAAAGAAGGGATGCTTACTATGCTTGAAGATGGAATTATGAAAGCAGCAAAAGGTCTTACCACAATCGAAGAAGTACTTCGTGTTATTAGCGAGTAGGTTCTCCCTTCTCAAGGAAAGAGCTGTGAGCTATACTTACTTCATATGGATTTTTTAGTAAAAGTTAAAACTGAAGATGGAGAAGAGAAAGTTATTGAGCATTCTGCTTCAAGTCGACTTGCTCTATATCGAGATCTTGAATCCGAAGGACTCAAGCCTCTGAGAGTTAAGGAAAAGAAGAAATTCAGTCTTCACTCTATTATGGAGAAAGTTAAGGCTGTTTCGACTGTAGGTCTCCGAGATAAGATTGAGTTTACTAAGAATGTTTCGGCAATGCTTAAGGCTGGATTACCGCTCTCTCGAGCGATCGAGATTGTTGGAAGGCATATGAGAAATTATCGTCTTAAGAAAATAATAATTGATATTCTTGATCAACTCAAGAAAGGAATTTCACTCCATGAGGCAATGGGGAAATATGAAAAAGTTTTTGGACCTTTGTATATTTCAATGATTACAGCGGGTGAAGAATCGGGTGATCTACAGGGTGCTCTCCAGGTTATTGCTGGACAGCAAGAAAAAAGTTATAACCTCAAGAAAAAAGTTAAGGGTGCTATGATTTATCCCGGTGTAATTGTTTTTGCGATGGTGGTGATTGGTGTATTTATGATGATTGTTGTAGTTCCAACACTTACAAAAACTTTTACCGAGCTTGATATTGATCTTCCTGCATCAACAAAGTTTGTGATTGGTTTGAGTGACTTCTTGAAGAATAATCTTCTGCTTACCATTGCCCTCGCTTTTGCCACGGGCTTCGGAGTTCTGTTTGCTCTCAAGACTAAAAAAGGAAGACGTTTTCGTGATTGGATGTTGATCCATCTACCTTTGTTGTCTCCGTTGGTAAAAAAAGTATATTCAGCTCAGGTTGCGCGAACACTTTCATCTCTTCTGAGCGCTGGAGTTCCCTTCTTACGGTCAATTGAAATCGTAAAAGATGTTGCACAGAATTCGTACGCAAAAGAGGTAATTCAAGAGGCTGAAGATGCAGTGCAAGAAGGGGCACAGCTCTCAGAGATCTTCATGAAGGCGGAACATGTTTTTATGCCGTACTTCGGTGAGATGATGTCGGTTGGAGAGGAGACTGGAGAGGTGGCAATGATGCTTCAGGAAACGGCAGCCTATTTCGAAGCAGAGGTAGACTCTGCTACTAAGAATCTCTCTACAATTATTGAACCAGTACTCATGTTGCTCATTGGAGGTGCTGTAGGGTTCTTTGCAATTTCGATGATTAGTCCGATGTATGGAATTGTTGATCAAGTTTAATTGTGCAAGACTCAGATGATCTTTTGTCTTAAGTAGGATACAATAGATATATGAAACGTTCTTCTGGTTTTACGCTTATTGAAACATTGATTTCAGCATTTATTTTGTCTTTTATTGCAATAGCAATCTATAGTGGATTTGCCCAAGTGTCTAAAGCAATTCGCGTGGTTCGAATTAAACAGAATGCCGCAGCCCTTGCCAACGAACAGTTCGAGGTCATTCGTAATCTTGCTTATAATGATGTTGGGATTGTGAACGGTCTTCCTGTGGGGGTTTTGCCCAGGCAGAAGATAATCACTCGAGATGGACTCGACTTTACGATTACAACAACAATTCGAAGCATTGATCAGCCTTTTGATGGGACTATTGGTGACGGTGATCTTTCCCCAGCTGATACGAAGTTTGTCCAGATAGATGTATCGTGTCCGCAGTGCGGTGAAAATATTGGATACTTTAGTTATGCATCTCAAGTTGCTCCTAAAAACCTAGAAACAGCAGAGGGGAATGGAGCCTTGTTTGTTCGAGTCTTTAATGCTGATGGGCAACCACTTCAGGGTGCTGAGATAAATATTATAAATAATGCAATCTCACCATCTATTGATATTGACGAAATAACGAACGTTAATGGTGTGCTTCAGATTGTAGATGCTCCACCGTCAACAGGTTCTTATGAAATTACCGTGACGAAAGAAGGGTTTTCTGAAGAACAAACATACGAAATTGGAGGTTCTGAAAATCCTGTTCCCCATGTCCCACACTCGAATGTTTCAGAAGGATTGGTGACGCAAGTAAGTTTTGCTATTGATGAGTTGAGTAATCTTGCTTTTGAAACAACTGATCAATTGTGCCAGGATATAGGAGGTGTCGACTTTTCATTAAAAGGCTCCAAAACTATTGGGCTTAACCGTTTCAAGTATGATGAAGTTCATATAACAGACGGATCTGGAGATAAGGTAGTTGGTGATCTCGAATGGGACACTTATGATGTTGTAATAGACGACTCAGCATATCATTTGTCTGGTTCCAATCCAACACTTCCACTTGCTGTAAATCCGGGATCAAATCAGACTATCAACTTGGTATTAGTTCCAAAGAATACGAGTGGACTTCTTGTTCAAGTTCTTGATGCTGCAACAGGACTCCCACTCGCTGATACTACAATTGAGGTGGATAACGGTATCGTACTTACCGATGTTACCGGGCAAGGTTTCTTGAGACAGACAGACTGGTCTGGAGGATCGGGACAAGAGATGTTCCTTGATGCCAATGAATTCAGCTCAGAGACAGATATTGACTATTTATCCCTGCCAGGACAGGTTACTCTTGAAATGTTTGGGGGAGCCTACATAACAGGTGGAGAACTTGAATCCTCTATTTTTGATATTGGTACTATTGCAAATTTCCATACGCTTTCGTGGCAGCCAGGGGACCAATCTTCATTTGCGGGAAGTGATCCTGTTCAATTTCAGATTGCCACAAATGTTGCTATCAATGATCCTGTAACAGAACTTCCTAATCCGTGGAATTACATTGGACCGGATGGAACAAGCTCAACGTACTATACAAGTCCAGATCAAACTTTGAGTAGCTCTCATGATGGAAGTCAGTTTATCCGATACAAAGTATTTCTAGAAACAGAGAATACTGCTTTTACTCCGAATATCTCAGATATCTCCTTTACGTTTTCAAGCGACTGTGTTCCGACGGGAGAGGTCATCTTCCAGAATCTCTCAAATGGTAATTATAATATTACGGCAACTCGCCCAGGGTACACGACTCAGTCAGTGAATGGTTATTCTGTAAGTGATGATTTCCAGGTGCTTACCATAACAATGAGTGAATAAAATATGAGAAAAACTTTCAAAACAAAAAGAGGATTTAGTTTGGTAGAGGTGCTTGTTGCTCTTGCAATCTTTGCGGCGGTTTCTACCTTCTTTGGTAAATTTGCTGCTGATATTTTTGTATATAATCGTATCTATACCGCTCAGCTTGAAGCAGAAAATGATTTACGAAGTATCCTTAATCCTTTTCCTGGTGAAGTAAGAAGTGCCTCACCTTCAGATAGGGGTGACTACCCAATTCTTCTTGCTGAGGAGAAAGAGTTTATTTTTTATACAGATGTTGACTTCAATAAAAGCAGAGAGAGGGTGAGGTATTTTATTGAAGATGATACTTTTAAGAAAGGGATTCTTGAGTCATCAGGAGATCCTGAGGTCTATGATACAGACGATGAGGTCATCACTGAGGTGGTAAAAAATATTGTGAATGCTCGCTCTTTTTTCACCTATTATGGATCAGAGTATAACGGCGAGTCATCATCATCTGCTCTCGTTCAGCCTGTTTTCCCGAACCTTGTTCGTCTTGTTGAAATTACGGTAGCCGTAGATGCTGACCCAGATCAGCCTCCGAAAGAAATATCTATGTCTACTAAGGTGTCAGTCAGGAACTTAAAAGATAATCTCTAATTCTATGCAAAAAAATCAAAAAGGAAGTCTGCTTGTAGGAATTTTAGTTTTTTCTTCTATAGCTCTGATTATAATTACTGGGGTAGTAAGCTGGTTTGCTCTAACCATTAAAGCAACACGTACGGTAACCGAGAAAGAGCTTGCCTTCCAGATTTCAGAAGCCGGCATTGATTATTACCGGTGGCATCTTGCACATGCTCCGGCAGATTTTCGTGATGGGTATGTGGAGGGAGAGAGTGGAGGAGGTGATGGAGGGGGTGAAGTCACATATTCTTCTTCCATAGAAATTGAGGCTGAATCAGTTGATGATCAAGTTTCTTTTAGTCCATTTGAGACACAACCTGATAGTTTAGCATCAGGGGGTGAATATATTGTTTGGCCTAATGATGGAAATGATCAATATAATTCACAATCAGATCCTAATCTTGATGGGCAAGGAAACTACGCATTCTATCTTTCAGATACTGCAAGTATTGAGATTGAAGTACGCTACAAATTTCCTGCAGCAAACGATGATTCATTCCGGTACATCATGGATAACGGAACATGGTATGACTTTTATGGAGCTGAAGGATCCACGTGGATTACGAGTACTATGCAATCTTATGAGAATCTTGCTGCAGGACAACATGTCCTCAAGATTCTCCGACGGGAAGATGGAGCAAATATTGATAAATTCATCATATACGTAACAGATGGAGACGGACTTTTAAGTATCGAGGCTGAGCCTACTAATTTCTCGGAACCAAGCACCGCTCCTCCTCAAGTCGGTCTGGTGATGTGGCTTGATGCTTCTGATATTAATGGAGATGGCTCATCAGTAAGTGATGGAAGTGATATTGTTTCGTGGCAAGATAAGTCCCCGCGAAATAATGATATGTCTCAATGGGATGGAGGATCTGTTCCTGAGAAAGTAACTGATAGTACTTTTGAAGCTGCCTACTTTAATGATCATGATCTAAAATCAGCAAAAAAAATGTACTCGACAAGTCCTGTTACGGATACTGATATTTTCTTGGTGGCACGTGTAGATGACCCTAGAGGGGGAACGTTTCTAAACACTAGGGGAGATAACATCTTAATTAAGCTTCCTCGAGAGTGGGATAATAATATCCATTGGAATTTTCCTGGAGGTTCAGAAAATGTAAGTGCTGCCTGGAATTACAGCTATACTGATTATTATCTATGGAACTTCCAAGGGTCAACTACTCAAGGACAATCAATAAGAAATAACGGAATCGAGATAGCAACGGGTGGAAATACTTCCTCGATGACGAATATAAAAAAGATGTTTTTAGGAGTGCAGAGGTCCAATAAGAATGAACATAAAGGATTATATATGAGGGAGCTTCTTGTGTACGATGATACCCTTACTGAGAGTGAGCGAGAAGAAACTGAGCGGTATCTGAGGTGTAAGTGGGATATCGGAGATCAAGATGACTGTGATGCTCCAATCCCTGACCCTGAAGATCCAGGCGAACAAATCGGTCTTCCAGGAGAAACGTATGGACCCTTCGTTCATGATTTCTTTGATAAAAATGGAATTAAAATCGGTGAGTTCACACTGATGATTACTGCTCCAAACTTAGGATCTACTGTTGTGACAGTGCAGTCTACGGGGACCTTAGTAAAAAATCCAGAAGTTAAAAGAACGATCTTGAGTCGATTGGCAATTCCTTCTTTTGCAAAGTATGCGTTTGTGGCGAATGATACAATGAGATTTGGTGAGGGGACTATTGTCCGCGGTCCTATCCATTCGAATGGTGGGGTTAGATTTGATGGGGAAGCGTATAATGTAGTTACGAGTTCACGTGAAAACTATGATGACCCTGACCATTCTGGTGATAACGAGTTCGGAGTCCATACTCATGTTGGTGTTAATGATCCATATCCTCCTGCTGATGTTCCATCAAGGCAGGATGTATTTGTCGCTGGGCGAGAATTTCCAGTACCCGCTGTTGATTTTTCTGGTATTACGCTCGATCTCGCTGAAATGAAATCTCTAGGACAAGAGTCTGAGGGTGTATACCTTCCAGCGTCAGGAGGAGTAGGGTATCGCATTGATTTACAAACCGATGATACCTTTGATTTATATGAGGTAAGTTCATACCAAGCCGTCCCCAGTTACCAATGCTATAATCTTTCTGGAGAAGCTGACTGGGGAACATGGTCCGTCGGTTCAGAAAGCTTTGTGGGGAGTTACTCATTTCCAAATAATGGGGTAATTTTTGCCGAAGACCATATCTGGATAGGGGGTGTGATAGACACCGCAAAACTTGTTATCGCTGCTGGAAGATTTCCTGACACACCTTCGACACATAGGAATATCATTTTGCATGACAATCTCCTTTATACGAATAGTGATGGACAAGATGTAATTGGTCTTATAGCTCAAAATAATATTCATGTCCCACTATTCAGTCCAGATAACCTAGAAATAAATGCAGCAATGATTGCACAGAACGGTCGTATCGGAAGAAACTATTATAGGCCGACAAGCGGATGGGGTACCTATTGCGGGTCGACTGCAATTAGAGATACTATCGAGATTCATGGGATGATTGGATCGGCAAAACGATATGGATTTGCTTGGTCTGATGGAACTGGGTATATAAATCGGTTGATAGATTATGATCCTGAGCTTCTTTATTCACCGCCTCCATCATTTCCATTAACGTCAGATGCTTACGAGACGATCTGGTGGGAGGAGGTGAAGGTTGACGACGACTTTATTGTCACTGGCCAAGGTTTTTAAAATTGTTGAAAACTTTCCTATCAAAAATCACCGGTGTGATACAATAACTACATCAGAAGGTTTCTGCTTTTCTGATAAAGCTTTGTCTGACTTTCTACGCAAGTGGAGGTCAGACTTTTTGTTTCTCGATCTCTCTATTATTTCTCACATACTACTTTTATTTTATGAAAAAGATCCTCATCGCTAACTGGAAGATGAACCCAGCCACAACCAAAGATGCCAAGAAGCTTCTCGCGGGATATATCAAGAATGTCACCTCTTTCCGCGGTGTGGATGTTGTTGTGTGTCCTCCGGCGTATTTCTTACGGTCGCTTCGAGAACTCTATAAAGGCAAAGGTGTTCTTTTCGGAGGACAGACTATTTCAGGGTTCGAAGGGGGGTCCCACACTGGAGAGACTTCACTTTCTATGCTCCTTGATAGCAAATGCTCGCATGTCATTCTTGGGCATTCAGAGCAGCGTAACCTCGGGGAGACAAATGAGGGGGTAAGCAAAAAGATTCAGCTCGCTTTAAGATCTAAAGTGACTCCGGTTGCATGTATCGGGGAGTCAATAAGAAAAGAGGACGCTGAGTATCTTTTCTTTATCAAAAATCAAGTAACAGAAATCTTTAAAGGTCTAACTCCATCTCAGGCGAAGAAAGTAGTCGTAGCTTACGAACCAATCTGGGCGATTGGGGCTCAAGAGCCAATGCAGGGACATGAGATGCATCAAATGGTGCTCTTCATTCGTAAGGCTTTGACCAAAATTTATTCTGCTAATACTTCAAAAGACGTTGCGATAATCTATGGAGGATCAATTAACGAATCTAACGTGAGCGATATGAATAGGAACGGATTTGTTGATGGACTTATCATTGGTCGCGCAAGTCTTGATCCGAGTCAGGTTGCAGCTCTTGCAAAAGCTCTTAAATAAATTATATGAATTATCTGAGTCAGCAAGATCCAAAAGAATACAAAAAGAAGCGTGTTATTGTGAGGCTTGACCTCAATGTTCCAATCCTTGAGGGCGAGATCAAGGGAGACTTTCGTCTTAGAAAAAGTCTCTCAACTCTTGAGTGGTTAAAGTCTGCAGGCGCGCAGATTATAATTATTTCTCATATAAAAAACGATGAAGGTTCAACATTAAAGCCTGTTCACAATTGGCTTAAGAAAACCTTCGATGAAACTCTTACTTTTTGCGAAGACGTCTACGACGTCAAGATGATTGACGCGGCTCTCGAGCAGGGAAGTACGGTCCTTGTCGAAAACATTCGTAACTGGGATGGAGAGAAGGAGAACCATAGAGAGTTTTCTGAGTATCTTGCCTCACTCGGGGAAGTCTTCGTTCAAGACGCTTTTGCGGTAAGTCATAGAGAGCATGCATCAGTTGTAGGAATCAGAGAGTTTCTTCCGACTGTATTTGGATTCCAGGTTGAACAAGAAGTTCTTGCTCTTTCGAAAGTCTTTACTCCAGAGCACCCACTCGTAATGATCTTTGGGGGGATTAAATTTGACACCAAGCTTCCACTCATCAAAAAGTACCTTGGACAAGCAGATAATATAATTATCGTAGCTGGAATGGCAAATGATGTCTACATGGATGCTTATGGGTATGAGATTGGAAGATCTGTCTATGCTGAAGAGATTGATGTGAGTTTTTTGAAAGAAGAAGAGAATGTGAGTGTTCCCCAGGAAGTAATCGTTGAGAATGAAATGGGGGAGAGTCGGTCTGTGAACGTGAAGGATGTAAAAAAAAGCGACATTATCATGGATGCAGACCCTGCAGGGTTGGAAGAATTCCGAGAAATGATCAAAGGTGCGGGGACTATTGTCTGGAATGGTCCGCTCGGATGGTACGAAAAAGGCTACGATGCAGGAACCAAGAAGATGGTCGAACTTATCGCAGACTCTGACGCATATAGTGTTGTTGGAGGAGGGGACACTGTGGCGTTGATTGAGAAGCTTGGATTACAAGACCGGTTTGATTTCTTGTCGACGGGGGGTGGGGCTATGTTGGAGTATCTTGAGCTGGAGACGTTGGTTGGGTTGACATAATAAATACCATTATATATACTTTGGTATATGAAAACGATTCTCAATATAAAGACTGATAAGCAATTGAAAGATGACGCTCGTGCTGTCGCATCTAAGATCGGTGTTCCTTTGAGCACGGTCGTTAATTCTTTCTTGAAACAATTTGTCCGTGATGAAGAGGTTACTTTTTCGGCTAAGAATTATCGAATGACACCTTATCTTGAAATACTTGTTGAGGAGGCTCAAGAAGACTATAAGAAAAGAAAAACAAGCGGACCTTTTAATACACCTGAAGATTTTATTGCCCACCTCAAAAAATAATCATGCAGATTATTTCAACCAAAAAATTTGATAAGCAATACAAGAAACTTTCTCAAAGTGCACAGCAAAAATTCAACAAAAAAATAGAACTAATTTCTATCAATCTTTACCACTCGTCACTGAGGACTCATAAGCTACATGGTAAGTTCGACGACTGCTTAAGTCTTGATGTTACAGGTGATCTACGAGCTGTTTTTCAAATAAAAGAAGAGGGAATTTTGCTACTCTTTATTGCCATAGGGTCCCATAGTGAACTTTATTCGTAGGAGAAAAAAAGTTTTACCCTACAATCACCAGCTTCTTCCGCACCTCTTCGAAGTCTTCTGCGCTGAGCCCGAGATGAGGCCGGTCTATTTGTGGGCGAGTATCTCCCTTGTATCGTGGAATCACGTGGAAGTGGGCGTGGAATATTTCTTGTCCCGCGACAGCTCCATTGTTCATTACGATATTATATCCGTCCGCGCCAAGAGCATCTTGCGCCTTGATGGCGATCTTTTGACAGACTTTCATGATTGGTCCTAGAAGATCGCCCGGAAGCTCAGAGAGATTCTCATGGGGTTTCTTGGGGATCACAAGGGTGTGACCGATTGAATGAGGATTGTTATCCAAGAAAGCAAAAACATCCGCATCTTCATAGATCTTGTAACAGGGGATTTCTCCAGCAACAATTTTTTCGAAAAGGGTCATACCTAGAGTGTACCACGGGGAAAAGGAAGGGGGTATAGAGAAGCATGCTATAATCACTCGCATATGCGTTATATCTTGAAGCCTACAATCACCAAGAAACAGTCCACTGAGCTTAAGACTTTCCCTGGAATTGTGAGCCAACTCCTCGTTAATCGGAATGTGACTACTCAAGTGGCTGCTGACGATTTTGTGAATAAAAATCCGGATGTTATTGGAGATCCTCATCTTTTCCTTGGGAGCAAAAAGATCAGCCAGCGAGTCATTGATGCAATTGAAAAAAAAGAAACTATCCTCATCTTTGCTGATTATGATGCTGATGGAATTCCGGGATCGGTAGTCTTATCAGACTTTTTTCGGAAGATTGAATATCCTGTTGAGGTGTATTTTCCTCATCGGAACAAGGATGGGTTTGGCCTTAATATGCGAGCTGTTGATGATTTTATTGAAAGAAAGATTGATCTTGTTATCACAATTGATTGTGGAATCACTGACGTCAAAGAAATTGCCAAGCTCCAAAAGAACGGAATCGACGTTATCGTAACTGATCATCATCATGCAGGAGAAAAGGTCCCAAATGCATTTGGAATCCTCAATCCTAAGCAACAGAAGTGTAAGTATCCCAACGAAATGCTGTGTGGGGCAGCTGTGGCTTTTAAACTAGTGCAGCTCTTGTCGAAGCACTATGAAGATCTCTGTACTAATGAGTGGCAGAAGACTCTCCTTGATATGGTCGGTATTGCAACACTCTCTGACATGGTTCCTCTTACGGGTGAGAATAGGCTTTTTGCGTTCTATGGTCTCCAAATGCTACGGATTTCAAAAAGACTAGGAGTGCAGAAGCTCTGTAAGCTCGGCGGAGTAAAGCAGAACGATCTGACGGAACAGGATGTTGTTTTTGCGCTTACTCCCAAGATTAATGCGGCGTCACGAATGGGGATTCCAAAGGACGCCTATAACCTTCTGGTGAGTACTGATGAAGAAGAGGCAAGTAAATATATTAAGATTTTGAGTAGTGCTAATAATTCCCGGAAAAAGTTCGTCGATGCAATTGCTCAAGAGGTGGTTGCGCAACTTGTAGGACAGGATACATCATCAGTAATTGTTGTTGGGAATAAGGAGTGGAAACCGTCACTTCTCGGGCTCGTCGCGAGTAAGCTCGTTGACCAGTATCATGTTCCTGCGTTCGTCTGGGGGCAAGAGGATGCGGACCATATCAAAGGATCGTGTCGAGGGGTTAATGATGTGTCACTTCATACCATGATGACACAGGCTTCGGAGTCGTTCTTACAGTTTGGTGGACATGCGAATGCGGGAGGGTTTGAATCAAATGAAGAAAAGGTGAAAGATATGCAAAAAAATCTCCGAGCTGCCTACAAGGATCTCCAATCCAAAGTCCACGAGCCAGAGACCTTTATTGATCAGACACTTACTCTCGAAGATGTAACTCCAGAGACCTATAATGAAATCTACAAGCTCGCTCCTTATGGAGAAGGCAATCCTGCGCCTCTGTTTGTTTTTCCGCAGACTGAAATCTACAAAGCCGAAGCATTCGGAAAGAACAAAGAACATACAAAGATGGTTTGTCGGACAAAAGATTATCGATATATTGACGTTATTGCTTTCTTTAAGAGTATGGAAAGTCTCCAAGTGCTTCCTCAAGCAGGGGATAGGGTTAATATAGTTGGAGTAATTGAGTACTCGCAGTTCATGGGGAGAAGAAAGCTCAGACTCAAGCTTGTGGATGTGATACAATCTGATTCATGGAAATAACAATCTACACAGACGGAGCATCTCGTTTTAATCCTGGACCTTCTGGATGGTCAGCTGTCCTTATGCAGGATGGGAAGATCTTCAAGGAGCTTGGAGGAAGAAAAGACGAAGCGACCAATAATCAGATGGAACTGAGTGGAGCTATTGAGGCTCTTAAGTATTGCGTTGAGCATTTCAAAGAAGCGCAAGTTCACCTCCATACTGATTCTGCCTATGTTATGAATGGAATCAATAGTTGGATTCACGGCTGGAAAAAGAACAATTGGAGAACTGCTGCAAAAAAAGCAGTCCTTAACAAGGATCTCTGGCAGGACCTCGACGAAGTCCACCAGAAGCTTGATGTTACGTGGCATAAGGTAAAAGGTCACTCGGGTGATTTTGGAAATGAACGCGCAGATGTTATCGCTACTTGCTTCGCTGATGACGTAGATTGTAACTTAGTCGAGTAACAGGAGAATAACTTTTTAGTAAAAGAACTCTCACAGATATTTCTCCATAAAACCACTTCTCGGAGTACACTCGAGGGGTGTTTTATTTTTGGACTATAAGCTTCTTAGTCGGGGTGGTAATTGGTCTCCTTGGAGGAGGATCTCTTGATGCGCTTTTCTGGATCGGTCTTACCGGAGTACCACTTATTATATTAATTCCAAAGTCTTGGATTACGACTTCTTTCTGTTGTTTTCTCATTATGACGGGAGTCTGGCGAGGGCAGAGTTTCGAGATTATGAGGCTTCCTTTTCAAGAAAATGAACTCGTCAAAATTACTGGTGTGGTTCAATCTTTATCAGAAGCCAAAGGTGATAATCGACGATATCGGATTGGAGATCTTATTGCCCAAAGTCCAACATCAGGACTTACAACGAATCATCATGATCTCTACTTGTATGTTCCTTACGTAAAGTCCATTCCCTATGGATCAACAATCAACCTCACCACTCAGGTCCAAGCAATTGAACCTTTCCTCACTGAGACAGGGAGAATGTTCTTATATGATCATTTTCTTGAGACAAGGGGAGTGATTGGATCAATTCGGTACCCTAAAAGTCTCTGGGTTGACGAGAGCGTGATAAGAAAGAAATCATTTCTGGTAAGTATTAAAAAAAGATTCGTCGAACGAATCAATAAGCTTTTTTCTTTCCCGAACGCACCACTCCTTTCAGGTGTCCTTCTTGGAGTTGTCGATACTCTCGGCGAAAAGAGACTCGATGATTTCCGGATTGCGGGTCTTATTCATATCGTAGTTCTTTCTGGATCAAATATTGCAATAATTATTGAAGCGGTAAGAAGAAGTCTTCCTCTCCGGCGGCATCTTTCTATTCTAGCCGCTGGAGGATTTATCTTTATGTTCGTGATGATGGTTGGTCCTGAAGCGAGTATTGTGAGGGCAGCACTCATGGCGTATATATCACTTATTGCACAAGCCAGTTATAGTCACTATTCGGTATACCGTTCGCTTTGGATGACAATTGTCGGGATGGTTGCGTGGAGTCCAGGAATTATCTTGTATGACCCATCGTTCATTCTTTCGGCCCTGGCCACTATTGGGATGGTTTATATTAATCCAGTCTTCGAACGCAAATTTTCTAGGATTCCAGAAAAGTTCGAGATGAGATTTATTATGGCGAGCACTTGTGCAACCTACATCGCTGTGCTCCCCTACATTACATATTCGATGGGGAAGGTTTCGATAGTCTCACTTGGAGTCAATCTCATTACATTACCACTCGTTCCCTGGATTATGCTCGGCGGTTTTGCTGCGACGTGTGTTTCGTTCTTGAATGAGGGAGTCTCGAGACCGCTCGTCTTGATTACTGAAATACTTCTCAAGTATATACAGAAGGTTGTTGAAATATTCGCAGGGCTCCCTTTGGCAGAAGTTTCTTTTAATATCACCCTCTGGATTATGCTGGGAGGATACGTTGGAATGTCCTCTTTCGGGATTATTGTTTTCAAACAAAAAATCTCCATACACAAAAAGTCACCACAAGAAACTATCTAAAGAATCTTTGAAAGAAGCTTAAAATTGGATTCTTCAAAATAGGTGAGTAGGTTTTTCCAAAAGCCTTGTCCATTTCTTTCATGTTTGGAATGCGACGGTAGACTTTCTGGGTGCTATATTTTCCACGAGGGGAAAGGTATTCTTTTATCTTTTCAAGAATAATAGAGTTTTCGGGGAGTGGCTTAATGTGAGAGAAGGCTTTTTTAATTTCTATAAGCTTCTTAACGTCCGTAACCTTTGGATCGTAGAGAGACTCGTAGGATAATTCAGTATGGGAAATGGTATTGTCATACAGGAAGTTCTTGTAATTCTGGACAGCACCTTCGTACGAGGCTATGTTTGTAGTAATGTGTTCGAGATTGATGGGTTCAATAGACGAATTGAGAACTTCTTCTTTATTATGATGCCAGATATCAGTTTGCTTAGCCAAGAGATACGAAAGAGCTCGAGCATAAGCATTCTTTCGGTAGAGAAAAATTACAAAAAGATCAGGATCAGAAAGTAAAGCTCTGTTCTCCTTAACTGAAATTTGCCCTTCGATATGCTTGAAGCCTGGAGTCTCTTGCTTGAGCACTTTGAGGGCTCCTTCGAGATCATGCTTTTCTATATATTCAGAATAGTCACCTACATATCGATTGAAAGGTTCGTGTATAAAATCTTCTTGGAGAAGATCATTCATGAGATGAAGGAGAGTGCTAGAGCCGCAGCGTTCGAAAGAGAAGAGAAGAAGAGTTTTGTTTTCCATGCTATCCATAATACAATAGACAGATGAATTCACAATCAAAAGCTACAACTATCGTGCTCTTTGGGGCAACCGGAGATCTCGCACAGCAAAAACTCCTTCCTTCTCTCTATGATCTCTACATAAGAAAGATGCTCCCCGAAGATTTTCACATTGCTGCCTTCGCACGGAAAGATTTTTGTGAGGAAACTTTTAGACAATATGTTATCGATGAGGTGAAGATAGATGATCAGGATTTCCTTAAGCGTATTAGATATGTTCAGGGAGATATGATGAAGCAAGAGGGCTATGAAACACTCGGAGAATTTCTTAACTCATGTGATGCGGAAATTGGTGTTTGTAGCAACAAGCTTTTCTACCTAGCGATCCCTCCAAGCTTGTTCGATGATGTTTTTGATCATCTCAAGAATTCTGGACTTACCACACCATGCGCGAATCCAGAAGATAACGTTGATTCGTGGTCGAGGGTCCTGGTGGAGAAGCCATTCGGATTTAACCAAGAAGAGGCGCGGTATCTTGATACGAAGCTGGGGAAGATCTTTGATGAGTCTCAAGTATATCGAATTGATCATTATCTCGCGAAGGAGACGGTTCAGAATATCTTAACATTCAGGTTTGCTAATATGTTCTTCGACCCCGCCTGGAATTCTGAGTACATCGAAAGCGTCGAAATCCTTATGCACGAATCAGTTACTGCGGTAGATCGCGGTTCTTTCTATGATGGAATTGGGGCGCTTCGAGATATTGGACAGAATCATCTCCTCCAAATGCTCGCACTGATTGCAATGGAAGATCCCAAGAAGCTCGATCAAGATATGATTAGAGAGGCTCGAGCAGAGGTTTTGAGTAGACTGATGATCAAAAAAGACGCCGAAGGGAATCAAATTGCCAAGCGTGCGCAGTATCAAGGATATCGAGAGACAGAAGGGGTTGCTCTTGATTCGAATGTAGAAACCTTCTTCCGAATAGAACTTCTCATCGATAATGACCGATGGAAAGGAGTTCCGTTCATCCTTGAGAGTGGGAAAGGACTCTCTAAGAAGCACACAGAGATTAAGGTTAACTTCAAAGAGCGAGAGAGCTGCGTTTGTGCTGAAGGTGAAACAGAAAAAGCAAATCAGATTATATTCAGGATTCAGCCAGATGAAGGAATCACTGCTAAGTTCTGGGCTAAGAAACCTGGGTTTAGTTTTGATACAGAAGAGAAAGATCTATCATTTGAATATTCTCAAGATGACCGATTGCCTGATGCCTATGAGCGTGTGCTCTTCGATGCGATTAGAGGAGATCAAACATTGTTTGCGAGTACTGATGAAGTTATGGCTCAATGGGATGTTATCATGCCGATTCTCGAGGTGTGGCGAAAGGAGGATGAAGGAGGTGCTATACTACCAACATACGAAGTGGGAACACTTCCGGAGATTTTATAAGAATAAAACATACACATATGAATCTAGGATATATCGGATTAGGAAAAATGGGATACAACATGACCGAGCGACTTATTGAAAAAGGCCACAAAGTTGTAGCCTACGACACGAACGATGAAGCGGTAAGTGACATTGAAGAAAAGGGAGCTATTGGGGTGAGTAGTCTCGAAGCTCTGGTCACCAAGACTCGAGAATTGGACCCTGAGAGTCCGATTACGATCTGGCTGATGATTCCTTGGAAGTTCGTTGATGCGTCGCTTAAAGAGCTCACTGAGTACCTCAAAGAAGGAGATATTGTCATTGATGGGGGGAATTCTCCTTACCAAGAAACCCTCAGACGAAGCGAAGAGCTTGCAGGGAAAGGGGTACGATTTATGGATGTTGGAGTTTCTGGAGGTCCCGAAGGGGCGCGATACGGAGCGTGTCTTATGGTCGGAGGAGAACCTGATCTTTACACGAAGTATGAAACCCTTTTCAAGGACCTTTCTGTTCCTGGAGGATACGGACATATGGGGGCTGTCGGGACGGGTCATTATGTAAAAATGGTCCACAATGGAATTGAGTACGGAATGATGCAGGCAATTGGAGAAGGTTTCGGACTGATGCGAAAGTCTGGAGAATTCAAGATTGATCTTTCAGAAGTTACGCGGGTTTATAATAAAGGAAGTGTGATCCAGTCGAGTCTGATCCAATGGCTCAGTGATGCGTACGAAGATGATGGAGAAGACCTTGAGCGAGTCTCTGGAGAAATCTCTCATAGCGGAGAAGGGCAGTGGACGATCGATGCTGCAGAACGTGAAGGAATTAACCTTCCGATTATCGAAGGTTCACTCCAATTCCGAAAAGATTCAGAAGGGAATCCTTCATATATTGGACAGGTGGTTTCGGCACTGCGGAATCAGTTTGGGGGACATAAGGTTGATAAGGACTAAGTATATGTCTATTTTCACCAACAAAGAAATAATCGATATCTCGTTAACGATCGATAATAATACCGTCGTGTATCCAGGGAATGTTCCGGTCAATATCGAAGTTCATAATCACATGCCCGAGGATTCCTCACACCTATCTAAAGTAACCTTGGGGAGTCACACGGCAACTCACGTTGATGCACCCAAGCATTGTTTGGTTGGAGGGAAGACCCTCGACCAGCTTCCGCTCGATCACTTCATCGGTGAATGTATTGTGGTTGATGCCAGTCATCGAGCGGGAGGGGATGCCGCCCAGATTGAAGATCTCGCCGCAGCTCTTGAAGCACTCGAAAAAACCGAGGCAGATCTCAAGGGTGCGAGAGTGCTTTTCAAAACATCGAACTCGGATCGAGGATTTGATGAATTCTATGACGACTTCGTATATGTTGATGGAGATCTTGCGGATTACTTAGCGAGCCAGGAAGTTGCATTGGTAGGAATTGATTACTTCTCGATCAAGCAACGAGGCTCAAGCGATCATCGTCCACACGACTCACTGCTGCAAGTTGATATCCCAATCCTCGAAGGGATCAATATGAAAGAAGTCAAAGAAGGAATCTATGATCTTATTTGCCTGCCGATGAAGCTTGGTGGGGTAGAGGGTGGACCCGTGAGAGCGGTGTTGGTGAGGTAGTAAAAAGTTAAAAGATTGTTGAGTTAATCAAGACCTTCAGGTGTTTTTTCTGGGATGATTCTTTTGCCTGTTTGATTTTCTAATTCTTTACGTGCATTTCCTGCAATGCTACTTCCTTTTTTTACATCTTCGGTAACATGAGTAAATCCATGTGAATCTCGTGCCTGAGTAATTTCTGTCGAGCTGGCTTCTGCAAGCATGGTCAAAATTAACTCAACATCGCCCATGTGGTCACGGAGATTGTCCTTGTTCTTCTTGTCGATGTTTTTGATATTCATGAGCGACTGGTAATCTTCAGAGAAGGTTCCTTTGTAGATTTCGTTCGTCAAAATTCCATATTCAATACCTTTGATATCCCGGTTTTTCCATTCGTCTGTCAAAGTATTCCTCACTGCAATGCCGCGCATTCGCTTATCAATCCAGTCTTTCTGATATCCCTTTTTCGTGTATGTTTCCTTAGCTCGATCTACCGCACGTTCTGGATCAGCAATTTCTTCAATGCGTTCACGTCCGACTTTTGCCAACCATCGCTTGAAAGGTTCGGCTTTGGGGGAGGGGATTGACTGGATGATACGGAGAATTCCCTCGACGTCAGCAACATCAGTCTCATACTTTTTACCATCAGAGGAGGTTAATTTCAGTTGTACGATTTTTTCGTACAACTGACTATACCCATCTTCCGTGAGTTTTTTCTTTAGATCACTCCAATATCGGCGCGAGTTCGAGCTTTCAGATAAAATCGCGACAACATCAATCACAGAAAAATACCACCGTTCCTGGTGCCAGGATTTACGGATTTCCGTATGCTCGAAGAGTGCGATTTCTTGGTTTTGATCCTCTTGGTTCATGCGACAAGTATACGGACTAATGTGGTAGATATCAATGAGCGATAGTCCGGTTTGTTTAGATTTTTGTGAGAATATGTCGGGGTTGAAGGTGGACCCGTGAGAGCGATCCTTTGTAAGGACTTGTAATATAGTAATATATGTGGTACTATATTTTCTAAATGAAGAAAATTATCGTAACACTGTACAGCTTAATTATTGTACTTCTCTCACTGTTTGCTTCTCAGTTCTATAAAATTAGCAAGAGTCCCAAGATTGAAATCCTCTCTAGGGTGGAGCATCTCTCTAGAATGAAACTTATTCACGGAGCAGATATTTCACACTATCAAGGAAAGATCGATTGGGAATTGATGAAGAAGTCTTCGGATTTTGAGTTTATTATCATTAGGTCTTCGTTTGGAACGAAGGCTGATCGATTGTTTGCTCAGAATATCAGAGATGCCCGCGCGTGTGGATATCTTGTAGGGGCGTATCATTACTACAACCCCGACATGAATTCTGCAGAACAAGCAGAGGTTTTCTGCAGAACCTTCAAAATGAAAAAAGAAGACTTTCTACCGATTATTGATATCGAGAATCTCCCAAAGCGACAATCGATGGAGAGTCTCAAGAAAGGAGTAAGAAACTTCATCAGTATCATCGAGAGAAACTATGGAGTGAAACCGATTATCTATTCTGGACATCACTTTTACCAAACGCATCTCAAGGGATCGTTCGATGATTGCCCGAAGTGGATCGCTGGCTATTCGGAAGAATGGAGAGATGAAGTGCTCGACTACGCTCATTTCTGGCAGTACACAGACTCCCTTAAGGTAAAGGGGATTCCTCACAACACTGTTGACGGAAACTGGCTCCCAGGAGACAAGCTGAAAGACCTTCTGAACTTCTAGTCATCAAGATAAAACTTGATGATAAAAGACCCTTAGCATGTATGCTGAGGGTCTTTTTTTGTTAGATCTCTACAATAAAATGATATACTACTTGATATGAAAGAAGGATTCTCAGGTGAAAAAAGTATTGAAGAGGAGGTGTTTCACGTTTCCGAAAAAGAAATAAATGAATTCGAAGATGATAGGAGAGATCATACTTTAAACGGAGAAGAGTTAGTTGATAAATATTATCAAGATCCTTCAGTCGATCAAGAAACTTGCAAGACAATTTTTGAAAAAGTTTCAATTGATTATTTAATTGGGATGATGGAGGATAATGATACCTTCAAAACGTGGGTGTACGATAACTCTCCTGATTTAGTCCCAAAAGTGGTTGAGAAGGTTTTGAATGAGGGGGCTCGACTTACCTTTAGCGACCTAGACGTATTGTCAGGTTCAATAAAAGGTTCTGCTAAGAATACAATACTTGATCGGTACTTTCAGGAGTTTGTGGAGAAGTTTGATCATAATCCTGGTGTAGCAGAGTATCTTCTTAAGAATTTAATGTACGACATTCACTCTATTGATCCAGATATCTTCATGGATACACTTACCTCAACGATAATAAAGAATCCTACAAGTGAAAAATCGTTGACTTTGAGGGATATTTTCTACTATGCTCATTCACCTGAATCTGATGCCTATACAGATCGTCCTGTGAGATCAGATTTTCAGGATACTATACGGAAAAAGCTTGATTTCTCTAATCCTGAAATGTTTGGTCAAACCGGAAATCTACTAATTTTTCTGAATCAGGTCCTGGATAATCCTGATGAAACTTTTCGAATCAAAGTGGTGACTCAAGATATTGGGGGATATTTAGAGGAGGCTATGGAAGATGAACAAGGGAGTTATTTCTTGAGTCTCCTCGGAAAAAATATAGCAAGGAAGGTCCATAGAAAAAGAATGAGACAGTTTTACCCTGATGTTTCTTTCGGTGAAACAACACCACCTGATGATTTGAATCGCGACACGATTAAGAATGTCTCTCTCAAGAATTTCATTGATGAGGGTGTGGAATTTTCTGAGCAAGAAGTTGGAGATTTTGTTTTTTTTCATGAAATACTAAAAGATTTTGTAATGAAAGATCTCCAAATAGACCTGACGAAGATTCCCCTCAAGCAGCGCTTCCAATTCCTCAATTTCATCAAGCTCAAGCCTGCAGCAGAGATGGATCAGGTTCGTAATATGACTCAGCGATACGGAGAACTTGCACTCCGTAGCTTCCTCTCACTCGAACAGGACAAAACTACCGGCGACGACATCATCTATCTTTCCGAACAGCTCGATGAGGAGGGTGCGAAGGCTCTTTTCCAAAAGTATTCTGACCTTGTGGACACGGCAGACGAGGTTGAACAATATATCAAAAGCCATGTGTCTCCAGAGAGTGTTACTCAAGACGGAATAATGCGCGTCCGGAATACAATTTTGGGGCAAGGGAAAGATCTTCTGAAGCAATTCTCTGGAGAGATACGAAAAGATGGTATCGAGGAGAATCCTACCGAAGTGATTCTGGAGAAGCTTGATCGGATCAATCGAGAGGGGGTTCTTTTCACTCAGACCGTAAGGGGTCTTGATGGGGTAGAGCTCCAAGACATGATCGGTGCTTCATTCGAGGAGGTTTCGCCTCAGAATATTCCTTCAGACCAGAAGGTCTTCATGCGATCGCTCTATGAGAAGAATTACACGACAACTCCTAGGACTCAAAAGAAACTCTTGGAAGGATTCGATGATCTCTTAAATAAAGATGGCGTGACCTTTCAGGTATTCAAGGATGGAGATAATATAAAAGGCTTCTACGCACTGGAGGAAGTGGGTGAGAAGAGACTGGCGTGGAAAGCCCTCAATCTTGATCACTCATACACTGGAGTTAGACTTGGGGAGGAGCTAATGCTCAAGGGTGTCGACAAAGCTTCGGATCATTCAATAATTGAAGGACAATGTGTTGGTGATAATTTCATCTCTTCTACTTATATTGAGCGTGGGTTCATTGCTACGGAGGTATTTTCTATAGAAGACGAATTTGATCACATTATTAAGATTGTTCGTAATGAATCTCAAAATCACCAGTTTGAGACAAAGGAACTTTCTCGTGACGATATAAAAAAGAAAGCCCTCGAACAAAAGTTCGAAGTGTCTGATCGAGACCGTAACCCGAAGCTGTATTTTATAAAGAGTAAGATGAGTGAGCACGACTACGAACTCCTTACTCGTGATGAAGGTTGGGTCCTGACGAGATCAGTCAGTGATCGTGAGACCGGGGAGGTATATCTAGCGTATGAGCAAATCGAAAAAGAGGAGGTAGAGAAGTACAAAACAGTTTTCCATGATGATTCGAGTGACGTCTAGCGTGATCTATCCAATCTCCTCCGCATTCTCCCAAAGCGTAGAAAAAAGAAACTTGTGTAGATTATAAATACTCTTATCCTCGATGATGATTCCAACCATACTGTCTTTGGATAGAGTAAGATAACTGACTTTCCCGTCGTAGATATTCATAACTCCATTGAGGTGCTGACATTGCTCTTTTGTACAATCAAGGAATCTAACCTTGGTAAGTTCCGAAGAGTATCCTTTCATGATACTGACACTCCCAGGGGTCTTGAGAACGATTCCTTTTCTTTCTACACCGTATTTCTCGCGATCTTTTCTGTATTGCTCGTTAATCTTAGGGATGTGCTCTAGAACAGATTCGATATCCATAACTCCGAGAAGGGGTTCTTTTGCGTAAAGCGAATCATCAAGGACTTCTTTCATACCTTTTTCACCCTCGAAGAACTGAATATTCGGCTTTCCTTCAAGGAGGTTGTATGAAGAGAGAAGGCTTCCGAAGATCCCATCAAGACTGACTGATGCTTGCTGAATTGCTTCCTGACTCTCGCTGAGGGACTTTTTGAGTTCCTGAGGATGGTTCACTCCGAACTGGGTCACTTTCCCATCGAGCTCAATCTTGGTAATGAGATTTTTCTCGAGAAGGTCGTCGAGCATTTTGTAGGTCATACTCCGACCGATATCAGTCGCTTGGGAAATCTTCCGGGCGGGAAGGGGGCTTTTCTCAAGGAGAGCTTGATAAATAAGGGCTTCTTCGGGAGAAAGGCCGATACTTTCGAGGGTTTGGAGGTGGTTTTTGTTGTATTTTGATGGTTCCATACAGAGAGTATATCAAAGTAATACATTATTGTCACGTATCTGTGACAATAATATGTTGATAAATAGCAGATAAATAGCATATACTGCAACGTATAGAACAATTCTGTAAATAAGTGTTCTGTACTGTTGACAATACAATCAAACCCTGTTATTATATTCACAGTTCAGAGGAGAGAGAAACAACAGCAAGAAGAGAACAAGCTGATGACTTCCCTGAAATGTACCTTCACAAGAAATTCCCCATAGACTTCCTTCTGGATCTGATCTCGTAAGAGACGGTGACTCCAGCCGGTAAGTGAGCTTAAGAAGAGTGAACGAAGTGTAAGTCTCTGGAGAATTTGTTTACAGAAGTGATTGATAGAGACTGTAAACTCTCTATCGCACATCCAAATGATGGTCACTTCACACTGCACTGAACTACACATTTAATGTGTAGTGAGGATATCAGCTGACATTAGAGACTAACCATCTCATGATGTTAGGAATATCCTTACTACCCACGAAGCCTTCACATGAGGAGAGAGAATTCTTATGAGAATAGGCTGAAGGGGATTGGGTAAGGAGAGAATCTTTGAAAAGATTCGAGAAGATGCCCTGGGGCATAAGGAAAAGAACATTGTCAATTGAATCAAAAAGCACTAACGCTCAAGAAAGGGTGTGTCACAGGCTAAAGTCTGGACGCGCACAAGGTAAAACCAATCAGGTTTTAAAATCTTGGGCAGGTGCGAGATGAAGCTGTTGTAGTCACGGCTTTATCTCGCACCTTGTGCATATTCCAATTATAGGACAGTCTAACTAGAATTAAGACTGCACGAACCCGTTGAGTAGGGTGAGTGGTATGGATGAGTGTGCAAAAAATAATGAATTTGGATGAAATTAGTTTACACCTCTTAGGCAAAGCCTTAGAGGAGGCAAAGGTCATGGGTGTTGAAAACATCCAAGACCTTAAAATCCAACTCCTCTCCGAGGAGTTGGTGAAATTCCCAGTTCCACCCTGGGTTGAACTGGGATATTGTCAGAGTACCCCATATGAGGGGTACTCAGGCTACCCCTTGAAGGGGTTCCAGTCAGAAATGAGCAAAATCATTTCTGACTGGAAAGAAGAGGTTCTTAATCCTCAATAAAATCAGAAAAACCCTCACCGTGGTGGTGAGGTCGCAACTCAAAGCGAAACAAACGAGCGTAATTGGTAATCGCGTTAAGATTGCCACTTTTATGAAGCTCACCACACTCGGTGGCGGGCTTCTGGAAGTAAAACTCCATGGAACATTTCCTAAACGTGATCCCGGCGGAACAATCAGGGCGACAGATGAAAGGTTTGATTCGGTATGAAGAAGAAATTTAAAATTAGCACGTTGGTTGTCCTCTCAGGGATTGGATTTGTCATGGGTCATGTAACTGGTCTTCTGGTGACTTCATCTAATACACAGGTGAAGAAAGAAGAAGGCAAGGTTATAAGCGAGGAGGGAGTTTTGGAGGACTTCTTGAGGTCGTTTGACTACGAACTTTTGTTACAAACAGAAGCTCTCATCCCGATCTTAAAGAAGGAACTAGATGAACTCGGAGAGGGTCGTCAATTAGTACCAGGTGCAGGATGGAAGGTGTTCGGCTCCGACGGTGAACGTATGATTGGAGTTGAGAAAGGCCTACGTTTCGAGCTCAAAAAAGACGATTAGTCATTTTCACTTAAAATGACCGGATACTGACAAACCGTTAATATTGTCACTTTTATGAAGCTCACTACACTCGGTGGCGGGCTTCTGGAGGGTAATTTTAATAAGAACATCACAGAACAAAAATATTTTCTTCATAGAGAAGGTTCTTTGAGACATTGACATTACACATAAAAAGTGTTATTGTGTACTCAGTTCAAGGAGAGAAACGAGCGAAGAAAAGAACATTGTCAATTGAATCAAAAGCACCAACGCTCAATCTTTTGGGCAGGTGCGAGATGAAGCTGAACTATTAAATGTTCGGAAGTATCTCGCACCTTGTGCGTATTCCCAATTTCAGGGACAGTCAACAAAAAAAAGACTGCACCCCTCGAATGTTTCGGGAGGTGGTATGGATGAGTGTGTAAAGAATTTATGAAGAATATGAAAAATTGGGAGATCGTTGCGGTTGCATTGATCTCCCTGGCAGCCACTTTCATAGGTGGCCTGAAAATCGGCAAGGAAGCTGGTTTTCAGAACGGTTGCCAGAAAGCATTCCCAAACGGTGTAAAAGCCGGATGGGATGCTGCAAGAAAGTATGAGGTTCCTGATCCTCAATAAAATCAGAAAAAATCCTCACCGTGGTGGTGAGGTCACAGATTAAAGTGAACAAATAATTTTCATTCATCATGGTGGTGAAAGAGAACGCACTGACAACCACGTTACGGTTGTCACTTTTATCGGAACCCTTAGCTAATTGTTAGGGGTTCCGCAAAAGAACGGATAATAATATTTAGTTTCCCGGAATCCTGAAGCGCTTACAGTGAATAATAAAAGTGTTCATTGCAAGCGCCTCAGGACAACTAATGTACTTTCGAAATCATCCACCGAAATGGGGATGCGCTCACGAGTTGTGGGCTAGAAATACAGAAGGAGGAAACCCTGGAGCCGAAAAAAATATGAAGAATCTTTTAAAAAAGGTAGTGTTCACGAAATTCTTTTCCACCACCGACATGACGAAAGTCATGGAGGCTGTTGCAAAGAAGAGTGCCAGTAAGATACTCTTCGTGGACACCCCGTCCACCAGCGTCCTCCGGGACCTGGTGGAAGAACTTATGGGCCGGGGGGTCCAGGTGGTCCTCCGGGATCATCACGGCATTATTAATCCCGGCAACAGCCGGGAACAGGAGATTGCGGACGCAAACGAGGCTGTCCGCAATCTCCTTGGGGAGGCGGCCACAATCGAAACGCGGGACGAGCACCCTGCGTGCTCGACATTGGTCGAAGTCGGCGAGTTCGCCGACTTCGATTTAATCGTTGCGGACCCCGACGCCGACGGGCTCCTTGGAGCCTTGAAGGCACTCGGGGTAACATACCCCGAAATGGACTCGGATGCGGCATGCCTGGACGGACCTCGGTCCGCCCAGACCGAAGAGAATCTTTCGCCAGTGGCAGTCCTGCTGGCGAAGGGTCTCTCGACCCTGCCACCCTTCAACCCGAAGCGACCGGAGGTCGCCGAGGAGGCGAAACGCACCCTCTTCGAGGAATTCTGCCTTGCGGTGCAAGGCGACTCCGAAGCTATGGCCTGCTTGCAGGCCCGGGTTGTAAAATACGAGCTTGCCGTGGAGGCAGCTCGCACAATCCTCAAGGGAGTGACTACGGTCGCTCCGGGTGTGGTGCTTGCCGACGCTGTCGGCAGCGCCCAGTTCGACCTTCAAACCCTCTCGCAGGGAATGGAGAAAGGGGAGGGGGTTTCGATAACCGTTGTCCGCAAGGACAGCGGGCCCATCGCGGCCCACCATGGAGGTGTCCAAATCTCCCTCGCGGTGACGCGCGAGGCAAAAGAAAGCGTCAACCTGCAGGATTTCCTGCAGGAGGGATTCACCTCTTCCCCCGAGGCGGGGGTGATCTCGAACACAACCTTCTTGCTCCACGTGAGCGAGAAGGTTTGGGAGGAGCAGGTTCTGCCTGCTCTCCGGGAGCGCTTTAATTAGCGCTCAAACTATGAGGTTCCTGATCCTCTCCAAAATCAGAAAAACCCTCACCGTGGTGGTGAGGTCACAGATTAAAGTGAACAATTAATTTTCATTCATCATGGTGGTGAGCGAAAACGAACTGACAACCACGTTACGGTTGTCACTTTTATGAAGCTCACCACACACGGTGCTGAGCTTCTGGAAGTAAAACTCCATGGAAACGTTTTCTAAAAGGACGAAAGTGTCAGCTACTCATTGTTGGTTCAAGAAAGCAGGAAGAATATATCATTACATAGATGATGTATCACTCCTGCTTTCTTGAACACTGGGTTCGAGGTGCATCCTAAGGGTTTTACCTAGGTGCACCCGTGAGCACCAGAATTAAGACAATGAGTATACAAAATAAATTGCCAATCGAAGATTTTCGGTCGGCAATCAACGAGGCGGTGCGTGACTTCCCGGTCACGATCATCACTGCCGAAACTGGAGCTGGGAAGTCAACACAAGTTCCCCAATTCCTTTTGGAAGAGGGGTACAATGTGGTGGTCACCCAGCCCCGTCGACTCGCTGCGCGAACGCTCGCGGAGCGGGTCGCGGAAGAGCTCGGAACCGAGCTCGGAGATATTGTTGGATTTCGTGTTGCCGGTCAAGGTGATGCGAACCGGCAGGAGTCTCCTGCGACGCAGTGCCTCTTCTGCACCGATGGTCTCGCGCTTGTCCGTGAGCTCATGGGAGCAGGCAACCATGACGTTCTGGTTCTGGACGAGGTCCATGAGTGGAACGAGAACATGGAGGTCCTCGTCGCGTGGACAAAGTCCCAGATCGAGGCGGGCAAAAAAGACTTCAAGGTGGTGCTTATGAGTGCCACCCTCGAAGCCGAGAAGCTGAGTGCGTTTTTTAACAACGCACCGGTAATCAACGTTGCGGGCCGGATGTTCCCGGTTGAAGTCAAGACAGCCGGACAACGGTTGTTTGATGACGCTGCAGACTTGCTTCGGCAAGGACGCAACGTCTTGGTCTTCCAGCCAGGGAAGCAGGAAATCGAGGACACCATATCCGCTCTCAAGCGGATGGAACTGCCCGCAGAGATCCTGCCTCTCCACGGGCAGTTGACCTCGCAGGCCCAAAAAGCCTGCTTCCGATCCTACGAACGACCTAAGTGCGTCGTGTCCACCAACGTTGCGCAAACCAGCGTAACAATTGCGGACATCGACGCAGTGATCGACTCCGGAATGGAGCGTCGGATCGAGCTGGTTGATGGTGTTGAAGGTCTTTACCTGAAGCCCATCTCCTTGGCCGATTCGACCCAGCGTAAGGGTCGCGCTGGCCGGACAAAAGAAGGGGTCTACATCGACCATTGTGGTCAGGTGGATCGTCCCGACTTCCCGGTCGCCGAGATCATGCGAAAACGTCTGGACCAGACGGTTCTCCGTCTCGCGATTGCGGGATTTGACATGGAGGCTATGGAGTTCTTCCATCAGCCGAACAAGGCGGACGTCCGCGATGCACGCAAGTCCCTTATTGGGCTCGGGTGCATGACGGGAGATGGCAAGGTGACTCACCTCGGAAAATTGGTCAACCGCTTACCGGTTTCGGTCCAATTCGGGCGTATGCTCGTTGAGGCAGGTCGACTGAATGTGGTTGATGATGTCTTGACGGTTGCGGCAATCATGGAGGTCGGGGGCATTGTTGTTCCTCCTCCGAGTCGTAACCAGCCGGATCGTCCAGACTGGCGCCATATGGTCCAAGGTGAGAAATCATCAGACATCATGGGCCAACTCAAGGTCTGGGAGATGGCAGGTCGGATGTCCAAAAGCGACATGTATGAGTGTGGAGTTTCCGCGCGGAATTACCATCGCGCCAAGGAGATTCGCCGGAACTTGGCTCAAGCCGTGAAGCGATCCTTCACTCTTGATTCAACAGGTTACCGCGAGGATATCCTCAAGGCAACCTGTGCCGGGATGGTAGATCATCTGTTCCGAGGGGACTGCGGTTCCTACAGGAACGGAGGGGTCACTCGTGAGCTCGGTACTGCATCGCTCGTACGTGATGCGGCTTGGCTCGTGGGGAAACCCTTCGATCTCCAGATCAAAACGAGGAGAGGACCACTCGTCCTCAACTTGATTGAAATGGCGACCAAGGTCGACCCAACGTGGTTAGTCGAGATTGCACCACAACTGGTTACGGTCGAGGAGGGATTCAGTCCCGCCTACGAACCGGAGCAAGATGTGTGCACTTCAGTGAGGAAGACTAGATTCAATGGCCAGCAGGTCAAAGAAGAAAGAGTCTCAACTCCTGATCACGAAGAGGCTTCATTGAAGCTCTCAGAGTGGTTGGCCAGCCAAATGGCCTAGTAGAGAAAGAGTGAACGTTGTAAGTAAAGTCCGTCCAAAACTTACATGAGTAGAGATCTCATAGAGAAAACCGTAGGGTGACTACGACATTGTCACAAAAAATGGTTGCAGATAACCATGGTAAAAAATCTGCACACTCGCAGGATGTAATCCTGCCTGATGAGTCCAAAAGGACGAAAGTGTCAGCTCCTCATTATCGGTTCAAGAAAGCAGGAAGAATATATCATTAACATAGGTGATGTATCACTCCTGCTTTCTTGAACACGGTGTTCTGGATGCATCCTAAGGGTTTTACCTAGGTGCACCCGTGAGCACCAGAATTAAGACAATGAGTATACAAAAAGAAGTCCTCGCCAGTAATAAGGCGAGGCAAGAAAAAGCACGGAGTCTCAACTCTCGTGCAGGCGAAGATCTATTCAAGGTCTACTCACTCTCGGAGTTGGTGACCTTTGTTACCGAACACCTTAACGGGGTTCGGAGGTTGGCAGAAGTTGTTGATTTTGAAAAGATCAGACTTCCTACTCTGGATCAAAACCTCATAGAGAAAGTCCTCAGGGATAATCCAAATGAGGTTGAGATCTCGGGCTCGGCAAGATCTGTCGAGTATAGAGGTGCTGAAGCAAGCCCTCTCATCCGAATCGATTTCCGCGGGGATGATGCCAGAAAATGGTTAGATCTCCCAGAAGAAGGGGTCAAATTGCCAGGAGGTCGCGAGGTAGCCTTGTATTCCGCAGTTGATGGATACGGTTACTACCTCGAGGCCGAGTCCTCACAATTTATTGAAAAGGCACGCGAGTGTCTCAACAAGAAGTTGTGGGAGGATTTCGCTCAATCGTCGGACAAGCCGGCGATTGAGGTACCTGTAGAGGTGAGTCTAGAAACACAAATCCCTGAGGTGTGCGAACATCAATACGGTGAATGTGTTGCAACTGATGAACCTCTAGTTGTTTTTGGTGCGGTGTCTTACACTCCCAAAAGCCGCTGGACCTCGGAGCGATTCGAGACGAAGTGGTTCAAAGACCGTGAATCAGCAGAGGAAGTTACCCTTACTACGATGGAGGTCGTGGAGGGTAAACAGTTGGAACTTGAAGAGACAGCCAGTAGAAATTCTGGGAATATCCGTGAGGTGACAATCGATCGCCGCGGACCGCACAGGAGACCCGAATTGGATGGAAATCGGATCGATAACCCTCAAGGGTATGGTCTGACACCTGGATATTTCTGGGAAGATCTCCTAGGTTTGGTTGGGGAATTTGGACGGGGACTAAAAGTCTTCGCGATTTATCGCGGGGACTGTCCTCTTGTCGTTCATATCGACAAGTCCAAAATTGAAGAGGTTCTGCCGTCGGTGCAGACCCTCATCGGAGGACTTGGAAACGGCATAAACGAGCCGACCTCTGAAGAGAAAGAAAACTTCTGGTGCAAACTCGAAGTTTTCAGAACCGAAGAGATAAAAAAAGCTCGCGTCGTTCGTGAAGCTGATGAATCTGCAAAAGCAGAAATTCGGCAGCAACAGCGCCAAGCCGAGCGACTCCAACAGGAAAAGGAGGTCCAAGAGAAGGAGGATGACGATTCGAGAATCGGCACGAACTCCCTTGGCGACGCTTTCAGTCGACTTGGGTTGTAAATAACGAGGTTCCTGATCCTCTCCAAAATCAGGAAAACCCTCACCGTGGTGGTGAGGTCACAGATTAAAGTGAACAAATAATTTTCATTCATCATGGTGGTGAGCGAAAACGCACTGACAACCACGTTACGGTTGCCACTTTTATGAAGCTCACCACACTCGGTGGCGGGCTTCTGGAAGTAAAACTCCATGGAAACGTTTTCCAAAACCGCGATCCCGGCGTAACAATCAGGGCAGAAGGTGAAAGGCTATTTTGAAGAATGAATGAAAAGAAAAAATACGCGGGCCAAATCCGAGCTCGTGTACTGGCGGCAGCTTTCCGGAAAAAACAGAAAGAAAACTCGGAGAACACAAAAGCTGATTTTCGGGTAGGACATGATCAGATTCGAGAAAAAGCAGATGGTCTAAACCGGAAGTCAGACGAAAAAAATTTACGCCTCAAGCAGATTCTTGAGGAATAGTACTAAGTGTACTCGTGGTTAATCCAATCGTCCGATACGTTAATTCGGGCCCACTTCCCCCTTTATAAACATATTTACTCATACATATGCACCCTTGCGTATGAGTACAAGATTTCTCTCTCCTCGTATGTTTGTTGAAGGGGAAGTGGGAAGGGAATTTATTAGATGATATACTGTCTGTATGAAAGAAGGATTTCCTCAAGAAGATAAAAATACTATTCAAGAAGAATCTTATGATCATCTTCCAGATCATGAGCGGATGACACATTGGGTGCAGACTGGTGATTCTAAGTATGTTGATCCTCGTATGTATCAACACATGAAAGAATCAAAGCCAGAATTTGTTGATCAAATTGAGAATAGTGAAAACGACATGAGTGCGTATTTCTATACAGAAGATGGGGTCTTTGTTGATGGGGAGGTACACTCTAAAAAAGAGGATCAAAATAGTATTCTTTATGCAGAAAGTCCAACAGCTATTCTTAATAAAGTACTTGATAAATATTCTGAGAATAATTTTGACTATGATGGTGTTGAGACAGGTAGAATGATCGACTTACTTTTTGCTTCACCTGATTCTATTGACCTTGTTTTGGAAGAAATTGACCTTACAGATTTTCGAGGAGTCAGAGTGATTAATTTCTTGAGTCATGTGCTAGCTGAAGTAAAAGATCTAGAAAAAAGAGGTCATCGTAAGGCAATACACGTCATGAACAGGGTGGCAGACTATGGTGAGTTTATGAGAAGTGTTCCAGATGAACAATTCAAAGATAATACTAATTTCTTTGCGGGAAACTATCTTAAAACTTGGCTGACTCCACCTGAAAAAAGTCACACTGATATACATGATCTTATTTCTCAAATTGATCGAGACACGTGGGTTTTTGACGGGTTTGAAAATAAATTTATTCTTAATGAAAAAGAAGCAAAAGATTTTTTGGAAAAAGGTCTTTATGCAGATATTGAATTTTTCTTAGGAGAACATTGTGAATCTTACGAAGAAAGACTTGAAAAAAATAATTTTACATCAGAGCAAACTAAAGATTTTCTTATCATGATGCAATCTGATATGCGCGAAACTATTGAAAGAGGCCTTCATATTAAACTTAAAGATCTATCTTTGAAAGAACAAAAGAATCTTCTTGAATATTCGAAAAGAGTTACTATGAAAGAGTCTCAAGCTCTCAAAAGTGCTGTTCAAGATTTTGGTATCTTAGGAATCCGTACCTTCCTCTCACTTGAACAAGACGCCTCAACCGGTGACGACATTATCTTCCTTTCCGAAAACCTCGATGAAGATATTGCTCAACAAGTTTTTGAGAAGTACTCAGAAATCATCGACATTGCAGACAAGACCGAGGCGTACCTCAAAGACCAACTCGGATCCGAAGAAATCGACCGAGAATCCCTCGCACAGGTTCGTGAGAATATTCTCGTTAAGGGTAAAGATATTCTTAAGCGTTCAGCAACCAAGGTTCGAGAAGGGAAAGAAAAGTCAGATAATTCGTTCCAAGATCAAATCACCGCCGACCTTCAGAAGGTGAAGGAAGATGGACTTCTTCTTACGAGTAGTGTCCGAGGACTCAAGAACATCAATCTCGAAACCCTCAAAAACATTTCCTTCGAATCCCAAACCTCTCAGGATCTGACACCAGAAGACCTCGAAGCAATGCGCGAAATGTATCAGGAGAACTATCAGAGTACACCGGAGCTTCAGTCGGTTCTTCTGCAAGGATTCGAGGATTTACTTACAAAGGATTCTGTAACGTTCCAGGTATTCCGAGATCGAGGTACGGTGAGAGGTTCGTATGCACTTGATCAGGTTTCAGAAGGAGTTGTAGACTTTAAGGCTTTTAATATTGATTCATCATATCAGGGCGCAAGACTCGGTGAAGAAATGATGCTTCGAGGTCTCGATGAATCTGCAAAGGAGAATGTTATTCACGGAGTATGTGACGGGGCTAACTTTATTTCGGCGGCGTACATTGAGCGAGGATTCGTAGCAAAAGAGGTTTCCAAGATAACAGAAGATGGACCCGAGCATGTCTTGGGGATTGAGCGAGACGACAGGAAGAATCAGAGTATTGAAACAAAAAAACTCACCAAGGATGAGGTAAAGATTAAAGCTATCGAACAAGGACTGAGCATGCAGAACGACACTCAGAAGTTCTTCGTAAAGGACCAGATGACCGAACACGACTACGAACTCCTTACTCGTGATGAGGGTTGGGTCCTGACGAGATCAGTCAGTGACCGCGAGACTGGGGAGGTGTACTTGGCGTATGAGCGGGGAGGTGAATCTTAATATCGGGTAGGGTGAATTCACCCCTAAACAACAACAACGAAAAGACGCTTCATCGAGAAGGAAAAATTAAGACAAAGAAAAACCACTCACGTTTCCATGAGTGGTTTTTCTTTTCGGCGAAAGCTAGGCTTACGCTTCTTCTTCTGTAGAATCGTCAGCTTCATCAGCAGCTGGTGCTGGAGCGTCTCCTTCTTCAGAAATTGCAACTTCGATAGCGTGAGGTCCTTTCGGTCCTTCACCAATTTCGAAAGTAACAAGGTCTCCTTCTTGTAGGTCGTCGTAACGAGCTTCTACAACTTCATTTGCGTGGAAGAATAGATCTTTGTCTGCTCCTTCTTGGGTAATGAATCCAAATCCTTTGTCCGTTAGTCGTGCGATTGTTCCTGTTTGCATAGGTAGTTTTTATATGAATAACTCGAGGAAGTTGTTGTGCAACCTCTTCAAAATACAGCTTCTAGATATTCACACTCGAATCTCCTTCACTTCTTTTGATACATAGTAGTTTACGCTATCTTATCAAAATGTCAATGAAACAAATGTATTTTAGGCACGTTATAATAAATACATGAATCATCTGGACCAAAAAACCGATGAAGAGATCATTACACTCGTCCTTTCTGATAAGCACTATTATGCAGAAATTGTTTTGCGTTACGAAGAAAAGCTCACTAGATATGTGAGACGAATCGCCCAGCTTACGCTAGAGGAGCTCGAAGACCTTTTGCAGGATATTTTTGTGAAGGCCTACATTAATATTAATGGGTTCAATCCGACACTTTCTTTTTCTTCTTGGATTTATCGTATTACTCATAATGAAACCATGACTCTGATGAGAAAAAAGAAAGTACGTAAGACTACGTTTGCTCTCGAAGACACAGAGGAGTTCGCAGCGACACTTGCCGCTACTGATGATGTCGGAGGGGAGCAGGCATTAATGATGGAGGTTAAGCAGATGAAAAAAGTTCTGGATGACCTTAACGAAAAGTATAAAGAAATCCTTCTCTTGAGTTTCCTCGAGCACAAAAGCTATATAGAAATATCTGATATTCTCAAAATCCCTCCCGGCACAGTTGCTACAAGACTCCGACGTGCCAAAGATCTCCTTAAGAAGAAGTGTATACAAGCTCATATATCTCTCAATGACTAAAAACAAAAAACAAAAAAATACACTCTTTGATTCGATCGAGCGAGCGCTCAAAGAAGTCGAACCGAAAAACTCGTGGCATTTCGTCCTGCATAATTTCTTGTTTTGGACGTTCGGAATTATTGCGGTTATTTTCGGCGCGAGTGCTTTCGCTGTGGTTATCTATACCATGAAGCACTCTGGACAAGATCTTTCAATAATTACCTATGGTTCAACGTCAGGACATCTCATCCATATTCTTCCGTATCTCTGGTTTGTAAGCCTTGGAATATTTTGGATCTCAGCTCAGAAGCTTATTTGTCTGACTGATTGCGGATATCGATTTAATATAAAAAAGGTCTTCTTAACTCTTATAGGAACAAGTCTTATTCTTGGTGCAGTTCTTGATCTTGTACGAGCTGGAGATTACCTCGACCAGAGAGCTGGCGAAATGATTCCTTTCCATAAGCCACTCCGAGTTATCCATCAGGCTGACTGGACTGCTGCGGATCACGGAAGGCTCGGAGGAACTCTTCTTGGAGAGATGGTGAGCCAGCGGATCACACTGCAAGGATTCGATGAGAAAATCTGGCATCTTGATCTTTCAGAAAATGGCGAAATGTGGAAGACAGAGTTCCAGAGCGGCGATAACGTAAGAATGATTGGGATGCTCCAAGATGGAAATACATTCTATGTTTGTGGGATGCATTCTTGGATCTTTGAATCTTCAAAGCGATCTCAGTCTGGACAATCTCGAAAAGATATTCTAGAAAATAGTCGTAGTGAAAGAAAGATAATTGAGGCACGTAGTAATTTGTGTAAGGGGTTGGAAGAAAAGTATAGTCCTCCTTACCAAGAAAAGAGACTTGTCCCGCAGAGTGGTAATTAAAAATATTCGTTACATAACACACAAAGCATTATGAAAAAAAGCATCAAGATGAGAAGGAGCATGAGGCATAAGACGATAATGATTCCACTCGCAGCTGTAATGGTAATGGGGATGGGAACAGGATCAGTCTTGGCTGCAAAGCAGAACCATAAACAGAACTTCACAGAAGAACAACTGGACATTCTGGAGGAGGCACGTGAGCTCTTCCGGTTAGGTGATCTTGAAGCGGGTGAAGCGCTTCTAAAAGAAGCTGGAATCCATAAACCCCATAAGAAGCCGAACCAAAATTACGCATCTCAGGAAGATCGAGAGGCAGTTCAAGAAGCACTTGAATATGATGATTACGAAGCATTCCTTGAGATAGTTCAGAACGGACCATTTGGAGAAGTGGTTACTGAAGAGATCTTTGAAGTCCTTGTTGAGGCTCACGAGTTAAGAGGAGAAGGAGAAAAAGAAGAGGCAAAAGAGCTTCTCGAGGAGATTGGGATTAAACGAGGGTATCACGAAGGTAAACTGAGAGAACGAGGTTCTCGAGGAAACTTTCAAGATCTCACTGAGGAGCAGCAAGAAGTTGTTCGAGCTCTCAGAAATGATCGTGAAGCCATCAGGGCCTATTTTGAAGAGGAGGGGGTTGAACGAGGGAGGTAATATTTTTTAAATCTAAACAAAAGATCATGCAAAATACCTTCTGGAGAAAGGTGTTTTTGTTTTCCTCTTTCAGACGAGCCCTTTTGCATGTAAAATAACGTTACATACTTATTATCTAACATAATACTTTTATATGGAAGAATCAATCTTAGACTTCGCCAAACAATTTGGATATTCACCAGAACTCCAGGGAGAACTTCCATCAGGATACAAGCACATTATCCTTGCGGGAATGGGAGGATCGCACCTCGCAGCAGACCTCTTGAAGACAGCTGCTCCAGGGACTGATATCTATGTTCATAAGAATTACGACCTTCCACCATACGATGAGGGTTTCTTTGGAGAGTCACTCTTGGTGGCGAGCTCGTACTCGGGGAACACTGAGGAGACAGTAAGCTTCCTTGAGTCTGGAGTCGAAGCTGGGCACAATATTATGGTGATCTCAACAGGAGGGAAACTTCTTGAACTCGCGATAGAGCATGACCTCCCCTATATTCAGATACCAGACACAGGGATTCAGCCACGATTGGCGGTTGGCTTTTCTGCAATTGCTCTCGCGTCTGTTTTGCCAGAACAATCAGATGCTCAGCGTGAACGAAAACAAGAACTTAGGGCGGCGCTTGCTTCCATGGAGACGATCCTTACCCCAGAACAAGATCAAATACTTGCTAGAGAGTTGGCGAGCAAGCTTACGGGAAAAACTCCTGTAATCTATACCTCATCGCGAAACTTAGCCGTCGCGTACAACTGGAAAATTAAGTTCAATGAGACTGCCAAGATTCCAGCGTTTTATAATATTTTTCCAGAAATGAACCATAACGAAATGCAGGGATTCGGACTGAGTGAAGAGACTCAAGAATTTGCAAACAGGTTCCATATCTTCTTCCTTACTGATGACAACGATCATGAACGGATTCAGAAAAGGATGAAGATTACTCAGGAATTGTATGACCAGAAAGGAATCACAACTACAGAGCTCAAGATAGAGGGAAAAGGGAGGTTGCATGCACTTCTCAAGACTATCCTTATTGCAGATTGGGTAGCACTCACAATCGCTCAGTCCAATAACTCAGAGCCAGAACAGGTGCCGATGATTGAAGAGTTCAAGAAAAGGTTGGTGACGTAGGGTGAATCAAGAGGTAGGGAAGAATCTGCGATTCAAAATAAAAAACCTCGACAACTTTGAGAGTCGTCGAGGTTTTTGAGTATTTGTTCCTAACGAAGGATCTTTTAAGAAATCCTCCCTCCGATAATTTCCCAGTTCACACTCGCAAGGAAATCATCAATGTACTGACCTTTACCACTTGACCAGTAATCTCCAACGTAAGCGTGTTCCCAGAGGTCGAGAGTAAGGACTGGTTTCAGTCCTGTAAGGTGTCCAAGGTGCTGCTCATCGACCCAGTGGTTAATCAAGAGGTCTCGTTCTGCGTCGTAGTAGAGGATTACCCACCCAACTCCGCGGACTCCAGTCGTTCTTTTGAAGTCAGCAAGCCATGCATCATACGATCCATATTGTGCTTCGATCTTTTGCCCTAGTGATGAATCAAGGTTGAGTGATTGAGCCCCGCCTTCAAACTGCCCGAAGTACAGTTCGTGATTTCGCATCCCATCGAACTCAAAAGCGAATCGTCGTCTGATCTCTGCTAGCTTGTACGCGTCGGCTCCTTCTGCGTTGGTAGCTTTGAGCTCTTTAAGAATAAGGTTGGTGTGGTTTACGTATCCTGAATAAAGCTTCAGGTGCTCTTCGATGTTTTTTGCTGAGATTCCAGTAAGTTCTGGAATATCGAATGATTTTGCTTCGTACATGTGATTATAGAATTAACAGGATAATACTCATATTATACCATGACATCACCAGATGAATAAAAAATAACAAAAAAGTATCACTTTAATAACGCTCGAGAGAGATTCTTAAGAAGAAAAAGGCTAGACTGAATATAATGATTTCATACAAAAGATCTTTAGTAATCTTGGCGACTACCGTAGTCCTTCTTGGGGTAGTGAGCTTTTTCTCTCTTATACAAAAACCCAACTCGAGATTGATGACAGTTTCATACCTTTCGGTAGGGCAGGGTGACGCAACGTTTGTTGAGACACCTTCGGGACTCAAATACCTTATTGATGTCTCGGGCGGCCCACAGATTTTGGAGGCTTTGAGTAAAGAGCTTTCGTTCATGGAAAAAAGGATTGATGGAGTGTTCTTAACTCATATGGACGCTGATCATATTTCTGGACTGGTGCCTGTTCTTGAATACTACGATGTAGGTGAGATTTTTATCAGTACTCAGTTTGATAAGGAATCGCTCTATGGAGTATTGGAAGAGTATGTTGAAGAAACAAAAAACCCAGTAATTATGCATTACATTGATGGAACAAATAGAATTATTCTAGATGAAAAAGCTGGAGTATTAATAGATGTTATCTTTCCTATCCCAGACTATCCGTTCAATGATCGTAATGATCGATCGTTTGTGTTGAATCTTATCTTTGGTGAGACTAAGTTCTTATTCACAGGAGATGCGTCAACTGAAATTGAGAATTATCTCGTCGAGCAGAAGAGCTCCTCTCTAGATGCGGATATTTTACAAGTTGGTCATCATGGATCGAACACTTCTTCGTCTGAGTTTTTTCTTAAGACGGTGAGTCCAACCTACGCGGTTATCTCGGCAGGGAAGGATAATGATTTTGGGCATCCTCATCAAGAAGTCATTGAGAGGATACTGGAGCTGGAGATCAAGATGGTGGAGACAGTAGAGGATAATCAAGTCTTTGTGACTGATGGAGGGAGTGTTGCGCGAAGAAATTAAGAAGTCTTGGGAGGGTGAACCTAGCAAACAGAGCTTTATTGTAGAAAGCCGGGGTGGTTAAAGAATATTTTCAAATAACAAAAAAAGCTCAATCATACAGATCGAACCTTCTTTATCTTTATTTTACGAGTCCAGCCTTCTTGAGAGTAGGGTAGAGTCCGTTTTTGTTGATCGTCTTAATAGCTTTTGTTGAGATATTAAGCGTCATCTTCTTTCCAAGTTCTGGAACGAAGTATGTTTTCTTTTGGATATTCGCGTATCGACGTCGCTTTCCAGTTGGGTTGAACTGGGTAGCACGAACACGGTTAGAGTATCCTCCTCCTACAATTGATGATTTTCCTGTGATTTGGCAAACTTTTGACATAAGCATTATTTAAGTCCTTGGATATTAGCATGGATGAAGGAGATTGCAAGTTTCTCTCTCGTTGATTGTGGTGTAGTATTCTCTACATGACAACAAGTTTTGCAATTCTTTCAGTAATTATTCTTATTATTTCCGTCGTTATCCATGAAGTAGCCCATGGATACGCAGCATACAAGCTTGGAGATAGTACCGCATTTAGAGCGGGAAGGCTATCTCTCAATCCTCTCGTGCACCTGAGTTGGTTCGGTTCGGTCTTCTTACCGTTTCTTCTTATTAGTACAGGGTCTCCTGTAGTCTTCGGATATGCGAAGCCAGTTCCTTATAATCCATATAATCTATCAAACAGGCGATGGGGGGAGCTTATCGTGGCACTTGCCGGTCCCGCCTCTAATCTTGTTCTTGCACTTATCTTTGGACTCATCCTGAGGAGTGGAATTATTGTAAATCCTCAAGTTTTTGAGATCTTTGTTTCGATCGTATTCGTGAACCTCGCACTTATGATCTTTAATCTCGTCCCAATTCCACCCCTTGATGGATCTAAAATTCTCTACAGTCTCTTTCCAGAAAAACAAGAAATCCGGAACTTCCTTGAGAAGTACAGTCTTACACTGGTGATCGTATTTATTTTCTTCGGATGGAGGTATATTTCTCCCGCAGTATTTTGGATGTTCAATTTGATTGTGGGAGCTAATGTACTCTAAAGAGAGATCAGACTCATTGTCCTGTGCCAAGCAACTAACGAAAGAAAGGAGTTGTGTGATACAGTACCAATATATGAATGCCAACAAAAACCTCCTCGCAGGCAAAAAATTCAACGGGCGTCATACGACCTATCTTGATGATTCCGAAGAAATGATCAAAACTCTCAAGGCTCATCCTCAGATCAAGACTATTAGCCTTGGTGAGATCAAATCTTTACGTGTTACCAGTCGTGAGAAACGTTCGGTGAAATGTTCCAAAATCCAAGGAGGCATGCTTATCACGTTCCGTGGATTCAATGGAAGACAACTGATTAGGGTCTATCTGGTGGAGCAGGGAAAGTATGGAGAGATTGAGGGGTTGGTGAAGAAGTCTTTGTAGGACTTAGAGAAGCTCGTAGTCCTGAGTGCTTCGTCTTGCTTTTTCTACCGAAATCTGTAATATACCCCCCACGTATCTACACATTTCGTTGCGAAATATATACGAAAACATAAAACATATGCCAACAATCAATCAATTAGTAAAAAAATCCCGAAAAAGCCCAAAAAACAAGCCTAAGGCTGCGGCTCTTCATCGAGGATTCAACACACTCAAGAACAAACAAACAAAATACAGCTCACCGTTTAAGCGAGGAGTTTGTACGAAGGTAACAACCAGAACTCCACGTAAGCCTAACTCTGCGGTTCGAAAGATCGCTCGTGTGCGACTAACGAACGGAATGGAAGTTACTGCGTACATCCCAGGAATGGGGCACAATCTCCAAGAACACTCAGTGGTCCTTCTCCGTGGAGGACGAGTAAAGGATGTTAACATTCGATATACTGTTGTCCGAGGTGTGCTCGATGCTGAAGGAGTACAAAACCGAAAGAACTCACGTTCACGTTATGGAGCGAAGAAACCAAAGGGAGAATAAATCATTTAAAAACAGCAACGAATGTAGAGTCGGAGAGTAAAAAAGACAAGCGTAAATGAGCGTCCTTTTTGAAAAAATTATTCACACCTCATTATCTAATATTTCAGACACATGCGACGACCAATTAAAGACAAGAATAAGAATAAAGTGAAGCCAGATGCTAAGTTTGGTTCAGAGAAAGTAGAAAAGTTCATCAATCATATTATGCTTGATGGAAAGAAGAACGCAGCGCGATCTATCGTGTATGGAGCCTTTGATCAAATCAAAGAACTTGCAAAAGTTGAGAATCCTATGGAAATCTTCGATGCAGCACTCCAGAACTCAGCTCCACAAATGGAGGTGCGGTCACGTCGAGTTGGAGGGGCTAACTACCAAGTTCCGGTAGAAGTTCGTGCAACCCGTCGAGCATTTCTTGCAATGACTTGGATCATTAATGCAGCTCGTGCTAAGAAAGGAAAGCCTATGGCTGACTGTCTTGCGGTGGAGCTCTTCGAAGCTTCAAAGAACGAAGGTGAAGCAGTTAAGAAGAAAGAGAACGTGCACAAGATGGCAGAAGCGAACAAGGCCTTTGCTCACTTCGCTTGGTAGAATCTTACATAATCTGACAACTATTTCGTTGTTACGCAACAAAAACCTTCTCGCTCGCCACGTGGCGCACTCGGAGGTTTTTTTGTTAGACGCCTCAGATTTGCCTAGATTATGAAAGATTCAGAAATTCCGGTCAAGTTAAGTGACTTCATGGTCACTGCAGAAAAAACCCACTCACGCTACTCAATGTAGCGTTTCGTGAGTTTTTCTTTTGCACCTCGAAAGTATCTCCATTTAAAAATGATTCTCGAGAGAGAGTCTTTCTTGGTTCCTCGAATTCAGATTGATTGATAACAGAGTTCAAAACCTTACATAATCTTTGAGTCTTTCCTTGTTGCACAGGTGGTGCACTTTGTTGTAATTTTTGCAATTGGTCACCGAAAGAGTATTTATGAAAAAGTAATAAGACGAAAAGGGTAGACTTCTTCACTCAAAAAAGATCGACTAAAATTATCAATCTCAATTGAGAACAGGATTCATGCAAAATCGGGCGGTTTCTATTTCCTGACAAAGTTTCCATAGAAAGATGTTTTCTCGTAAGGAAGAGATTTGTCTATATTGTTCCTCCTCCACATTTCATTCCAGAGGTGCACAGCGTAAGTCTCTGAGGAGGTTATCTGGTAGTCATCCTTATCAAGAGGGTTGATCAATTCTTCCCATCGCCACCAATCAGTTGGGCAGAAAACTTGAGGTGGCTGGATATATTCACTAAGCTTGAGTTGATCGACAATCGCAATTAACAGATTCGGCCCTGTTTCACCCCACTTAAGTAATTGTGATTCTTTTGCGTAAGCAGTTTCAAAACAAATCTTCATAATTTCAGACTTTCGAGGAGCTTTAATCACATTATTATTCAGACAAACTCCGCCACCTCTTTCTCGCTGACTTGAGAAAACATAGTCACCATCGAAATCAAAAGGTCTCAGACAAACCATATCGGTGTCAATCCACCAACCACCCTTTTTGTACAGGAGGGCATAGCGAAAGAGGTTTGCAAAACCCGCGTAGCTATCCCAATCCTTATACTTGAAGATCTTGGACTGATCTAGAATTTCTTGGGCGTCTTTTATAATTACTCCTTCTGGAACCTCGGATGCATCTTCGTAGGTGTAGAGATGAACTTCGTGGCCATGTTCTATAAAAGAAAGTAGACAAGACTGCTCCATTATTGAGAGAGGCCCTTTGACCCAAAGTGTTTGAATAATTTTGTTCTCTGAGAGAAGATCAGATTTTTGTGATGAAGCCATGTAGAGTGTGATGTAAGATTTCTTTTATTGTATCATCATATATATATATATATATATATATATTCCTTCATAAAAGCTATATAAAACAACAAAATAGCCTTTACTTTCTGCCAAAAAACAGTAGACTAACTCCCACGAAACGCCTACTGCTTTTTCGTTATTTTTAATCCATTATTTTTTAAATTATTTTGTTATGAGTCGAGATTATCCACTAGATAAAACCCGAAACTTTGGGATTATTGCCCACATTGATGCTGGGAAAACCACTACTACAGAACGTATTCTTTTTTACACGGGAGAATCACACAAAATCGGTGAAGTGCACGATGGTGCAGCAACGATGGACTGGATGGAGCAGGAGCAAGAGCGAGGGATTACGATTACCTCAGCGGCTACAACCTGTTTCTGGGAACAAATCACTAACAAGAGTGATAAACATCGGTTTAACATTATTGATACTCCTGGTCACGTAGACTTCACCATTGAAGTTGAGCGGTCATTGAAGGTTCTTGATGGTGCTGTTGTTGTGTTCGATGGAGTAGCTGGAGTAGAACCACAATCTGAGACAGTATGGCGACAAGCAGATCGATATAACGTTCCGCGAATTTGTTTCATCAATAAACTTGATCGAACAGGAGCGTCATTTGAACGATCATATGCATCAATTCTAGAGCGACTTACAAAAAAAGCAGTACGAGCGCAACTTCCAATAGGGCAGGAAGAAAATGTAGGAGGACTCATTGATCTTCTGTCAAAGAAAGCTTATGTTTTCGAAGGAGAAATGGGAGCTGACGTAAAAGAGACAGAGATTCCAGCTAATATGATGGACGAAGTGAACAAGTATCATGATGAGCTTGTTGAAAAGATTGTCGAACAAGATGATGTCCTTATGGAAGGGTACATGGAAGGAAAAATTCCTGAAATGTCTGTTCTGAAAGAAACACTGCGAACTGCTGTAATTAATAATGAAATCATCCCTGTATTCACCGGGTCTGCTTTCAAAAATATTGGAGTTCAGCTTGTGCTTGATGCGGTAATTGACTACCTTCCATCACCCCTTGATATTCCAGCAATGACAGGAACTCATCCTGACACTGGGGAAGCCATGACTGCACCAGCTGACGATTCTGCGCCATTCGCTGCGCTTGCTTTCAAGCTTCAGACTGATCCATTCGTTGGACAGCTTACATTTTTCCGAGTTTACTCAGGACAAATTTCAGCTGGTTCGTATGTCCTTAACTCTGCAACAGGGAAGAAAGAACGAATCGGGCGAATTGTACGGATGCATGCGAACGATCGAGAAGAGGTAGATACTGTGTACGCTGGAGAAATCGCAGCAGCAGTAGGACTCAAGGAGACTCGAACTTCAGATACCCTTTGTGATGAGAAAAATCCAATTGAACTTTTGAAGATTGTTTTCCCAGATCCCGTTATTGCCCTTCGAATTGAACCCAAGACAAAAGGAGATCAAGAAAAAATGGGAGCTGCACTTAAGAAGCTTGCCGATGAAGATCCATCACTCCGAATGATGACTGATGAAGAAACTGGAGAGACTGTAATCTCAGGAATGGGTGAACTTCACCTCGATATTATCGTTGATCGACTCAAACGAGAGTTTAATGTTGAAGTATCTGTAGGAGCACCTCAGGTAGCATACCGAGAGACCATTACGAAGGAAGCTCAAGCTGAGTACAAGTATCTGAAGCAATCAGGAGGACGTGGACAATACGGACATGTGAAGATTCGTGTGAAGCCACTTTCAATGTCTGAAGTTAATCTTGAAAAGATTCCAAAGAACGTAATTCGAGAAGATCACTTCGAATTCACCGATACTATTAAGGGAGGGGCTGTTCCATCAGAATTTATTCCTGCGTGTATCAAAGGATTCCGAGAAGCAATGGATCGTGGAGTTGTTGCTGGATACAAGATGGTTGATGTTGCAATCGAGCTTTACGATGGATCATTCCATGAAGTCGATTCATCTGAAATTGCTTTCAAGCTTGCTGCAATCAACGCGTTCAAAGAAGCTGCCGGACCTGCGAAGGCTGTGCTCATGGAGCCAGTTATGAAGGTTGAGGTGGTAACCCCAGATCAGTTTACGGGAGATGTAACAGGTAACCTGTCATCAAAGCGTGGGCAAATCGAAGGAATGGAAGAGAGAGGGTTGAACCAAGTTATCAAAGCCAAAGTGCCTCTATCTGAAATGTTTGGATATACAACGATTCTCCGGTCTATGACTGAAGGGCGAGCGAGTGCTACGATGGAATTTGATCACTACGCTACGGTTCCACAAAACGTTGCCGAAGAAATTCGAGCAAAACGAAATAAATAATACTTTCGAGAGAAGAGATGAAGAAGCACTACCAGAGATGGTGGTGCTTTTTTTTGTAGATTTAACGCACCTCTCTCATACAAACCCCAAAGTGTGCTAGAATATAATCAATGTATTTCAAAAAGCTCTCTCGTCAAAATAAAGAAGATAAAGGATTCACCCTCATTGAGCTTCTCGTTGTAATTTCAATTATTTCACTTCTCTCATCAATCGTCCTCGCTTCACTGCAACAAGCTCGTAAAAAATCCCAAGAAACTGTCATGGTGCAGCACGCAAACCAAGTTCGTGACGCAATCTTTGCGTATAAGCTTGAGAATGGAGAGGATACTCCAGGTCTTTCGTCGCACTATAGTAATGCTGCATGGAATGATGTTGTGGACACTCTGGTTTCTGATGGTTTTCTTAATAGTGAGCCTAATTTTGATAATTTAGAACTTCGTGCTCCTTCAGGAGGTGCATGGATTAGAACACAAAGTACAAATTGGATTAATGGAGATGGTTCTAGTGATTTCTACTGTGAAGGCGGAGATAAAGATGTGGATCCTGCTTATTTCATATTTTTTCTAACCCATCCTGATAAGGCTTCAGATATTTATAACGGAGTGTTCCCTCGGATGCTCGTAAAAGGGTCTCTCACTTCTCATGTTGCTCGGTACTACTGCCTCTTTCTTCCGATCCAGTAAGAGGTGGGTATTTTCTTTACAATCATCCCATAATCCGTATACTACACTTCATCAGACCATTGAAAATCGGCAATTGTACTTACGCAAGTAAGGGCAAGATAAGCTCCGGTTTAGGTTACGATGCTGCTATTGTTTATATTTTATGAAGTTCGCTCCGTAAAAGTTTCACAATCGTATCAGCCTGTCTGAACGGTTTTTTTAATTTCTGTAAAATTGAATGATTTCATTGTCGTTACATATTTAATTTAGTTCGCGCTGCTTTGTGTAGCTTTCACTCAATTAAATACGAAACTCCTCGAACTTATCAAATTTTGAAAGAAATCAGAGAAAGCTATTATAAGGAAGTAAGAAAACACATCCACATGGCACTTACCAAAGATAAGAAGAAAGACATCCTCGGAAAACTTTCTACCATCACGGGAAATGAATCAGCAGTGTTTGTTAATTTCAACAAGCTTGCTGTGGATGATGCAACAAAAATGCGTCAGAAACTTCGTGAGGAGGGAGTCGGATACTTTGTTGCTCGAAAGACGCTCATTGGGCGAGCTTTTGGAGAAGCGAATATCACAGGGGAGATGCCAGTTCTTGATGGGGAAGCAGCAATTGCTTACTCAGATGATCTTACTGCACCAGCGAGAGAAATCTACGCATTCCACAAGGAATTTGATGGAGCTGTAAGCATAATGGGAGGAGTGTTCGAGGGGCGTTTCATGGACAAAACTGAGATGGAAGAGATTGCTACAATCCCAGCCACACCAGTTCTCCGAGGAATGTTCGTTAACGTAATTAACTCACCAATTCAAGGGCTTGTTATTGCACTCAGTGCAATTGCAGAAAAACAAGAAGCATAAGCTTCTGAGAAGATTTATTTAAATTCTAAAAAAATACTATGTCAGAAGAAGTAAAAAACGAAGAAGCTGTAGTTGAAGAAGTTGCAGTTGCAACAGAAGCACCTGCTGTTGAAGAGGTGAAAGAAGAAGCTGCACCGGCTGCTGAAGAAGCACCTGTAGTTGAAGAGCCAGTTGTTGAGGCACCAGCAGAAGACGAAGGAGCAGACGTTGAGGTTCCTGCAAAATTCGAAGCGGTTGTAAAGGCTATCGAAGAAATGTCAGTGCTTGATCTTAACGAACTGGTAAAGCTTTTCGAAAAGAAATTTGGAGTGTCTGCTGCAGCTGTTGCTGTTGCTGGAGGAGCTGCTGGAGATGTTGCTGAAGAACAGTCAGACTTCACTGTACATCTTAAAGACGTCGGAGCATCAAAGATCGCAGTAATTAAAGCTGTTAAATCTGCTCTAGGACTTGGTCTTAAGGAAGCAAAGGATCTTGTAGAATCAGCACCTGCTGATCTTAAGTCTGGAGTTCCTACCGAAGATGCGGAAGCACTTAAGAAAGAACTTGAAGAGGCTGGAGCGACTGTAGAGCTTAAATAATTTCTATAAAATAATCTGATTTTGTTGTTGTTTCATAATAACTCTAATTTGCTAACCCAGGACAACTTCTCGAACCCTTGAAGATATTCTCTCCTCTTCACTACCTGGCGCACTCATCAAAAATTTTATCTACACCTCGAATCAAACTGTTTGAAAAGAAGTTAATTTTAAACAAAAAACACCCACGAGGGTGTTTTTTGTTTAAAAGATATTTGCGACTATTTTGGTAAAAGAATAGCCCCCCAGATTTATTCGGGGAGCTATTATCTCATCTTATCACTTCCGTGATTTTTAGACTCCTTGTCGGCTCCGAAGTATATATTGTGGTTTTGAGAATTTTTACTCTGTCACCTACTTCGAACCTCTCTTTTGGGGAGATGGCGATGTGTTGGTCAATTATCGACCAATCGTCCAGATTCTCCTTCTTAAGAAGGAGAATCTCCATTGAGCTTCCCGGGATCTTCTTTTTTTCTTCAACCACGTAAGTGGTATCCGGTTTTTCTTGGTGGTACATCCCAGCTTGGGTTGTCGAGACTTTCTTCTTTATTTGAACGGTGATCACTGTGATCACAGCCATGGCGCATAGACCGCCAACTATTAATGTACTTTTCTTCATACGATAGAGACAATACATCATTTCATAAGACAAGTCAACTGTTTTTGTCTTATTTATAAAGCGAGCCTTTGGTAGTGAAAATACTTTACTTCTCTCATTATGAAACAAGAAGGCGTTTATGTCTTATACTATAGGAAGGGCGTTAGTTTGTCCAAAAGAATTTTTATCCATATTGCTCTAGCTAATTTTTCATTTGTGCTATACTTTCTGAATGAAAAGATTAGCCTCTTTGTTGTATAAAAAAGGGTTCACCCTCATTGAACTTCTCGTGGTGATCTCGATTATCTCTTTACTGTCGAGTGTTGTGCTTGCAGGTCTCCAGGTAGCGAGGGAGAAAGCTGTTCTGGCGAGATCTCAAAGCTTCGATGCTCATATCTATAGAACTCATGGTGATCGATCGATGGGGCAATGGACATTCAATGATTCCAATAATCCTTCTGCTGACAGCTCAGGTCTTGATAGAGATGGTGTAGCGAGCGGTGCTTCCTATGTAGCAACGGGTGGGTTCGATGGTCAGGGCTATTACGATTTCGATAATGTTAGTGACACTGTCGATCTTCAGTTTGCTGGAAGTCCAACTACAAATGAGCTCACTCTTTCTGTCTGGGTGAAACCTTCTGTTACATCACAACCTTCTCTTGGCGTAATTCTTTCAAACTCCCGTGATTGCTGTGGAACGTACGACGGTTTTCATTTGCAATATAATGCTAGTGGTATTTTAACCGCTAGGCTTTGGGATGGAGGCACTACTGCTTCTATGGGTGGGGCTATATCATTTCCAACTGATAAATGGACTCATATTGTATTGAGCTATAACGGATCCGAGGCCCTCCTGTTTGTGAATGGAGAAGAAATTGGTAAAGATACGTCGGCGTCAATTGGTGACTCTCCAATGCATGATTTGAGGATAGGCGCAATGGAGCACACAAACTCTCACTCGTTTATTGGTGGTATTGATGATGTGAGGCTCTACGAAAAATCACTTCTTGCTCAAGATATCAAAAAAATGTATCTCGCAGGAAAAGGAATTGATCATTATGTTGTAAGGTAGAGGGTAAGTTGGAGACAGATACCCATTCTAGTTTTCTGTTATACTATCTTCACTATGAAATGCAAAACAACCACCCTCAAAAATGGCCTCGAAGTTCTGACGATTCCACTCAAGGATACCAACACAATTACCGTTATGATTCTTGTTGAAACAGGAACCGATTGGGAGACTCCAGAGAATAACGGAATTGCTCACTTCCTGGAGCATATGTGCTTTAAAGGGACACAGAAGCGTTCGGCCCAAGAAATTCTCGAAACTCTCGATGGTCTCGGGGCAGAGAGCAATGCCTTCACAAGTCATCAATACACTGGATATTATGCCCGTGCGCACGCTCGCAAAACCACCAAGATTATTGATCTTCTTTCAGATATTTATAAGGATTCAACTTTCCCTGAAGAAGAGATTGAAAAAGAGCGAGGAGTAATTCTTGAAGAAATTAATATGTACGAAGACATGCCGAAGCGGAAGGTTTGGGAGGTTTTGTATGAGGCTCTCTATGGTGAGGAGCAATCAGCAGGATTCACCGTTCTTGGTCCAAAGATAAATATAAAAAAAATGAAGCGAGATGTTTTTGTTGATTTTCATAAAGCCTATTACACCGCTGAACGGACGAAAGTTATTGTTGCAGGGAGTTTTGATCAGAAAAAAGTTCTCAAACAAACAAAAGAAGTCTTAGAAAGCATTCCTTCATCTAAGAGTATTCAGTTGAAGAAACTTGCAACAACCCAGAAAGCCCCGATCATCAAAGTTCAACAGAAGAGCTCAGATCAGACAGCACTCCTTGCGGCGTTCAGGGCATTTCCGAGAGGGCACAAAGATAATGTTACTCTTTCAGTTCTTACGACAATCCTAGGGCAGGGGTTCAGCTCAAGACTCCACAAAAGACTCAGAGAAGAGCATGGACTCTGTTATTATGTCTATGCTCACGGTGATCGGTATACTAATCGCGGACAAATAGTTATTGGGGCTGGGGTAGGACATAAGAATTTGAATTTAGCGCTTAAGCTTATTCTAGAAGAGTGTCAGGAACTTACACGGGTTCTCGTTGGTGAAAAAGAACTCAAAAAAGCCAAGGATTACATCTTAGGAATTTCGGCACTCGGTCTTGAAACTTCAGCTGATTGGGCCGAGTATTATGGATTCCAAGCGGTTCATGGACAAGATCTCAAGACTCCCCAGAGTAAGTACTGTGAAATAAAAGCTATCACTCCTCAGAATCTTATGAGAGTCGCGAAGAAGATATTCAGAAATGAAAAGATGGTTGTAGCCGTCGTAGGTCCAAAGATTGATGAGCAAACTCTCAAGAAGACTGCACATCTTGCATAGAACAAGATCTTGCAAGGGTTTTCTGTGTTATTATAGAGAAATATGAAAATATCAAACAACGCAATTACCACAGGAACTATCTTTAGAGTTATTCTTGTCGGTATCTTCTTTTACACACTCTTTATTCTTAAAGATTTGGTTCTTACTATTATTTCTGCAGTCGTCGTCGCTTCTGCAGTCGAACCTGCTGCCGTTTGGTTCGAGAAAAGACGAGTTCCGCGAACTTTGGCCGTTGTCTTTGTTTACCTTATTACTGCATTGATCTTTGGGGGAATCTTCCTGTACTTCGTTCCAATTCTGTTCAAGGAAACTCTTAATATTCTAGGCTCATTCCCAACGCTTGTTGAGTCGCTCTTGAGCGTTCCTGTTGTAGAATCCTTCAACACATATACTGCAGGAATTTCGGGAACATCGCTCTCTGACATTCTTAAAACAGCAACGAATGTACTTTCAGGAGCAACACTTTCATTCATTACGGTGGCCAGTGGTCTCTTTGGAGGAATCTTGAGTCTTATCTTGGTGGTCGTTATTTCTTTCTACTTGGCAGTACAAAAGAATGGAGTTGCACATTTTCTTCATATCGTAGTTCCAAGTCAGCACGAAGATTACGTTGTTGATTTATGGAAGCGATCACAGAGAAAAATTGGTCTATGGTTTCAGGGGCAACTTCTCCTTGCTGCTCTTGTAGGAATTATGACCTACCTCTTCTTGGCAATATTTGGGATTCCGAATGCACTTTTCCTTGCTGTTCTTACCGCGGTGCTCGAGCTTATCCCAATTATTGGTCCGATTATTGCAATGGTCCCAGCTATTTCGTTTGCCTTCTTTGACGGCGGAGTAACTTCTGCTGGAATTGTGTTTGCGATTTACGTAGTGATTCAGCAGCTCGAAAGTAATCTTTTCCACCCGCTTGTGGTAAAGAAGATCGTAGGAATTCCTGCCCTCGTAGCGATCATTGCTTTGATCGTTGGAGCCCAACTCGCTGGATTTATTGGAATCCTTCTCTCTGTTCCTATTGCAGCTGCTATGATGGAATACTTCAATGATATTGAGAAAGGGAAGAACGCCGCTCTTGAAATGAAGAAAAGTATAACTGGGAAGTCAGAAGAATAAAAAATCAAAATTTAAATATGAATGATTTAACAAAACGGAATGAGAGTATAGTCTCTCTAGTAGTCACTACTTGTTTATTTGGCCTGATGTCTCTTCTGTTTGGACTACAAGACGTTCCTTTTCTTATGGGTATATTTTTTGTTGGAATCTATATTACCCAATCTCGTATGTATATCGTGCCACTCGTTATCGCGAGTGTCGTATATTGGAAAAGTGAAGATATTACCTTGGCTATTACTTCGTTGTTGGTTGCTTTTATGGTCAAAAGAATTCATGAGAAAATATTCTCTTTATTATTTCGAGGAAATACAAGGCCATAATTATTGAGTCAAAAAATATAATCAACTCCAAGATAACTTTCCTTTTTGCTAAAATCTCCAAAATCGCTATACTTACAACTATGAATGAAACAAAACCTTTTTACATTACGACCACACTTCCATACGTTAATTCAGATCCACACATTGGTCATGCGTTGGAGTTTGTGAGGGCCGATGTTTTAGCTCGCGCGGCCAAACGTATGGGGCGAGAGGTTTTTTTCAACACAGGGACTGACGAGCATGGGGTTAAGATCTACCAGAAAGCGGTTGAGCGAGGAATTACTCCCCAAGAGCATGTCGACGAGTACTCTCAGAAATTCCGTGAGCTTCTTCCTGCGCTTCATATCACTTCTGATGTAACTTTCATTCGGACAACGGATCAACGTCATGTTAAAGCTGCACAAGAATTTTGGAAAGTTTGTGAGAAAAATGGTTATATTTATAAAAAAGCTTACAGTGGATTATATTGCCAAGGGTGTGAGATGTTCGTAACAGACAAAGATCTCATAAATGGTGAATGCCCCCATCATCCAGGAAAAGCTCCTGAAGAAATTGAGGAAGAGAACTACTTCTTCAAGTATTCGGCATTTCAAGATCAGCTTCTTGATTTATATAAAAAAAACCCAAACTTCGTGATTCCCAAAAAACGGCTTAATGAAATTCGTACCTTCGTTGAGAGCGGTCTCGAGGACTTCAGTATCTCACGTCTTGCGGAGAAAATGCCGTGGGGGATTTCTGTTCCAGGTGATAACGAACATGTGATGTATGTTTGGTTCGATGCACTTGTTAACTATATCGCTACAATTGGGTGGCCAGATGATATGGAGACGTTCAATAAGTTCACCGAGCAGCAGGGTATGATTCAGATTTGTGGGAAAGATAATCTCCAGCACCAGGCGGCGAGGTGGCAGGCAATGCTCATGGCTGCGGGGCTCCCAGCGTCTTCACACATCCTCGTGAATGGATTTATTAATAGTGGGGGAGTTAAGATGAGTAAGTCAATTGGAAATGTAATTAATCCATATGATGTTGTGGCTGAGTATGGAGCAGAGGCTTTGAGATTTTATCTGCTAACTGAGCTTTCGCAGTTTGAAGATGGGGATTTCACCATGGAGGCTTTCCATGATGCGTACACAGCACATCTTGTGAATGGAATTGGAAATCTTACCAACCGAATTCTTAAGATGGCAGAGAGTAATCTCGAAGAGAAGGTCACGCTCCCAACTGATGAAGAAATGACAAAAAGAGTTTGTGAGTCTGACATCATCACTTCACTTTTTGAGAATTCATTTACGATAAAGCATTCCGCAGAAAATATTTTTAACATGATTGGAGACATGGATCAGAAGATTCAAAAAACCGAACCTTTCAAGCTCGTTAAGGATGAAAAAACAAAAGAGGAGGGTCTTAAGGTAATGACAGAGCTCGTGCAGGAGTTGTACTTCATTGCCTATCTCCTTGAACCATTCTTACCGGAGACTTCGAGGCTGGTTATTGTAGCAATACACGAACAGAAAAAACCAGAAGAGCCAATTTTTGCGAGAGTAGAGAAGAAGTAAAGAAAATAAAATTAAGAGAAGCTTGCTCATGTAAGCTTTTTTTTCTGTTATACTACCTCTATGAAAATATCTACGAAGTTCACAGATACACACGCTCATCTCAACACAGATACGTACGCAGAAGACCTCCCAGAACTTTTGAAGAAGGCTGAAGAGTCCGATGTTACTATTTTTAATGTTGGAACAAATCTCAAAACCTCACAGCGAGCAATCGAAATTGCTGTTGAATCGGAAAGTTGTAGGGCAATTGTTGGGCTGCATCCCCTGGAAGTTTTTGCTGGATCACTTCTTGAAGAAGACAGTAACGATCTTGGCGAAGTTTTTGATTATGACGCTTACAAAAAACTCGCAAAGCACAAGTCAGTAATTGGAGTTGGAGAAACTGGGCTTGATTACTTTCGGCTCCCACAAGATGAATCACTCCATGCGGAGATTAAGGAGAGGCAAGAAGAATCTTTCAAGCGGCATATTGAACTTTCAATTGAGCTTAATCTCCCCCTCATGATCCATTGTCGGAATGCCTATCGGGAGACTATTGATATTCTGAAGAAGTATCAAGAGAGAGGGGGAAAGGTCCTGAAGGTGAACTTTCACTTTTTTGCAGGAGATGAAGAGATCCTTAAAGAAATTATGAAGCGGGACTGGTATGTTTCATATACGGGGGTTATTACCTTTGCCAAAGAATACGAAGATCTTATTAAGATTACACCGATCGATCGAATTATGTCAGAGACTGACTGTCCGTACGTAACTCCTGAACCGTTCCGTGGAGAACGAAATGAACCAGATCATGTGAAAGAAGTTGTAAAGAAGATGGCAGAGATTTATGGGAAAGACCTTGATGAGATGTGTGAGATATTAAAAGAGAATACAGAGCGGTTTTATACGATGGGGTAGAGAAGAAAGAGCGACGTAATAATATCTTCATTATCCAAGACCTCGCTCCTATGCTACAATTTCTCTATGATACAAATCTCGAAGAAAAAAGGATTTACCCTCATCGAGCTTCTCGTAGTTATCTCAATCATCTCACTTCTTTCAAGTATCGTTCTAGCATCACTTACAGAGGTTCGGACACGAGCTAACGACACAGCAATCAAGTCAATGATGGCTCAGATGAAAACACAAGCTGAGATCTTCAAGAGTACGCATGGGAGTTATCGATATCCTTTTACGAGCGGGTATGCTGATGATTCTCTTGGTGAGTGTAATGGTACTGCGCGCCCTACAGGGACTGTCTACAATGATGATATTTCTGATAATTTTACGTATCTTGTTAATGAAATCTATGAAATTTCCAAGAAGTATGGTACTCGTGTTAAGTGTTCAGTCGGAGGAAGCACGGTCGAAGACAGTTGGGCGTTCGCGGCTCCTCTGGGGAATCCTGAATCAGGAACAACAGGGTGGTGTGTAGATAGTAGTGGAAATTCGAAGTCGATTAATGAGGATTTCGAAAACCCAGGTCGACTCGTAGGCGGGCGGGGTGTGCTTGCGGCTTGTCCTTAGAAGATCCAAAGTTCATTATCCAAGACCTCGCTCCTATGCTACAATTTCTCTATGATACAAATCTCGAAGAAAAAAGGATTTACCCTCATCGAGCTTCTCGTAGTTATCTCAATCATCTCACTTCTTTCAAGTATCGTTCTAGCATCACTTACAGAGGTTCGGACACGAGCTAACGACACAGCAATCAAGTCAATGATGGCTCAGATGAAAACACAAGCTGAGATCTTCAAGAGTACGCATGGGAGTTATCGATATCCTTTTACGAGCGGGTATGCTGATGATTCTCTTGGTGAGTGTAATGGTACTGCGCGCCCTACAGGGACTGTCTACAATGATGATATTTCTGATAATTTTACGTATCTTGTTAATGAAATCTATGAAATTTCCAAGAAGTATGGTACTCGTGTTAAGTGTTCAGTCGGAGGAAGCACGGTCGAAGACAGTTGGGCGTTCGCGGCTCCTCTGGGGAATCCTGAATCAGGAACAACAGGGTGGTGTGTAGATAGTAGTGGAAATTCGAAGTCGATTAATGAGGATTTCGAAAACCCAGGTCGACTCGTAGGCGGGCGGGGTGTGCTTGCGGCTTGTCCTTAGAAGATCCAAAGATCTAATCTCTAAATTTCTCACCGCGAGCAACGCACAGTGAGGGATTTTTCTTGTATTAAAATAATTACGTTCTTCTCGTAGTTATTTCTTTATTCTTTCTCTACAACGATAGCTGCCTTTTCTTCCTCTTCTCCGGTAACCAACTTCCAGAACGTATCGACTCCTTTCTTCTTCTCAGCAGAGAAAGGGAATACTGGGATGTGATTTGGGATTTCTTCCTGCGCATCTCGGAGGGCTTTTGAGGTATCTTTCTGATTAGTCTTATCTGACTTATTAAGAAGAACGATAATAGAAGCTTTTTCCTTAATGAGTGGACGAATGATCTCTCGGTCAAGATCAGTGATTCCAACTCTGATATCAAGAATGAAAACATGCAGTCGTTCTCGGGCGACAATACCGAAAGTGAACCACTTAATCAACTGGTGGAGTTTTTGTCTTGCAGCTTTAGAGACTTTCGCAAAACCATACCCTGGCATATCAAAAAAGTAGAGGTTCTCGTTGATAAGAAAAAGGTTGATCTCTTTGGTCTTTCCTGGGGTTCCAGAAGATTTCGCCACCTTCTTGTTGTTAAGTAAGGCATTAATCGTTGAAGATTTCCCAACGTTCGATCGTCCGTAGAAGATGACTTGTGGAAGTTCTGGATTCCAGTCTTGTTCGTCATCCTGAACGTATCCAGAGATGAACTTGATAGAGGTAATTTTCATATGTGCAGTCTACGTGTTGGTGGTTAAAAGTAAAGGGTTTGAGGAATATTATTTGTAAATGTTTTTTCGGTGTTTAATTTTTAGGATGGTAACGATGTAGATTTTTCCTCTTTCATCAAAACGGAAAATAGCACGGTAAGATCCAATTCGATATCTATAAAGACCAAGAAAAATGCCTCTCAGAGCCTGTGCAGTTTGAAGAGGTGAGGATTGAGTCTTGATCTGAATTTTTGATGTTATCTTCCTTGCTACAGAAGGGTTGATTTTCTTGAGATCTTTTCTTGCAGAATCTGTATAGTATACATGTGTATTCTTGGATGAACCCATTAAGCAAACTCAGCCAGTATCTCTTCTTGTGTATAGATACGACCTTTTGTGATATCTTCTTCGGCTTTTTTAATTTCTGTAAAAATATCTTCAAAATCTGCATCCTCATCGAAAGGTTTCAACTCGAATAGGGGGTTGTTCCGATTCATTATGATATAACGAGCCTCTCCTTTCTGAGCCTCTTGGGCGTATCGAGAAATGTTTGCTCGGAATTCTTTAATTCCAATTATCTTCGTAGTCATATTGCAAGTGTATCTTAAGTGTACACTTTGTCAATCTTTTTGTGATGTACACATATATGACCCTTTTTTGTTATACTACCCCCATATGAAAAACCTTCCAATCAAAAAAAGAACAGCAAAAGACTTTATTTGGACTACATGGACGCCTGCACAACTCAAGAAATCTGCAGTTGACGCGATGAAAACGTATAAAGAAGAGATCAAAAAAGTCAAAGCTCTTACTCCTCAGAAGCAGACCTTTGAGACTGTTATCGAAAAGATTGAGGTCCTTGACGGTGACCTTCATGCTACTCACGGGCCACTTCACTACACCTGGTACACCCACCCTAAGAAGACGATGCGGGATGCTGCTCAGAAAGCATCTAACCTCCTTGAACAAGAGAGTATTGATATTGCGAGCGATACAGAACTTCTGAGTGTTATTGATCAGGCTCTCAAGAATACAGATAAGAAATCTCTTGATACTCCAGCATCTCGTCTCTTCGAATCTAATATTCACGGACTGAAACATTCAGGATTTTATCTTGAAAAAAAAGAACAGACTAAGCTTAAAATTGCGCGTAAGAAGCTCGTTAAGATTGTGAGCGAATTTGAATCAACGATTAATAATTGGAATGAAGGGATTTTTGTTTCAAAAGAAGCAGCACTAGATTTCCCAAAGTCATATCTTGATCAGCTCAAGTTTGATAAAAAGAAAAATGCCTATCGAGTAACTCTTGATTATCCACAGCTGGTTCCGTTCATGAGAATCTGTAGCGATGAGAAACTCCGAGAAGAAATGGCGACCCTTGTAGGGATGAAGGGGGGAGAGAAGAATCTCAAGAGAATGCAGGGCATCGTTGAGCTCAAGACTGAAATAGCAAATATTCTCGGATATGATACGTATGCTGATCTCAACCTCGTTAATAAGATGGCGAAGACAACTGAGCGAGTGAATACATTCATTGATAAGAACCTCGAGAAATATCACAAAAAAGGCCAGTCGGAACTTGATATCTTACGTTACGCCAAAGAAAAGTCTGGATCAAAGAAAGCACTCAAAGGATCAGATATTGGGTACTTTACTGATAGGGTTCAGGAAGAACTTTATGGGCTTGATAGCGAGAAGCTCAAAGAGTACTTTTCACTTGATCGAGTGACCGAGATTATGTTTGAGCACTTCGGGAAGTTCTTCGGGGTGACGTACAGGGAGATGAGCATAAAACTTCCACATGAGAGTGTTCGGACATTTGAAGTAACTGATACGAAGTCCTATGAAATTGTTGGGTATTTTTCAATGGATATGCACCCACGAGAAGGGAAGTATGGACATGCGTGTATGATGGATGTGATGAACTCTTACCAGAAAGGAAAGACCGTCACAGCACCGTACGCTGCCCTTGTCATGAACCTTCCTCTTCCAACTACGGATACCCCGTCGCTTCTTGAAATGCGTGAAGTTGAAACGGTCTTTCATGAGTTCGGACATGTGATGCATGGTGTGCTCGGGAAGGCACAATACAATTCTCAGGTGGGGACTAACGTTGCCTGGGATTTTGTGGAAGTTCCTTCTCAGCTTTTTGAGGAATGGATCTTCGAAGAGAAGCTTTTGAAGAAAATAGGAAAGCATTACCAGACAGGAAAGAGAATTCCACAGGAAATGATTGAGCAGGTAATTTCGGCACGGAAGTTCATGGAGAATTATTTTATGCTTCGGAACTTTGTCTTGTCGAAGATTGATATGGAGATTTATACTAATCCGAAGCAGGCGAAGAAAATGAACAAGACATATAAGGATATCTCCAAAAAGTACCTTCTTCCCGTGCCTGCAACTAATCTTCAGCCAGCTTCGTTCGCTCATATTGCCTCTGGTTATTCTGCAGGATACTATAGTTACATGTGGTCTCTTGAGCTCGCAAAAAAGTTCTATACGTATATTCAGAAGGAAGGTGCCTTCTCACCAAAAGTAGGGAAGCATTTAAGGAAACAAGTTCTCGAAAGAGGTGGAACCGAAGATGCGAATGTGCTGGTCAAGAACTTCCTGAAGAAGAAGTAAGGAGAAAAAGATTACTCAAGATGCTATACTTATAGTAATGTTAGCTCAAAACCAGCCAGGAACCTTTATGTCAGAACGGCCTTTTTCTTCTCCGGAAGAAGAATTAGCTTTTCTCAAGAAGAAGATTGCCGAAAGAGAAGCTCACCACGATTCTGAACAAGTGTTTCATCGTGAAGATGAAACTAAGAGAGTCCCTCCTCCCCCTCATATTGAGCAAGACGTAATTAAGGAGTACGTGGATGTTCCTCCGAGTGTCGCCGTCGAGGAACCTTTGCAACACTCAATCCAAGAGAGACAAGAAATTCTCCTTGATCTTTCTCCCGAAGATCACGATAGTACTATGCTGGAACTCCAGAAGGTTCTTGAAGAAAAAGGAATTCACGCAGCACTTAAGCTTGTTGAATCTATGGAGAGTCCACATCTAGAAGACGATTTTCATCGATTCTTGGTTGGACATATTCGGAATAATCTTCCAATCGTCGGTCTCAAAGAAAAAACACCGCTTGCGAAGGATCTCAAGCACACGCTCTATCAGATTTCACTTCCTGAGTTTAATGAGCAAGAAAAACAGAAACCACTCGCAGAATTCGTCGGGACCATGACACAGCTTCTTGCCGGAATGACGAGTCTTTCAAAGAATAAAAAGATCAAGAAGCAAGACGAAACATTCACGCTCGAGATTGCCCAGGAAGAAAATGGTTCTGAATATGTTTTCTATATATCTGTTCCTAAACAGTTCAAAGATCTTTTCGAAAAACAACTCTTAGCGGTTTATCCTCAGGCGCGACTCGAAGAAAAGAAAGACGACTTTAACGTATTTAATCCAGAAGGGGAGACAGTTGGAGCGTACGCAAAGCTCGCTCATCATCCTGCACTTTCGCTCAAGACATTCCAGGATTTGAGCTATGATCCAATGAATATTGTTTTGAACGCTTTTTCGAAGCTAAAGTCTCTTGGAGAAGGTGCAGCAATCCAGATCGTGTGTAACCCGGTTGGGCAAGAGTATGTGAGTGATTATCAGAATAAGCTTCATAAGATTCAAGAAGGAGATGACCCAAAAGAAGTACTCGCTCAAAGAGGACTCTTTATGAAGATGGCTACTGAGTTTGTCGGGGCACTTAAGGATAAAAAAGATGATAATAACAAACCTCCTGTTATTGACCAAACTATTGTGGAAGCAATGAACGAGAAAATCCAATCATCAATTGTCGAAACTAACATTAGGATTACTGCCTCGGCTTACACAGAAAATCATGCTGCCGACCTTGTTTCGGAACTTGAGTCAGGGTTTCGTCAGTTTGAAAAGGCGACAGGAAATAGTCTCCAGTTCGAGCGAGTTTCGAAAAGTGAGAAAAGACAATTCATTCGTGACTTTTCTTTTCGTTCATTTAACAAAAAATACATTGTTCCTCTTTCTCTTAATGAATTGGCAAGTCTCTATCATTTCCCACTCAATATCACCCCTGTGACCTCACAGGCAAAACAGTCAAAAGGGAAGTCTGTTGCTGCACCGGTCAATATTGCCCAAGAAGGAATCACTCTTGGAAACAACGAGCATCAGGGTCAATCAACTCCAATTTCATATTCTGCGGAAGATCGCTTGCGACACTTCTATGTGATTGGGCAGACAGGTACAGGTAAGACGACCATTCTTAAGAATATGATTTATCAAGATATCCAGAATGGGGAAGGAGTATGTTTCATAGATCCTCACGGAAGTGATGTGCAAGATATTCTCTCGTATGTTCCAGAGCATCGGCGTGACGATGTGATCTATTTTGATCCTGCATCAACAGATCGTCCCATGGCGTTCAATATGCTTGAGTACGATGAACGATATCCAGAACAGAAAACCTTCGTAGTGAACGAGATGATGGGAATCTTTAATAAGCTTTTCGATATGAAATCCTCGGGTGGACCGATGTTTGAGCAGTATTTCCGAAACGCAACGATGCTTGTTATTGATGATCCTGCGACAGGGAGCACTCTTCTTGATATTTCAAGAGTTCTGGCAGATAAGGAGTACCGAGAGCTTAAACTTTCTCGATGTAAGAACCCACTCATCGTACAGTTCTGGACTGAGATCGCCGGGAAAGCTGGAGGAGAAGGTTCACTCGAAAACATCGTTCCTTATATTACTTCGAAGTTCGATGTTTTCTTGTCGAACGATATTATGCGTCCGATCGTCTCGCAGCAGAAGTCATCATTCAGTTTTAGAGATGTGATGGATAATAAGAAGATTCTCCTTGTGAACCTTTCAAAAGGTCGTCTTGGAGATATTAACGCTTCGCTCCTTGGTCTTGTTATTGTAGGGAAATTCCTTATGGCAGCTCTTTCACGAGCAGATAGTTTTGGAAAAGACTTTCCTCCGTTCTATCTCTATGTTGATGAGTTCCAGAACTTTACGACTGACTCGATTTCGCAGATACTTTCTGAGGCACGTAAGTACAAACTTTCACTCAATCTTGCTCACCAATTCATCTCCCAGCTTGATGATGACATCAAACAAGCGGTCTTCGGAAACGTTGGGTCAATGGCTATCTGTCGAGTAGGACAGGAAGACGCTGAGTTCCTCGCGAAACAGTTCGAACCAACTTTCTCAGCTTCTGATATTACTCAAATCGAGAACTATAACTCAGTGGTCAAGATGCTTTCGCACGGTCAGCCCGTAACACCATTCAGTATGAAGGGAATCTACCGTGAACCAGGAGACCTCCAAGCTGCCGAAGATCTTAAGAAACTGTCAGCTATGAAATTCGGACGACCACGACATGAGGTCGAGGAGGAAATCATGAGAAGGTTTAAAGGATAAGTCGAGAAGAAGAGGTGGTAAAAAAGGTATAAATAAAAAACCCCGCCGCACGATCGCGACGGGGAAGGGTGGCTTACTCAGAATAGAGTGCGTTCACTTCTTTTAGCGACTTCGGTTGAGGTCTTTCGTAAGGGTACGCATTGTACCTCTTCTTGTCGACCATGAAGTAATGCTCTGGAGCTTCACATGACTTCTTTTCTTGGTCTCTTTTGCTTCCCGTAAGGCAATATTCGTGACTTTTTTGTATGATGGAGACTTCTCCACTGCTTACTGTACGGAGTTTCGCCGCAAGGTCTGTGGTCAGTGCTATTTTATTTTTCTTCTTTGTACTCATGACTGTAAGGGTTTATATCAATTTTTCAGAGAAATGCAAGTATTCCCCTTACGGAACTTAAAAGTTTTATTTCTTGAGTTAGTTAGGGTATACTTTAGAAATGAATTTTGAAAAAGAGATGTTTAACCCAGGAGGGGTAGATGACCAAAATCTTGCTAAGCTTCATGTTGAAAGGCAGACTGAACAGGTGGCAAAATCAGAAGAAACCGAGCGGCACATGTCAGATCAAGAAGTACGTCACTATATTTTAGATCATAAAAAAGTTTTTGAGAGTCGTGATCAGATAATTCGCCTCATCGAGTTACGAGCAATGATGCTGACAATTCCTACAATAAAAGACCACATTGAGAATCAGCTCATTCCTACATGTATTCACTACACAGAAACCGTTGCGGAGTTTGATATCTGGGCAAAAAAGTTTTCTGAAGGAGAAATGACTGGGGAAGAGTTTGAAGAGAAGAGCAACTCGAGATCTAGGACTCACGATGCGATGATTGCAGATTTTAATGTGGTAATTCGCGAGGCTCGAAAAGAGATGGGGGATCAACCCTGGATGGATAAGTTTGATAATAGGAGCGACTATGCGAAACTCGCACTCCAGATTGCTGCAGAGAAAATGCTTGCTTCCTAAATATATTTGTAGTATAATATTTTTTAATGTCAAAGAAAGCAAGAGAAGGAGTGACGCGGTACCTTCTATTGAGTACTCGCAAAGCATCAGGAGAAATTTCCGCAGCAGAACTTGTTGAAATGGAACAGATTCTCGAGAATCTTGGTATTTCCAAAGAAGAAGCTATCAAAGCAGCAACGAGTCTGCTTCTCGGGGAGTTCGAAGTCTGACTTTCCTGATGATCACGACCTCCTAGAAATAGGGGGTCGTTTTTTTTGTCCTTTAAGTTTCGAGCACTGTCCTTTACACTTTTGTCCTTTATAACCTCCAAGATAGCGAGTATCAACGCATTTTGCTGCTAATTCTGATTAGGGATTAGGGTTGATCTGAGATGTCTTTTTTAAAGAGGGTGGTGATAATGAAGAGGGGACGTCAAATAAGAAGGAAACCCCGAGTTTCATTGACTTCTACCATGATTTTGGTACTATAGCTTCCACGCATTTTGCGTTATTCGCTTTATTTTTTAGCTTGCAGTTTTGTCTTGTAGATCTTTCGAGAAATTCATAACAAACACAAGGTAAACTACCAGATTAATTGTGCACGCAAACACAATGCTAATGGGTGGAAAGCAGGATACAAAGAAGGAGTGACTTCAATAAAAACACTCAAATTATTACGTAAATAATTAAATTATTATGGCAGAAACATTTGATCGATCAAAGCCTCACGTTAATGTGGGAACACTTGGTCACGTTGACCATGGGAAGACTACGCTTACTGCGGCTCTTCTTAACTCTCTATCACTTGCAGGACTTATCGATAAGGTAGCCTCAATTGATTCTATTGATAACGCTCCGGAAGAAAAAGAACGTGGTATCACTATCGCGCTTTCTCACCAAGAGTATGAATCAGCAACACGTCACTACGCTCACATTGATGCTCCAGGTCACGCCGACTACATCAAAAACATGATTACTGGTGCTGCCCAAATGGATGGTGCTATTCTTGTAGTAGCTGCAACTGACGGAGTTATGCCTCAAACACGAGAGCATATTCTTCTTGCAAAGCAGGTTGGAGTGCCTAAGATTATCGTATTCCTTAACAAGTGCGATATGGTGGATGATCCAGATATGATTGAGCTTGTTGAAGAAGAGGTTCGAGAACTTCTTGATCAATACGATTACGACGGACAGAATGTTCCTGTAGTTCACGGTTCAGCACTTAAAGCCTTCGAAGCTACATCAGTAGATGACGAATGGGTGAAAAAAGTACTTGAGCTCGTAGAAAACTTGGACACATACATCCCCGTACCAGTTCGAGAGACTGACAAGCCATTCCTTATGCCAATTGAAGATGTTTTCTCAATTGAAGGACGTGGAACAGTAGCAACCGGAAAGATCGAACGAGGAATCGTTAAGGTTGGACAGGAGATCGAAATTGTAGGTATTAAAGATACTGTCGTTACTACAGTAACTGGAGTTGAGATGTTCAATAAGAACCTTGACGAAGGACGAGCTGGAGATAACGCTGGAATTCTTCTTCGAGGTCTTAAAAAAGACGATCTTACTCGAGGGCAGGTTCTTTCAGCTAAGGGTTCAGTAACTCCACACGATCAATTCGAGGCGGAGGTTTACATCCTTAAGAAAGAAGAAGGTGGACGACATACTCCATTCTTCAATGGTTACAAGCCACAATTCTACATTCGAACAACAGATGTTACCGGAGAGGTACAACTTGCTGAAGGAGTAGAAATGGTTATGCCAGGAGATACTGTAAAATTCATCGTAAAACTTGGATCTAAGGTAGCTCTAGAAGACCAGACTCGGTTTGCTATTCGTGAAGGAGGGCGAACTGTAGGAGCTGGAGTCGTAACAAAGGTAGTCGCTTAGTAAATTCTAAAATATGTTGAGTTGGATTATTTTCTCATCAATGTACTTGCGTACATTTTCTTCGAGAAATCACCCATCTCATTCATATTTTAGAATTCACTTGAGGATCATGAAAGATCTTTAAAGCACAGCTAAGTTGTGAAATCAGAATCAATCTCAGTTCATCTACAATTGAAAAAACGACCCAACAAGTTTTGTTGTCCCAGACGATGTGTTAAAACGTCGTTTGGAGACAGCAAAGCTTGAGAAGGGGAGTAAAAGCAAAAGATCTTATGATCTTTGATAGCTTTTGAACAAATAGGATATTAGCAATCTTACTTTTTGGTAAGAATGAGCAACTATAGCTCAGAAGTAATAAACAAAAGCCAATATGGCAGAAACAAAAAAAACAAAAAGTGACGTTCCGAAGCTTCGTATTAGAGTGAGAGCGTACGAACACAAAATTCTTGATCAATCAGTAAAGCAAATCATGGACACAGCAATGCGATATGATGCTGAGGTATGTGGACCAGTGCCACTTCCAACTGAAATTAAGAAGTATTCAGTAAACCGATCTACGTTCGTATATGAAGATGCTCAGGAACAATTCGAAATGCGAATTCACAAACGACTCATCGATATTATTAATCCCGATGCGAAACTGATCGAAGCATTGACTAACCTCAATCTACCCTCAGGAATCGACATCGACGTTAAGATGATCTAATTTTTATTAAAATTAAGCGATTTTTACAATCTTTTCGGCGCAGTACATTTGTACAGCTTCTCAAGAGATTATAAAATTCATCTAAATTTAAGTAAAAATCTTTCCAATGAACTTTTATTTTTTATAATAAAACGTTTAAGAAAGACACATTAGACCATCCTCTAAACATTCATTCATGAAAAAAATCTACGGACTCAAAGGACGAATGACTCAAATTTTCGACGAAAGTGGAAAAGTACACCCGGTGACACAAGTTATCGCGAGTCCTCTTGTCGTGACCCAAATCAAAACTATCGAAAAAGATGGTTATAGCGCTATTCAGGTCGGTTTCGGAACTCAAAAAGAGCAACGAATCAAAAAACCACAGCGTGGACATATGAAGGATCTTGGACTCTTCCGATATCTCAAAGAATTTGCTGTACCAGCAGATCAGATTGATGTAAAAGTAGGGGACACTATTGATCTTTCAGTGTTCGAAAACGGTGAAAAAGTAAGCGTTACTTCAATCTCAAAAGGAAAAGGGTTCCAAGGAGTTGTAAAACGATGGAACTTCGCCGGAGGTCCCCGAACTCATGGTCAGAAGCACACAGAGCGTGCGCCTGGATCTATTGGAGCAACTGGACCACAGAGAGTATTCAAGGGAACAAAAATGGGTGGTCGTATGGGTACTGATCGAGTAACGGTAAAGAATCTTATCGTGGTCGACACAGATGCTGAAACGAACACTATCTTTATTAGAGGTGCCGTACCAGGACGACCTGGAGCACTCGTAGAAATTAATGCGTAAGCTTATGGAAACATCAATCTACAGTCTCGAGGGGAAAGAAACCGGAAAAATTAATCTGCCAGAAAGCATTTTTGGACTTAATTGGAACGCTGACTTGGTTCACCAGGTGATCACCTCGATGAAAACAAACGCCCGAACAAACCTTGCACATACAAAAGATCGATCTGACGTACGTGGAGGAGGGAAGAAGCCTTGGGCTCAGAAAGGAACAGGACGAGCTCGACACGGTTCAAGTCGTTCGCCGATCTGGCGAGGAGGAGGAGTGACCCATGGTCCACGAAATGAAAAGAATTATGACCGAAAGGTTAACCGAAAGATGCGAACGAAAGCACTTAACACAATTCTTTCACAAAAGTTCCGTGATGGAGAAATCATCTTTGTTGATAGTTTTGATTCTATCAAAGACCCAAAAACTGCTACTGCGAAAAAAGTAATTAGCGCCCTTGCAAAAGGATCTTCACAAGAGATGCTTGCAAAGAAGCGAAAGAATGCGGCTTACGTAGCCACAGCAGAAACGAACCTTGCTGCTCGAAAGAGTTTCGCAAACTTCAGTAATATGCACTTCGATGAAGTACGTAACCTGAACCCAATTGATATTCTTAACTATAAATACCTCGTATTTGGTGGAGCAGATAAGTCAATTGAACTATTATCAGCTCGTCTTAAATAAAGTCTATGGCCCTATTTTCAAAAAAAGAAGAAAAGAAAGCAGACGCAGATGTTGTCGTAAAAGAAGTTGCAACAAAGGACGAGTCTGGAGTAGTACCATCACCGGTTGATTACTCACGAATCTTGCGAAATGCTCGAATTACTGAGAAAGCAGCACAACTTGCAGGGAATAATACCTATGTATTTGACGTTGCAGCTGATGCGAACAAGACACAGATCAAAAGTGCCATTGAAACAATCTATAAAGTTTCCCCTCTTCGTGTTAGGACGGTCACTACGCCTAAAAAGCCTGTGAAATCTAAAAAGATTCGAAAAACATACTACAAAGGAGGAGGAAAGAAGGCGTATGTTACGCTCAAAAAAGGAGATTCAATTCAACTCGCTTAATTACTAGGTTGTATGTTTGGCACCATGCCAGACGCTAACTAGAACAAACTTACTATGAAAAAGTATAAACCAAATACGCCGGGGCTGCGAAATATGACAGCGATCGAGTACAATAAGGTTGTTACCGTTTCAGAGCCTCATAAAGCGCTAACCAAAGGATTCAAACGATCAGTTGGGCGAAATAACGCTGGACGAATTACCACTCGTCACAAAGGATCTGGACACAAACGACTGTACCGAGATATTGATTTTGTGTACAATAAACACGAAATCCCAGCAAAAATCGAAACCGTAGAGTATGATCCAAACCGATCAGGTTTGATCAGTCTTGTGCTCTATGCTGATGGAGAACGACGGTATCACTTACTTCCACAAAAAATGGTCGTAGGAGATTCATTTATTGTTTCGCCAGAAGCACCACTTACTGTCGGAAACCGACTTCCACTTGCAAAAATTCCAGTAGGAACGTATGTATACAATGTTGAAATTAAAGTTGACGGTGGAGCAAAGCTCGCTCGTTCAGCTGGATCTCACATTGAGGTTGTCGCACATGATGACGGAAAAGTTCACCTCAAGATGCCTTCAACAGAAATCCGTAAAGTAGATGAAAAATGTTGGGCAACGATTGGTGAAGTTTCAAACGAAGCATTCAAGCTTCAAAACTTTGGAAAAGCTGGAAGAAATCGTCACCGAGGAATCCGGCCAACCGTCCGTGGTTCTGCCATGAACCCTGTAGATCACCCTCATGGAGGTGGAGAAGGGAAGCAAGGAATTGGACTTCGAAGAGGTCCAAAGACTCGTCAAGGAAAGCTTGCTTACGGAGTAAAAACTCGGAAGCCGAAGAAGTATTCAAAAAACATGATCGTAAAACGTCGAAAGACCAAGCGATAGTCACCATTCTGCAAAGATTATTGACACAAAAACACTCGTCTCCGGACGAGTTTTTTGTTATGTAATAATAAGAACACAGGGTGGTCCTTTACAAACGGGTTCTCGAAGTATATGATCATCGCAGTTCTTTAAGTAGCCGACGGTCCCGCTACCGTGCTACTCCTCGATATGTCTGTGAGATAGGGTGATTAGTATCTCACGTGTGACGGACATGTCGGGGAATCTTTCCTATAATTTTGAGGTGATCTTCTCTGGTCGCGCACATGCTGAGGGGTATTGCGACAGAGAGGTGAACCTCAATCTTATGTAGAAACATAACACATTCCCGATCTCATTATGAGGTCGGTTTTTATTTTTATAAAAGACATTGTCTATAAAGGACATCATCATAAATGTCTCTGTGGATAACTTATTTGCAGAATGTCTCTTAAGAAGTTATATTAGTGAAGTAACGAAGTAATTCGTTGCAAGAACAAAGCGAGCCTTGCGCTCAGACTCCGGTCTGAGAACAGGCTCTTTTTGTTTCTCCTCTACTATTTCTCTGATTGGGAAAATTGATCTTAGGTCAAGTCTCATCAGTTAGTTCTTTAAACCTTAAAATAAAAATCTATGACTACTCAAAATCTCGAATGTACGTGTGATGATAAAAAAACAGTAATTGAAAAAGATCTTGCTTTTATGGCACTCACTCTTGCTTCGTTTGCTGTTGCACTTGTTGCAATTAACACAGCACTGCTCGGATAGCCTCATGAAGCACCAGACTGGTGTCATTGGTGCGACAGGTTCGATGGTAATAGTATATGACTACTGCTATCGACGTACACAACGACCTGCCGTCTCATGATGTAGATTGTCTGCTTGATTCAATATCTACGATATTAATCTCGAAAAGCTCAAGAGGTCCGCTGTTGTTCGAGAGTATGAATAGAATAACCCTCAGAACAAAATTTATTATATAAATCAAAATAGATACAAAAACTCCTCAAGAATGAATCTTTGAGGAGTTTTTATTTTCTTGAGTTTTTATTGAATGGCTGGATCTTGAGGAGAATCATTCTGTATCTCGTCGTCGGTTAGATCTTCGTAAGTCTCTGATTGCGCCGCGGGTACGCCTGGCGCAAGGAGGAGGTAGAGTGTGAAGAGGAAATTCACAAAAGGAATAAAAACCAAGATGAATGTCCAGTGAGGAAGGCCTAAGTCGTTTATTCTCCTGACAACAAGTGATATTGACGATGCAATCGTTGCAATAAGTAAGATTATTCCAACGATCCCAAGAACTATAATGAGAGCTTGGTTTGTATGGAAGAGAAAGGTGGCTGAAAAAACAAGGCCAACAGGAAGATTTACTAGGATTCCTTTAACAAAATACTCTAAGCGACCGATTCTTCCTGTAAAACCAAAAAAACTTCTAAGCTCTAGATTCATGGGTGTCATAATACGTAAGTTAAGTAAATATACCTATAGTATACATATTTATTGTTAAAAAGAACCTCGTTGCCCAGGCTGTCCTTCTTTTTACTTCGCAAAATTCACCTCACCTTGCAACCCAGGTCACCTTCTCGGTCCCTTTCAGGAACCTCACCTTGCAACCCAGGTCACCTTCTCGGTCCCTTTCAGGAACCTCACCTTGCAACCCAGGTCACCTTCTCGGTCCCTTTCAGGAACCTCACCTTGCAACCCAGGTCACCTTCTCGGTCCCTTTCAGGAACCTCACCTTGACTTCTCCTTCTCTTTTGCTAGTATATCCCTCACTTGTAGCACCAAAGCAGCAAGCTTTAATCTGAAAAATATCACATGACTCGATCACTGAAGAAAGGTCCATACGTGGACGCCAAGCTCTACGCAAAAGTAGACGGAAAAAAACCAACAGAAGTAGGTCCACTTAAAACATGGGCTCGAGCAAGTCAAATTGCTCCGGAATTTGTAGGACACACATTCCAAGTACATAACGGTCAAAAGCACATCGATGTCTTCGTAACTGAAGATATGGTAGGGCACCGACTTGGAGAGTTTTCACCTACAAAAATATTCCGACGACATGGAGGTAAAATGCAGAAGGATCTTGATGTCGCGAAGCGTGAAGCTGAAATTTCAGCGGCTAAAGCAGCAAAAAACAGCTAATCATTTTTTAATTTATTATTATGGCAACAGCATTTCTCAAACACTACCGACAGTCACCACGTAAAGTACGTCTCGTGGCTGATATGGTCCGAGGTAAAAAAGCCCAAGATGCAATCGATTGGCTTACTTTTACTCCTCGAAAATCTGCACTTCCTCTAAAGAAGCTTATTAGTTCTGCAATTGCAAACGCAATCAATAATGATGGCGTAAGTGCTGATAATCTTGTCATCTCAGAAATCAGAGTCGACAAGGGTCTTATCATGTATCGAAACCGAGCACGTGCTCGAGGGCGAGGGGCACCACTTCGGAAACGAACATGTCACATTCTCGTAACTGTTGAATCTGCAGTTTCTTCTGAAAAGAAAGAATCAAAAAAAGAAGCAGCTCCAGTAGAAGAGGTACAAGCAACAGAACCCATTACTCAAAAGTCACCTAGCGATAAGAAATAAGTATGTCACAAACAGTACACCCCTACGCACATAGACTTGGAATCATCCGTGATTGGAAATCACGATGGTTTGCGAGCGGGAAAGAATACCGGGACAACCTCCACGCTGACGTACTTCTTCGAGAATTCCTTACGAAGCGACTCCGAGGGATGAATCTAGCTGATATTCAGATCGAACGACCTGAAAAACGAATTCGAATCATTCTTAAGTCTGCACGACCAGGACTGATCATTGGTCGAAACGGAGAGGGGATTGCCGCAATCCGAAAGCAAATTGATCGTCTTCTTCGGAAGAATGGTTACTTTGATCCAGAAGTTACCGTTAAGATTGATGTTGAAGAGGTCCGATATCCAGAGGCTGATGCTATGGTGGTTGCTCAAATGGTTGCAGAACAACTCGAAAAACGAATGCCGTTCCGTCGAGTTATGAAGCAAACAGCTGAGAAGGTTATTGCTAATCGAGAAGTTCTTGGTGTTAGAATCCAAATTGGAGGACGACTTGGAGGTTCTGATATGGCTCGATCTGAACAAATTAAAAAAGGACGAATTCCACTTCAGACATTCCGTGCTGATATTGATTACGCTCACTACGAAGCGAAAGATCAATTTGGTATTATGGGAATTAAGGTCTGGATTTATCGAGGGGATATCGTTGACAATAAATAAGCGCTTATGTTATTTCCAAAAAAAGTAAAACACCGAAAATGGCAAACGAAGCGAATCAAGACTGATGGAAAAGTAGAATCTCGAGGAAGCCGACTTGCTTTTGGTTCATATGGAATCAAAGCGACGAGTGCTGCTCGGATCACCTCTAATCAAATCGAGTCTGCTCGACGAGCAATGGTTCGGAAGCTTGGTAAATCAGCAAAGGTATGGATTCGAATCTTTCCAGATCGGCCATTCACCAAGAAACCAGCCCAAGTAAAGATGGGGAAGGGAAAAGGAAATCCTGAAGGATTCCAAGCTGAGACATTCCCAGGAAGAATTATCTTTGAAGTCGACAATGTTGATGAAGAAACAGCTCGAGAAGCACTTCGAAAAGCTGGTACAAAATTACCCATAACCACTCGAATTGTTGCACGATAGTTGCATTGCACCTTATCTGTGGTAATCTAGCGAAACTACTCATGAAAAAAACTGATGTAAAAAAGAAAAGCACGAAAGAGCTCAACAAAGCTCTTACAGAAAATCGAGAATCACTTCGAAAGCTTCGATTCGGTTTTGCTGGATCAACTAAGAGTGATACTCAATCTATGAAGTCACTCAAGCGAAATATCGCTCGAATCATGACTGAGCTTCGAACACCAACTAAATAAGATCTATGGGAATTTTTAAAAAAGACACAAAGAAAAAAGAAGAAGAAGCTACTCCTGTTACTGGAGGAAAAGTACAAGCCCTTCGGGGTGTTGTGGTTTCAGATAAGATGACTGACACGTGTGTAGTTGAGGTACAACGATACTTCAAGCACGCTCGTTACGGAAAGTTTGTGAAACGACATAAGAAGTTCAAAGCACATGATGCAGGGAATACTGCTAAGATCGGAGATAAGGTTGAGATTATACCTTGTCCACCAATCTCTAAAGACAAACGATTTACTCTTGTAAAATAAGCCTATGTTACAAACACAAAGTATTGTACAAATTACAGATAACTCAGGAGGTAAGATAGGACGTGTCTTCAAAGTTATCGGGGGATCAAAGAAACGATATGCTCGAATTGGAGATATTGTTGTTCTTTCAGTGCTCAAAGCTGAACCTCGAAAAAGCGTGAAGAAGAAAGATATTCTTCGAGCTGTAGTTGTACGACAAAAACAAGCACTCCGTCGAAAAGACGGTTCATACATTCGATTTGATGATAACGCTGTTGTCATTGTTGATAAAGAGAAACAAGAACCTGTAGCGAACCGAGTATTCGGTCCGGTAACACGAGAACTTCAAGAAAAAGGATTTCAGAAGATTGCTTCGATGGCACCTGAAGTCCTCTAAAATAATACGTATATGAAAATTAAAAAAGGAGATGAAGTTAAAGTAATGGCAGGAAAAGATAAAGGGAAGACCGGAAAGGTTACCCAAGCTCTTCATGGTGTCGACAAAGTTATTGTCGAAGGAGTGTTTGTCGTAAAGCGACACACACGAAACAAGCTTACTGGTACAAAAGGAGACATTATTGAAAAGACCATGCCAATTCACGTTTCGAATGTGATGTTGATTGACCCAAAAGATAAGGTTCCAACACGAATCGGATATTCAATCGATGACAAGGGTGTCAAAACTCGTATTGCCAAAAAGTCTGGATCAGTAATTAAATAATTATTATGTCTACTATCTCAGAAAAACAAAAAAATACATACGATGCGCTCAAAGAGCAATTCGGTTACGAGAATGTTATGCAGACTCCAAATATTGAAAAGGTCGTGGTATCAATTGGAGTTGGTAAAGAAACTGACAAGAACCGAATCAAGCGAATTAAAGAACGAATTGCACTTATCACTGGTCAAGAAGCATCTGAGACGCTTGCAAAGCAGTCAATTGCTCAGTTCAAGCTTCGAGAGGGGACTCTTGCAGGATATAAGACTACGCTTCGAGGAGAAGCAATGTGGAATTTCTTAGAAAAACTCATTAGCGTTGCGCTTCCACGAACACGTGATTTCCGAGGTATCTCGAATACGTCAGTCGATGCGATGGGAAACTACACACTCGGGCTTAAGGAGAACGCAATCTTCCCTGAAACTGCAGATGAAGATGTGCGAACTATGTTCGGAATGGCAATCACGGTTGTTACTTCAGGAAGTGATGCAAAAGAAACACAAGCATATCTAGAACATCTTGGATTCCCGTTCAAGAAAGTCGAAGAAAAAGCCTAAAGACCTACCGAAGACTTAATCTTCACAATAATTTTCATAAAAAACACCTCTCAGAATAGCGGTGTTTTTTGTTTATTATTTTCTTTTACACTGAGCTCTTTTAATTTTTTGGCAAGAAGTTTCTTCTTGCTCAAGCGGTCGATACTTGTTACAGTAAAAATATGAGTACTTTTAAAATTAAAGCTGAGGATATCTCAGCTCTCTCGATGATTCTTCTTGCAACAGGAATCTTCCTTTTCAGCAAGGAGCTCGACCTAAAAATACAATCCCTATACTGGGTATGTTTTTTTGGGTATCTACGTGTTTCTTTGTGGAAGAATTGCCAAAAAAAATCAAAGCCTCCACCTTCTTGCTCAATCTGGGAAGAGTGGGGGATTTTTTCTTCAAACATTGCTATTTATACCTATACTCTTTCATTTAATTGGTAAAATAGAGACTTTTCCTAGGGTGTATATCTAAATCTGTGTACTTCTATTTTAATAAAATAAAATATCGTTCACCCCAGGGCACCTCCTCGATTCCTTTCAAGAAATCTCTTCTTGCACCCCAGGGCACCTCCTCGATTCCTTTCAAGAAATCTCTTCTTGCACCCCAGGGCACCTCCTCGATTCCTTTCAAGAAATCTCTTCTTGCACCCCAGGGCACCCCCTCGATTCCTTTCAAGAAATCTCTTCTTGACATTCGATCTCATTTTGCTAGTATAGCCTCCACTACGCGTTTGCATAGTAATTTAACTATTTTTAATCTATATGGCACGAAAAGCATTAATCGCTCGAGAAGCAAAACGAAGAAAACTTCACAACAAGTATGCTGCAAAGCGTGCGGAACTTAAGGCAGCAGGAGATATGTTGGGACTACAAAGTCTTCCAAAAAACTCATCACCATCGCGTCTTAAGAACCGATGTTTACTTTCTGGACGACCGAACGGTTATATGCGAGATTTTGGTATCAACCGAATCAGTTTTCGTGAACTAGCAAACAAAGGTCTTATTCCTGGAGTTAAGAAATCATCATGGTAGGCGACCCAATTTCAAACATGATCATTAGCATTAAAAATGCTTCAATGGTTAAGAAGGAAACAACAAGTATTCCTTATTCAAAAATGAAAGAAGCAATTCTTGAAGCACTCGTACGAAGAAAGTTTGTTGAGTCATATGAAGTTAAAGGAGATACTCCGGCAACAAAGAAGCTCATCGTAACGCTTAAGTACACAAAGAACGAACCTGCAATCACTGACCTACGACGACAATCTAAATTTTCTCGAAGAATCTATAAAGGATTTCAAGATATTCACCGAGTTAAGAGTGGTCATGGAGCAGCGATTCTAACATCACCAGTTGGAATCATCACAGATGATGAAGCACGGAAACGAAACGTAGGAGGAGAGCTATTATTCACTATCTGGTAAACGAAAGTCTATGTCACGAATCGGAAAAAAACAAATAATCATACCTGCACAAACAGAAATATCTGTTGCTGAAGGGGTTATCACAGTAAAGGGTCCAAAAGGATCTCTGACTCGTGCATACAACCCAGCATATGTGTCTGTAGAAGTAGTAGAAGATGAGGTAAAAACAGCAGCACTACAAGAGAACGTTAATTCAAGATCTCTCTGGGGTACATACTCATCACACATTATGAATATGATCCAGGGAGTCAATACTCCTTTTGAAAAGAAGCTCATTGTCGAGGGTGTTGGGTTTCGTTCAGAAGTTAAAGGAGACAAACTTGAAATGTCTCTTGGGTTTTCGCATCAAGTAATTATGGATATTCCAGAAGGAATTACCCTTACCGCTGAGAAGAACAATCTTACGATCATAGGAATCAACAAAGAAACTGTGGGGCAATTTGCTGCAGAGATAAGGTCGAAGAAAAAGCCTGAACCATATAAGGGGAAGGGTATTCGATACGCCGATGAAGTTATCCGTCGAAAAGAAGGTAAGAAAACCGTTTAATAAATCACTATGCTTGCTAAAAAAACTCAAAAAAGAAATTCACGACATAATCGAATTCGTGGTAAAATATCAGGGACAGCAGAATGTCCTCGACTGGCTATCTTTAAGTCAAACAAATACATTACCGTTCAGGCGATTGATGATGTAGCAGGAAAAACTCTTGCCGCAGCTACTACACAGAATCTTTCTAAAGGAACTCCTTTAGAGAAAGCAGCTGAGATCGGAACATCACTCGGAAAAGCTCTTAAGGCTGCAAAGCTTGAAAAAGCTGTATTCGACCGAGGGGGTTATAAATTTACTGGCCAAGTCAAAGCGATTGCTGAAGGTGCTCGCGCTGAAGGAATTCAGGTTTAATATATTATTTTTATGGCAGAAGAAACAATCACAAAAAAAACTCCAGAAGTGAAGACTGAAGCAAAAGCTCCAGCTGCTGTAGCTTCGACTACCGCTCCTTCAAGAACGGCTACTGCAAGACCAGCTACGGCTCGGCCAGGTGCAGCAGGAAGACGAACTCCACGAACTGGTGCGAGCACTACCGGTGGAGGTCGAGATTTCACAAAGAACCGACGTCAACCACGACGACGACCAAAGCGGGAGAAGCCAGAATTCGAACAGAAAATTCTTGATATCAGACGTGTAACACGTGTGATGGGAGGAGGACGACGGTTCAGCTTCTCAGTTGCGATGCTCCTAGGAGACAAGCAAGGACGAGTTGGAGTCGGGATTGGTAAGGCTGGAGATACGTCTCTTGCAATTGAAAAATCAATCAAACAAGCCAAGAAGAACATGTTCAGAATTACGACAACTGAAAGTATGTCAATTCCACACGAAGTTTCTGCCAAGTTTACTGCTTCTGTGGTTACACTGATGCCTGCACCAGGACGAGGGATCGTTGCTGGAGGAGCACCTCGAGATATTCTAGAAATTGCTGGTATTAAGGATGTTGTTGCAAAGCTTCGGTCACGAAGTAAGAACCACCTCAATAATGCGAAAGCTACTATTAAAGCATTCCAAAGTCTTAAAGGTGAAGCTTTTGTTGCTGTCAAAAAAGAAGTCATAAAAGAAGCTGTTAAAACAGATAAGGAGATTTCAAAGAAAGAAGTGGTAAAAAAAGATAAATAGGCTTATGCAAATTCACGATGTAATACGAAAAAATAAGAATAAAAAGCATGTCCAAATTGGACGTGGGGGAAAACGAGGAAAGACTTCTGGACGAGGTCATAAGGGTCAAAAAGCTCGAGCGGGACATAGTATCCGACCTGAGTGGCGAGATCAGATTAAAAAGCTTCCTAAGCTTCGAGGGCGAGGAGTTAACTCAAACAAGTCTATCCAAGAGATGGCACAACCAGTTAATGTAGCTCGAATTGAAGAACTATTCAACGCTGGAGATACTGTTTCTCCAAAGACACTTCTTGCTGCAAAGCTTGTAAAACGAAGTGGAGGAAAACTTCCACGAGTTAAGGTCCTTGCTTTCGGTGAGATTTCTAAGAAAGTGAACGTAGTTGGGTGTGAAGTTTCGGCAACAGCTCAAGATAAGATTAAGAAAGCTGGAGGAACTATTAAGACTAAGTAAACGTTATGATTTCTGCATTTTTTAGCAAACTAAAGACTATCTCTAAAGATCAATCACTTCGAAAGAAGATTGGATTTGTGCTAGGAATGCTTATTGTCTTCCGGTTACTCGCAACAGTTCCAATTCCTGGAGTTGATCGAATTCAACTTGAGTCATTCCTTTCACAGAATGAATTCCTTTCATTCCTCAATATCTTCTCAGGAGGAGGTTTGTCGGCCCTTTCTGTAGTTATGCTCGGAGTTGGACCTTATATTACTGCTTCGATTATTATGCAGCTCATGACTCTTGTGTCTGACCGTGTAAAGGAGATCCAAACAGAAGGTGGTGAGGCCGGAAGAAAGAGGTTCAGTAAGATTACACGCTATGTATCACTTCCTATTGCGATACTTCAATCATTCGGGTTTCTTCTTCTCTTGCAACAGCAAGGGATCCTGAACGCCGATGCAGCTGCGTCTATTATGATCATTAATGTTGTTGCAGTTACGGCTGGTTCGTTCTTACTTATGTGGGTGGGAGAGCTAGCGACTGAATTTGGGATTGGAAACGGAGTTTCGTTGATTATCTTCGCTGGAATTATTTCAACCCTTCCGAGTACTCTAGCTGGACTTGTTTCAACGTATGATCCGAGTCAGCTTCCAACGCTCGTAGCATACGCTGCTGTTGGAATTGCAATCATTCTTCTCGTTGTTCTCGTGAGTGAGGCTGAACGACCGATTCAGGTCACCTACGCCAAGCAGACGAGAGGGAACAAGACGTACGGGGGAACTTCTACATATCTCCCACTTCGGGTCAACCAGGCTGGAGTTATTCCAATCATCTTTGCTATTTCAATTCTGTTGTTCCCAACGATGCTTGCTCAGATCTTGTCGAAAGTTGATAATGTCATGATTCAGCAGGCTTTCCAGAAAGTCATCGAATTCCTTGATAACGGACTGTACTACGGAATTGTCTACTTCGTTCTTGTAGTACTCTTCACGTTCTTCTACACCGCGGTAACATTCGATCCAGAGCAAATTGCAAAGAACCTTCAGCGTGGAGGAGCTTTCATTGCTGGAGTTCGGCCAGGTGAACAAACTGAAGCATACATCTCAAAGGTTCTGGTTCGAATCACTCTTGTAGGAGCCCTCTTCCTCGGATTTATTGCTGTTCTTCCTCTTATTGTTTCTTACTACGCAAACCTTCCCGGTTTGACGATTGGAGGAACCTCACTGTTGATTGTTGTTTCTGTTGTTGTTGATCTTATCAAGAAGACAGATGCACAGCTTTCGATGAGAGAATACTAATTTCAAAAAGATATTATTTATAGATTCAAAAAGAAACAATCGAAAGGTTGTTTTTTCTTGTTCTGAGTTCTACTGATTTCTCCCTCGAAATCAACCCTTTGGGAATTGTTTTTTGTCGCTGATGAGATACAATGTGGACATATGAAACTCAAGACAATAATTGTTGCTGGAATATCTGGATCAGGAAAGGGAACTCAGGGGCGGTTGATTCAGGATTACTTAGAAAAAGAAACAGATAAGAGGGTTGAGTATGTGGAGACGGGGAAGTTCTTCCGAGAATTTATTCAAGAAGACTCGTACGCAAGCTCATTGGCAAAAGATGTTATGAAAGATGGTGGCTTGCAACCACTCTTTTTGGCGGTTTGGAGTTGGGGAGGACAGTTTGTAAAAAGACTCACAGGTGATGAACATATTATTATTGATGGGTCACCGAGAATTCTTTCGGAGTCTTCACTTCTTCATCACGCTCTGAAGTTTTTTAAAAGAGAGACGGTCTACGTTTTCTACCTCAGACTCTCAGATGAAGAGGCCCGGACTCGAATGGGGTTTCGAGGGCGAGCAGATGACATTAACGCTGAAGTTGTTGAAGAACGGTTGTCTTGGTTTAATGAAAGTTCACTTCCTGCTATTAAGTATTTTGAGACCCAAGAAAGTGTTCACTATCATGAACTCGATGGGAGTCTTCCTGTTGAGGAGATTCAAGGAATGATCCAAGATTTGATTAAAACATAATCCCACCCCCTCCCTAGTACTACTTCCCTCTAACCACCTTTTTTCTGTGCTATAATTTGAGCGTGATTTCTTCTTCTAAAAAGATCCAAAGATCCAAAGGATTCACTCTTATCGAGCTCCTTGTTGTTATCTCGATAATCTCTCTCTTATCGAGTGTTGTCTTGGCTGCAGTGGGTGAAGCGAGGGATCGTGCCCAGAAGGCAGGAAGGTTAGAAACCGTCTATCAGATCGAGAAAGCCTTAGAGATATATCGTATTGATAATAATTCTTTCCCTAATATCGGATCGACCAACGCTTTCTGTCTAGGTAAAAGCACGGGAGAAACCTGCTGGGGCGGAAACCGTGTAGGTCATACGGCCCTAAATAGTCAGTTGGATCCTTATATTGATATAGACGCTTTTTCAGGAACACCTGATAGTGTCGGAGTGGACTATTTATACATAAACGGAAGTATCCCTCTGGGAAGCTGTAGTAATAATACTGTCGCAGGACAGTATATTATCTGGAGACCAGAACCGTCTTCTGCACCGTCTGCGGCTACTTGTCCTGGAAGATCAGTTGTATCTTGCTGTGGTTCTACAGGAGGTTTGTGTGGCGGTAATCATGCGTATTTCTGCGCACACCCTTTAAGTGAGTAATCTACACCAATCTCTCTTAGGAAATAAAATTTTAGAATAAATATGATAAAACTCAAAACACCCGAAGAAATAGCAATCTTGACTATTGGAGGAAAAAAACTCGCAGGGATTTTGCAGGACCTCAAAAAGATCGTAGCTCCGGGCGTATCAACACAAGAGCTTGACGACAGGGCTGTTGAACTTTTCCGAGAGTCAGGAGGAAAGCCTGCATTCCTGGGGTATCGACCAGAAGGTGTGAAGCGTCCATACCCTGCGTCTGTTTGTGTTTCAGTGAATAGTGAGATCGTTCATGGAATCCCAAACGAGAATTCAAAAGAACTTAAGGAGGGTGATGTGGTTACTCTTGATTCAGGGATGCTGTATGAAGGGATGATTACTGATCATGCAATCACCGTAGTTGTGGGGGAGATTGACAAAGAATCCAAGCGTCTTATCGCAGTAACTGAAGAGTCTCTCTATGCTGGAATCAAGGCAGCTCGAATAGGGAATACTGTAGGGGATATTGGCGCTGCTATCCAAGCTGTGGGGGACAAGGCTGGATTTGGAATCTGTGAGGGCCTCTGTGGACACGGAGTTGGGTATTCTGTGCACGAGGATCCATTTGTACCCAATATTGGGGTCTCTGGGCAAGGAGTGAAGCTTGAGGAGGGTCTGGTGATTGCTATTGAACCGATGTTTACGCTTGGTACTGATCGTATCCTCGCTCTTGATGATGAATACACCTATGTTACCGCAGATGGGAAGAATGCAGCGCATTTCGAGCACACCATTGTGATCACGAAGGATGGACCAAGAATTTTGACGAAGTAGGGGTTTTGTTTAAAAAGTGGTAAAATTAAGGTATAGTTTAATCACATATCTTTTTTTACTCCTTATCCCTATGAATTTTGAAAAAGCAGCACTTAGTCCTGATTATGATAAAGACACTCCTCTGATGGATAAGGATATTGCGGCTGAGCATGCTCAAGGTTTTGAGCCCCAGAGTGAGTCTAAACCTCGAGAGGTGGATATGGAGGTTTTTGCAGAAAAGAAAAATGTGACTGAGGATTCTTCGTTCGAACTTACTGGTGACGGTGGGTTTGCTCAAACGACAGAAAAGGTGTTTGGTGGAGAAATAGACAAAACCTCACCTGAAAGTGTGGAGACTCTAAACAAAGAGACTGCTCAACAAGAAAAATCTGATACCCAAGACACCCTAATTAAGCCAGGAGTAACTACTGAAGGTGTTACCGAGGTTCCACAAGGAGTCGACTCCCGAGAGCTTTTCGACAGTGAAGATCATCGTGAAGTATTTGCACAATCAGCTGCGAAGGATCTTGGCGGTGGAATGCAGGTTATGACAGAAGGAGTTAATTTCGAAGCGAATCAAGCTCCAGGAAGTGAAGTTTCAGAAACTCAGCCAACTCCTGAAGTCTGGAAACCTAAACCTGAGTCTAAACGTAAGTTTGCGACTAGTCTTGAGCGTGAAGTTTCTCGAGAGGAGGTGGAAGAACATGAAGTGCAAACTGACCGAGTTACTGATAATATTGATTCATTCAGGACAAAGGTTGGCAACAGAGAGGATCTGACAGAAACATTTACTGGAAATCAATCAATCCCACTCTCTTCCTTTGAAGCAAGCGAAAGTGTTCCACCGCCACTTCAAACTTTTGAAACTCCTGAAGATGCTCCTACTGAGCAGGCACCAGGCGTTCAGGAAAATGGAGAATCAAACAGGGAGGATGTCGAAAAGACAATCGGAGTGCGTCTCGGTCTCCTTAACGTAGCTCTGGCTGAAAGAGTCCAGGATCTTTCTAAAAAGAATCAATTTTTGATTAAGAATATTGCAGAGAGTCCGCTCTTGAGCAAATTGGTCCTTGAGTCTTCACCAGGAATCATGAAAGAGATGAAGAAAAAAGTAGATAAAAGTGACACTGGGTGGAGGAAGAAAACAAAAAACTTCATGAAAATGATAACAGGAGGAGTTACGCGAACTCGGGAGGATTTTGTTGCGAAGTATCAAGATGTCATTGAAGGAACAAAGAACCTTCGTGCGGCATCCATCGAGAAAAAAATGAAAAGATTAGTTGAGAAACATGAGGGAAGAAATAAAGTTCGATCAAAATACTATGAGAAAGTAGCATCGCGAAGAAATCTTTCAGAGGAGGACTTGCAAAAGCAAGCTGTAGTTGTGAGTAAGAGAAATACTGCTGTAGAGTATTTAGAAGAGATAAGAAAAAATAACGCTTAAATAAATTTCTATGACATCAGATACACAACACAAAAATAATCTTCGACACATCGCTACCGAAAGTCAGCTGAAGCTCGAAACACAACAGGAAATCTTTCGTCTTCTTGATGATGAAGCGCTTGATATTTCTCATGTAGAGCAGCAGATTCTCATGATGGTCTCACAAGAGATTGACGAGGACATGGAAGCACTTGGAGTTCCTCTTGATGAGAACGATCCAGAGCTTGTCGCTCAGAGAGAAGAATTTGAGCAAGGTATGAACGAAATTCAAAAAGAAATGGAAGAGGATGATGTTCTCATTCAAGAAGCTTTTGATTATTTGAATGAACAGGTGGAGGCTCTCGCTTAGTGGGAGGGGTCGTCTGGATTTCTTGTAGGAAACTCTCTTCATCTACAGGGAGTTTTTTGGTATACTAGCTGTATGATAAACGAAAGAACACTCGTCATTATTAAACCGGATGGAGTACAGCGTAATTTGGTGGGGGATATTATTTCACGTTTTGAAGGAATTGGACTCAAGATTGTAGGGTTACAGTTCCGAGTGCCTACAGAGTCCGAGGTAAGGGAGCATTATACACTTGATCCAAATTGGGTAGAGCTTGTCGGAAAAAAACTCATCGAAGCAAAAGTGAAGAGTGGAGAAAACGACTGGAAAGATCGTGATGCTCGAGAGGTAGGAGGAGATATTCTTGAAAGACTGATTACTTATATAATCGCGGGACCAGTCGCGATGGTTGTGGTTGAGGGTGTTCACGCTGCAGAAGTGGTGAGGAAGATTGTGGGAGGAACGGAACCACGCTCAAGTGATGTTGGTACCATCAGAGGAGATTATGTCTTAGATTCGTACGCCCTTGCTGAGAGAGATAAGCGTGCAGTTCGGAATCTCGTACATGCTTCTGGGAGTGTAGAGGAGGCAGAGAAAGAGATTGCTCTATGGTTCTCTTCAGATCAATTAGTGACGTATACTCACGTTCAAGAGAAGATTCTGTACGGAGATTTATAGCAAGAAGTAACAAAAAAGTAACAGAAGATAGTTTTGCAATTTTAATAAAAAAAGCGTATACTTGCTGTGAGGGCGCGTAAAAATCTAGATATGTTTACTTAGGGCAAGCGAATATTTGGTACTTCTGTGGAAGTAACGTGACGCCGCCCACCTGGCTTCCGCTAGGTTCTACGGTCCTCGATAAAGAAACTCTCCAACATCTGGAGGGTTTTTCTATTGAGAAAAAGGTTCGGTCGTGCTAATGTTTAGCTATATTTCGTATGTATTATTCTGATAAAAAATCACTCGTCCCAGAGATTGTCACTCTCACTCTTGCTGTAGGGCTCGGTCATATTCTTTTCGAAAGATATTCTTTTTACTATATAATCCCGAAGCTCGACATGGCGATGCATCTCCTTGGAGGCTTACTTATCGGACTTATTATTCTGAAAGTGTTCTTCACAGGGAAGCGTACTGAAATGGCTCATCAGCATAAGGTGTTCACCGCATCGATGGTTCTTCTCGGGGTGATGATTGTTGGGCTTGGATGGGAGGTGTTCGAGTATGGCGTTGGGCTCACTCCTCTCTATCAGATTGCGACGGAAGACACTATGAGCGATCTAGTTTTTGATGCTGCGGGAGCTTTGGGAGCTTCGTTGTGGTATTTTAAGAAAGTATGGCGTGTTGGGTAGATCCCTTTCAAGAAAATTAGATAACAAAAAACTGACTTGTAATGAGTCAGTTTTTTACTTTGTTTCTATTGAGCTTTTGCGACAACATGGTCAACAACACGCTTGAAGGCTTCTGGTCGTTCTGCTGCCATCTCTGACAGAACCTTTCGGTTAAGCTTTACCTCTTGTGTGTTCATCATGTGGATGAATCGACTGTAGGTAGTTCCAAGAGCTCGGAGTCCAGCATTGAGCCGTACATTCCATAGCTTTCTGAAATCTCGCTTCTTTGATCGTCGATCTCGGAAAGCATTTCGAAGAGCATGTTTTATTGCTTCTGTAGCAAGCTTTTCTTTGTTACTTCGTCCAAATCGGTATCCTTTTACTTGAGAGAGTACATTCTTACGTCGCTTGTTAGCGATCACTCCACGTTTTACTCGAGACATAGACTATTATTTAGCGTTTGATAGAAACCGTGCTCGATCCTTAGGCTTCATCTTAACCATATAATTACCTTTCTTTGCAAGCCGTTGGCTTCCAGATTCTTTGGCATTAAAGTGGTTTTGACCCATTTTACGAGCGATCAATTTTCCAGTTTTGGTAACTTTTATTCGTTTTGTGTACGATTTGTTTGTTTTCATACAAGTAAGCGATATTCTACAGATTTTTAATTAAATTGCAAGGTTTCTCAGGTTTTTCTGTGTTCTGAAATTATGCTTCCACGACCACTTCTTTTGAAGAAACAACATCTTGAGGAGCATCACCTGTTTTGTTTCCTTTGGCACGTTCGATAATCACGTTAATTCCTTTGGGAACTTTCTTCACTTCTTGAGCATAGGTGAAGTCTTCAGTGATGAGCTTAAGAATCCGTTCAAGACGAGTCTCAAGAAAACCTTTTTCCATATACTTCGTCCGTCCAGGAAGGAAGAGTTCAACCTTGATTCGGTGTCCTTCTTTGAGCCACTTCGAAGCTTTCGAAGCTTTAAGGTTGAGGTCGTTTTCTCCTGTTCCTACTTTGACCTGAACTGACTTTACTTCAACATTCTTTGCTTTAGCTTTTGAGGCTCTCTTCTTCTTATTCTCACTATACTGATACTTTCCATAGTCCATGATCTTAGCTACAGGCGGTTTTGCGTTGGGTGAAATTTCAATAAGGTCGAGTCCGCGCTCTTGGGCTTGTTTAAAAGCTTCAGCAAAAGAGATCAGTCCGAAGTTTTCTCCTTCATCACCGATGACACGGAGCTCTTTCGATCTAATCTGACGATTAATTCGCGCAGTTACGCTTACGATTTTCTTTTTCATGTGTTTTCGGCTTCTTCGCATATTTCACAACATTAGCACGTAAAGTTGAATATTACAAGGTAGTGATGTATGCTACAGTGGACATATGAGCCATGGAAAGAAGTCCGAAACCGAAAAAATGTGCGTGAAGAATTGTGTACAGAAGTTTCGGAAAGAAAAAGGAATCACTCAGGAGCAAATGGCTCAAAGTCTCGATATTACGAGACAGACCGTCATTGCTATTGAAAAAGGAAATTACACTCCATCAGTGATGCTGGCAATGAAGATTGCCTTGTTCTTCGAGGTTCCGGTCGAAGCATTATTTACTTTAGATTGTTTTAACGAATAAAGCCTATGAGAGATTTCATCCTTCCTATAATCCTCCTCTTCCTCTATACCTGTACATTTAACCCGTTCGGCATCTTTCCAAACATGAACCACTCAATATATTTCGTGACCCTTATCATTGTGCTAGCGCTTCTTCTTATTCTTGTGCTCAAGCGAAAGCCACAAGATGAGAGAGAGATCCTCCTCGAAGCAAAGGGGAGCCAGTCTGCATATATTGTGGGGCAGGTGATTATCTTGGGAACAATTTTGTACGAAAAAATCACATTAGGGATGGTAAGTCAGAATCTTGTAGGGGTTTTCCTTGGAATGACCTTGGCTGAGATTGTGGTGAGGAAGCTAATTGAGAGGAGGTCGTAGGGGTTGACTTATAATTATATAAGTGCTCGACTTTTTGTCGATAAGAAATTTTGCAATGAAGTGAGATTTTTTGTTCATTGAAAATGAAAATGAAAACCAACACCATGGTATGTGCTTTCGCACTCGCCGCCGCCGGAATTTACTTTCTAAGTGATTCCGATTTCAAAACTCCTGAGCTTTCACTCAGCGAGTTAAATCAGGCTTCGCAGGGAGCCACAGTCTCAGACCGTTCTAAAAAGAGCGGCTCTACAGAACCCATCCGATTGACCTACAAGGTTAATTCCGTGATCGTCGCATCTTCAGCGAAGAAGTAAGAAAAAATTACCATATCTAAAACTATGAAAAAATATTTTTCAAGCCTTCTTGTCTGCTTTAGTCTCTTGTTCTCATGTGGTTCTGTTTCTGCACAGTCAACCTCTGATCTCGAAGCTCAGATCCAAGCTTTATTGGCTCGTATCGCAGCTTTAGATGGAGGAGGATCGACAACTACTTCTCCAAGTTCATGCAACTTTACACAAACTCTTTCTCTGGGTTCAACTGGGGCAGAAGTTGTAGAGCTGCAATCTTTCCTTGAAAGGAAAGGTCTGCTGGTGTTGCTAGCAGGAGAATCAAAAGGATACTTCGGAGGACTAACTCAATCAGCACTTGCTTCTTACCAAGCAATGGTTGGGATTTCGCCAGCAGTTGGATACTTCGGAGCTGTGTCTCGTGCATACGTGAACGGACAATGCTCAACGGTTCAAGGCAACGACAATGTTGAGGATTCAATTATCCCTACTTCTTACCCTGGTGCGATTGTTTACGCGATGCGCCATGCTGATGAGGTGACCTTTAGGGTTTCTTCTAAAGGGTTTGTCGGTGGTGGCGACGTTAAGTCATCTTCGCAAGTGATAGTTTCTGGCGGAGTTGTAGCATCGGAAGACATCCTTGATCTCATCGACGACCGCGAACTTGATTTGGTCATTACCGATCCGACTCAATCAATCACTGTCCTCGTAGAAGTATTGAACAAAGAAGGACACGTCATGCTCCGCGGCGAAAACTCTGGGAATCTTATCCAAGATTCTTCAGGAGATTGGGAGTTCCCTGATCTCTTCGAAGATGTTGTCTTGTATCTGCCTGAGACAATCGCGTTCAAGACTGATAACGATGATATTGAAAAGGGTGCTATCGTCATCAAAGATGGAAACGGCAATGCTGTTTCTCAAGTTATCGTTGATTTCGACGATGAATACGTCTTTATTCCAGTATGGGCAATCGGCACAAACGCTGATTTGATCATCTTCGAGTACGATAGTGAAGATTTCTACTCAAGTGAAGTTCAAGTCTTCGGACTTGATACAGGGCTTGAAAAGGAAGTGTTCGACATCGAGCTTGAGTTTGAGTATGTTGCTATTAGCAATCTGCTTTATGCTTACAGCGACGATGAGGTTGCCAGGATCAACGTCTTCTATAACAATCAGGTGATTGAAATGAAAGACGAGATCGACACAATCGTTGTCGATAACGATCAAGAGAACTGGAGACTTCCAGCTGAAAAGCTTGTTGTCGAGAATCTAGAAAATGGTGATATTACGACGTTCGGGCTTAATCCGAACGAACGCAACGTCATCGAGCTTTCAACAGAAGCGAAATACCGCTTCTGGTTGGAGACAAAAGAACTCAATGGAGGAAAAGGCTAACGCCTTTCCTCACAAAACTTCAAAGACCCAGTTCGCTTCTATGCGGCTGGGTCTTTTTTCTTTTACCAAAAAAGGTCCTTAGTTTTACTATTTCTCCACAGATAAAAAGTAAAGGAGAGTTTACAAAGTTAAACTCGTCTGTATAATCAAAACAAGGCAGATTTATTCTGTGCGGAGGAGATTATTGAAGTAATTTTATTTTTATATGAAAAACACACAACAAGGTTCAGGAACTATTACGGCGATTGTTATTGTCGTTCTTCTCGTGATTATTGGTCTTTGGGTTACTGGGGATAAGAATTCAGAGGAAACGATTGAAGAGGGGGCTGAGAATGCTCAAGGGTTCATTGAAACTGGTCTCAATGCTATCGAGGATGCTGAAGGAATCGCTCAAGGTGCTGAGGAGTCTGCGGTCAAAACGAATGCAGAAGGTCTTGAGGATGCTGTTGCAGGAGATCAGGCTGTATCTGGAGGAACGTACACTGATTATTCAGAAGGAGTACTTGCACAAGGTCCTGAAACACAGGTTCTTTTCTTCCATGCTTCATGGTGTCCATCATGTCGAACACTCGAAAAAAACATCCTTGAAGAGAAATCTCTTCCGTCTGGAGTTGCGGTTTATAAGCTTGATTTTGACTCAAGTGCAGATCTCAAGACGAAGTATGGAGTTCGTACGCAGCACACTCTTGTACAGGTCGACGGTGAAGGAAACTTGATCAACAAATGGTCAGGAGGAAACGATACTGAAAGTATTCTTAAGAACATTCAAGCGTAATCTTGTATTGATATATGACTTTACTTCTTATATCGTTCTTAGCTGGAATTCTAACGGTCTTAGCCCCATGTGTCTTGCCGCTCTTGCCGGTTGTGATCGGAAGCTCACTATCTGACGGAAAAAACAACAAGGCTCCACTTATCGTAGTGCTGTCATTGGGGGTTTCGGTTTTTGTTTTTACTATTCTTTTGAAGTTCGTAACAACATTCATCTTTATTCCTCAGTCATTCTGGGTGATCTTCTCAGGGGTCATTATGATCTTTGTGGGGGTTACCATGCTTTTTCCGACCATATGGGCGAGATTAACAGGGAAGTTGGGTGCTGAGCACCAGGCTAACTCATGGCTAGGTAAGGCAATGAAGCTCGAAGGAAACAAAAAGCACATCTTAATTGGTGCAGCTCTTGGTCCTGTTTTCTCAACATGTAGTCCTACCTATCTTGTAATCTTGAGTGCAATTCTGCCGGAGAGCCTTGCAACAGGCCTTGTCTATATGCTCGCTTATGTCGTGGGTCTTGTGCTTGTTATGCTCGCTGTGGCGTACCTCGGAAAGGGTGTTATGAAATACCTCATGAAAGCCTCCGATCCTAAAGGGTGGTTGAAGAAAACGATTGGAGTTTTGTTCTTGCTCCTTGGGCTAGGACTGATGACCGGATACGATAAGAAACTCGAAACACTGTTGATTGATGTTGGGTGGGGAGGACTAGTAAATTTTGAGCAAGATCTCCTTGATCAGGCTTTAGAGTAACCTCCTAAAATAGAACCTAAATAACAAAAAAAATCTCACAAAAGTCTTGACGAGTCCTCAGAATCAGAGTAAGCTTAAAGAAGCCTTAATACGGGCTTTTTTGTTTAATATAATTTATGTCACATACCTCTAAAAAAACTACAATCGTAGATAAAGCGAAACAATTCATTCGTGAAACCAGAGACGAAGTAACTGAAAAGCCAGTAGAAGAACCCAAGCTGAAGAAGGATATCGTGCTCTATGTAGGTAAACCTATTCGCCGTGTTACTGAAGGGATGATCGAGTCAATAAAAACAACTCTTGAAGGAAATTACCGACTTGGGTTGATCCTCGATAGAAAAACAGTTAAATCTGTAGAACAGGATCTTTTAGAAATGTTTAGCCCGGTAATAACATGTGACTTCGGTTCTAAAGAATCGATCATCAAGGCGCTGAAGCCCTATCAGGATGAAATACTGACCGCAACATGTCGAACTGAAAAAGATATCCCAGACCTCCAAAAAGTCTTGCCACACTTACCATACATCAAAAGTCCAACCTCAGAGTCTCTTACATGGACAACTGATAAGATTACCATGCGTCAGGTTCTTGCAGCATACGATAAGACGATTACCCCTCAGTTCGCCGTGATTGAAGGTTGTACAAAAAAGACAATAGCAGAGATAGAGGATACAATCGGTTTCCCTGTTGTCTGCAAACCGGCAGGTCTCGCATCGAGTATGCTTGTTTCTATTGCCTATCACCCAGAAGAGCTTGAAGAAATCCTTAAGAAAACATTTAAGAAGATTGAGTCTTTGTATAAAGAGCGGCGTGGACGAGGGGTCCCCAAGATCCTCGTGGAGCAATTTCTGGAAGGGGAACTTTACTCTACTGATGCGTACGTAACTTCACGAGGAAAGATCACGTTTAGTCCTTTTGTACATATCAAAACTGGTGCACAGATTGGATTTGATGATTTCTTCGGATACAGACAGATGACTCCTACACGACTCAGTAAGGCGAGTATTGAGAAGGCAGAAATAGTAGCTTCAAAAGCTATTCGAGCAGTGGGACTTCGAAGTTCTGCAGCTCACATTGAGCTCCTCAAAACTGAAGATGGGTGGAAGATTGTTGAGCTTGGTCCGAGACTCGGAGGGTTCCGCCATGAGTTATATAAGCTGGCATTTGGAATTGATTCTGGGGCGAATGATATTCTTGTACGTATCCCGAAGCCTGTGAGTGTGCCTAAGAAGCCGAAAGGATATGCAACATATATGAAGTTTTTTGCAAAGAAAGAAGGAAAGATCGTAGCCTTTAAAGGAATCAAAAAGATTGAAGAGCTTAAGTCTCTTCAGAGTATTATGATTAATAAAAAAGTAGGAGACATGGCGAAGTTTGCTAAGCATGGCGGAGGAAGTGTTATTAACCTCATACTTTTTAATGAAGATCGAGCGAAGCTGCTTGCGGATATTAGAAGGTTCGAGACGACTGTGGAGATTGAAGTTAAATAATACCCACAATAAAAACCAGATTCAAAGTGAGTCTGGTTTTTATTGTGGGTGAATATTTTTCGGTTACGTATTCAAAAAGTCCCTCGCTTCTTCCAGGTGCTTCATCGTATTTACAGGAAGCCAGGCATCAAAATAGATCGCTTCAGGGTGCCCAAGGGTTGCATGATTAGCAAGAAGCGTGTGGGGAAGTCCGTATTCAGAATCTTTTCCAGGAACTAAGACGGGCTCAAGAGCGAAGAAAATGCTCGGAATTACATAGGCTCCTGTGTTAATCCAGGCTGACGAATCATCTGTGGATGAACCGTTAGGAGGGAAGTCGATAATTTTGTTGTCTTCGATAAGGCAACAACTCTGCATCCCGTTATGTTTACCAAGACCTATTGCGTACTCGTGCTCCACGAGTAGCTCAAGATCTTTGGGAAAATAGATATCGTCACCGTTCAGAACGAGGAATGATTCATGATCTGGGATCTGACTGTCCGCGACCATGACTGCGCCCCAACTCCCGTTCATTTCTTTTTGGGTCATGAGTTCAAGGGTGAAATTTGGAGAAACTTCTGCAACATGATTCTCCACGAAAGATTGAATCTGCTCTTCGAGATAGTGAGTAATAATAATGACTTCAGTAATAACTGATGGAAGAATTGAGAGGGTTCGTTTGAGGTTCGGTTCATCGTTATAGATTGGAAGAAGAGGTTTGGGGGTGTCGTCCGTAAGTGGAGCAAGGCGTGTTCCTTTTCCTGCAGCTAAAATAATACATTTCATCATTCTATTGTAGCAAGAAGAAGAGAGAAAGAAATGTGGAATTCTCGCGTAATTATGTTATTTTTAGGATATAATAAGAAATATGAAAAAAATAATTCTTATAATCGCAGTACTTATAATCGCAGGAGGGCTCTTTTACGGAGTAAAGAGTCACGCACCGACCTTGTCAGATGGGGGCTCTCTTTATGATCCTACTATCTCACCTTCAGAAGCTAAAATAGAACAAGGAGAAGAGAGTGTCTTGCAAACGAAAAATGATCCCGAAGGTTCTCTTGGTCTAGAAGATGAGCCAGAACAATATATTGATCCTGGATTTGAAGGAATCCCACTTCCTGAACAAGGGCAAGATTCTGATGGTGGAAATGACCCTGTTGTGGAGATTGATTCAGAAATAAGATTCATAGGAATACTCGAAGAGGTTGATACTTCTTGCTTCGCAGACGGTGAGTGTTACGTGGTTGTTGATGGGAAGAAAGTGACACTCTTGATTGGATGGTCACGTGACACTGTTGGGGAGGTGAGAGGGACTGATGGTATTGGCGGCCTCGAAGAATATATTGGACAAGAAGTTGAAGTTTATGGAATGACTACATCTGACGGGAATTATACGCTTTATGGGAAGGTGGACTATTATGTCGAACCAGTCACACCTGCGTTGGTGGGATAAAATATTGACATATAACTATATATGTAGTATACTATTTATGTGTATATATCACGCTTTTATATAAATAAAACCCACAGCAATTCTTTTGCTGTGGGTTTTTTGATTAATACAAAAATATGGAAATACTTGTTAATACGTATGGAACAAAATTGCGTACAAAAGGTCAAAGGGTAAAAATCATTACTCCTGATAAAAAAGAACAGTACATTTCAAGTAGAGCTATTGATAAGGTAATAGTGAACGGAGCGGCATCGGTTTCAACTGGAGTTCTTGCTCTAGCTCAAGAGCACAACTTTGATCTTATTTTCATGAATAATTTGGGAAAACCGATTGGCCGATTTGTTCCATATAATTCATACGGAACTCCAGAGCTAAGGTATGCTCAGACTATTTTTTGTAAGAGTGATTTGGCGGTAATGCTTGCAAAGAAACTTATTATTTCAAAAGGAACGCAACAGCAAAAATTTCTTGAGAAAATAAATAAAGAATATGATCTTAGAATAGAAAAAGAGATTGCTCAAATGAAACAGACTGTTAAGACTCTTCAGGAAGGAAGTTTTGACAAGCAAGAGGTTTTAGGATATGAAGGAAGTTTGGCAAATATATACTTTGACTCATTAAGAAAGATTATTCCATTCGGGAAACGAGGAAAGGACGCAAAAGATTTATTCAATGCAGGTCTTAATTATGGATATGCAATTGTATATTCTGAAGTTGAGAAAGCTTGTATGATTTCTGGGTTAGATACAACATTAGGATTTCTCCATGGAGAAAGGTATGGGAAAAGACCACTTGTGTTCGATCTGATGGAGGAGTTTCGTGTTGAATTCGTTGATCAAGTTATCTGCCAGTTGTTTTTGACCAATAAGTTGAAAAGGAAAGAGGGTGTGATTGAGGGCTATCTTCTTACAAAAAGAGAAAAAATACTTGTCGCACAAGGGGTTTTGGATAAGATGCATCATACATATGTGTGTAATAAGGAAACTCTTTTAGGAAAAGGTCTTATAAAAAATAGAGTGAAGGAGGTGTGTTCGCTTTTTAGCAAAATGGAGGTTGAATCATTTCGTAACCTAGAAATAGAGCATGAAAAATAAATATCGTAATATTATTGTTTGCTGGAATACGAGAAGTAGGAAAAAAGATATGAAGGTCTCTGAACTCTGTTTAGATTTTGGTTTACAAATCAAACAGAGGCATGTATCTTTAGGAGAGTGTTGCTTGCAAGATATAAAAGTTTTAAAGTTTAGATTAGAAGATTTACTCAAGAATAAAACAGACACTTTTGATGTGTTCACTGTATACCTTGAACAGAGTGGTGAGGTGCAGAAGACTCAATCGGTCTTAATTGTTTAGATTTTTGTAGGGGGGTCGCACAAGAGGTATTGTGTGACCTTGAGGCACACTCAAAAACCGCTGACAATTAATCAGCGTTTTTTTGTTCAAGTGTTGCTAAGTTATTTTTTGTGAGTGTAAATTACTCCGACCGAAGTCAGGAGAACAATAGTCGCCATCACTGCAAGCTGACCATTCATTCCTTCGAATCCGAGAGTCATAACATGTGCTCCAAGTGCTCCAATCATCAAGACAACGGCAAGGTAAGCTCCTTTGATGGCTTTGGTTGGCATCAGGAGGAAGATTCCAGCGATAAGCTCAAGTACTCCTGAGATGTATCGTCCTGCTGGCTCTGCACCCAGTTGTCTGAAAAGTTCGACTGATTGTTCGGCTCCTGTGAATTTGAATAAGAGAGTCTGTAAGAGGATGATTGCAGGAACGACTCGAAGTGCAACGAATAAGAATTTTTTCATAGAATTATGATAGATTAAGAATTAAAAGCACTTACATTTTTTGAGGTAAGCGGTGACGTATAGAGTAAGCGAGTGCGATCATTATGATCCCGAGTGTAATAAGAGTGATGGTGTTTTGAGTATCAAAATGCATAATTGATGTCCCAAGATATGTGTAGAAGAGGGTCCCTGGAATTACACCAACGAATGTCCAGATGAATGTAACGATCGAAACGTGAGTCAGTCCACACATGTAGTTGAGAATGTTCGAAGGAATAATAGGGGTGAGCCCCAAGAGAAAGAGTGCTGTTTGCTCATTTTTTTCGAGGGACTCTGAGTATCTTTGGAGGCGAGGGAATCGTGTGGTGCAGAAATTTTCAAAATAGCTTCGAAAAAAGTATCTTGAAATAACAAGAGAAATCACTCCTCCAGTAATCGCTCCAATGAGCACGTAGACCATTCCATAAAACGCTCCAAAAATTGCTCCAGCCAAAATAACAAAAGGACCAACTGGTATAAAAAGAACGGTAATTACCGCATAAACAATAGCAAAAACAATTCCTGCTGTTGCAGTATTCTCGTTGAGGAGTGTTTCGAGAGATTCGCTGCTCAAGAAAATTAGCTGTCCATTCTGATAGAGGAAAAAAGAAGGAATAAAATTAAGGTGAGAATAAGAGATTTTGTGCGAAGAAAATTCATGCTTTATTAAGTATAAGACTTGAGGATATTTTGTAAAGCCTCTTTTACTTTTATGGATATTTCTTCATTGCGCTCTCCAAGAGTGGGCGTATAATTATAGACATGAAAAAACTCTTTTCTTTCGCTTTCATCGTATCGCTTATGTGCTCACCCTTTGCTGCTCAAGCTTCGGAGAATCTTTTTTACTACTTCGCTAATACATACGGATTCGAAAGCCTCAAAGATAACTATCGAGATATTGATATTTTTGCACCACAGGTGTACGAGGTTGACTTTGCTTATGATGTGCTCGAACCTGGAAAAGAAGACCAGAAAGTTCTGAAGTATGCTCGAAGGAAGAGGATGGATGTGATGCCACTTGTCTATAACACAGGATTCAGTATGCAACTTATGACCAATCTCCTTGCTGATGAGGATGCTCAAGAAAAAGTCCTTGATCAGTTAGTCGATATTGCAGATGATGAAGACTATATGGGGTGGCAATTTGATTTTGAAAATATTTCTCATGATGATAGGGAGGCATACACTAAGTTCGTTGAGGAGGCTGCAAGAGTTTTCAAAAAAGAACGACTTGAGTTCAGTGTGGCGGTGGTTCCACGTTCTCGTGACTATGACGCAGATGATCGTTATCATGACTGGAGTGCCTCGTACGAGTATGCGAAGATCGCTGAAGCTGCGGATTTCATGACAGTCATGACCTACGACGACCCAACAACCACCGGCCCTGTCGCCTCACTCCCTTTCGTTGATCGGATTCTTGATTACATGATTGATGAAGAAGATATTGATCCCAAAAAGATTTCACTCGGTGTTCCTGCTTATTGTTGGCAATGGGAACTAGGTGCTGAGTCAAAAGATCGAAGTCATATCTATAGTCGAGTCGTGGAGAAGTACGAAGTGAGTGATCCTTTTCATATTAGGATTTACATCGATGACCTTGGTTCGGAAGCATTCTTCTATATCGACGAAATGACTCAAAAACCTTACCTAACATGGTGTGATAACTATCAGAGTTTCGGAGAAAAATACGAAGTAGTGAAAGATCGAGACCTTCATGGAATGTCTGTTTGGGCTCTTGGGCAGGAGGACAAAAGGGTCTGGGATGAGTTGTAGTCGTTAGCTTTGGAGAAGAATCAAAAGAGTGAAGAAGGATTCTTTTCACGTTAAGAAGTCATAATCAAGGAGATCTTTTTGTCCTTACTTTGTACCAAGTATCTTCTGTAGTATAATATTAAACATGAAAGACCCCAAAAAAGGTTTCACCCTCATCGAACTTCTCGTCGTAATTTCAATCATCTCACTCTTATCGAGTATTGTGCTTGCTTCACTCACAGAGGTTCGTAAGAAGGCTCGCGACACTAAGCGAGTTGCGGAAGTTCAGCAGATTCAGACGCAGCTAGAGTTGTATTATAATGAAAATGGGGCGTATCCAATTAGAAATTGGACGAGTAGTAACGATTCAGGTTCATGGAGCACGTTCAGTCAAACCCTTAACTTGGAGTTACCTGTCGACCCTGTAAATTCAGGAACAGCACAGTCTGCACTTGCCGGTAATTATACGTACTCTTACTATGGGTCCTCTAGCTCATCTTTTGGCTGCCAAGGCCAGTGGTACATGTTCGTGTATCGACTCGAGACGGATGCTAATCTTGCTAGTCCGGGAATTATTACGTGTAATGGAACAAATTTTAATTACGGAGGAACTCGAACTGTTGGATCGAATGTTCCGGATGGACTTTTCACTCGCTAAGAAATCCTTTTCAAGGAAACCTCCTGTTCTTACTTTGTACCAAGTCTCTTCTGTAGTATAATATTAAACATGAAAGACCCCAAAAAAGGTTTCACCCTCATCGAGCTTCTCGTCGTAATTTCAATCATCTCACTCCTATCGAGTATTGTGCTTGCTTCACTCACAGAGGTTCGTAAGAAGGCTCGCGACACTAAGCGAGTTGCGGAAGTTCAGCAGATCCAGACGCAGCTAGAGTTGTATTATAATGAGAATGGGGAGTATCCAATTAGTAGTTGGAGGAGTAGTAACAATGTAAGTCAATGGAGCGCATTTAGTCAGGCTCTTGGTGTGGAGCTTCCTGTTGACCCTGTCAATTCAGGGACAAATAATGCCGTTAGCAGTGGCAATTATACGTACTCTTATTATGGAGGGAATGGCTGCCTGGGTCAGTGGTACATGCTCGTGTATCGACTCGAGACGGATTCTAATCCTGACAACGTGGGAGTTGCAAGATGTGGAACGGTCGCTGTGTATGATTACAGCGGAACTCGGACAGTAGGATCGAATGTCCCGGAAGGATTCTTTTCACGTTAAGAAGTTATTTTCAAGAAAACCTCCAACCAAAACTATAGGGTCAATAAGATGTGATAAAATAATTCCATGAAAACGCCAAAAGTAAATCAACCATCATGGATCCGCAAGAAAGCTGAGAAGAAAGATCTCTCGAAGAGACTTTACTATCTTGAGCCAACACTCGTCTTTAACGCCTATTGGTTTTTGGCGGCTGAACGAATGGAGATTTTTTTTAAAAGACTGAAAGGGGAGAATTCTCCGTGGACGAAGGATGAGATTCTACAAGAAGGGAAATTCACGAATAGTTACAGAGTGCTTGATCGGGTGACTCAGTATCTTATCAAAGAAGTTCAGCAGAAGACTCAGAAAAAAGGGAGAGAGGAGAGCTGTGAGGATCAGGTTTTTCGGACGTTACTCTTTAGGATTTTTAATAAGATAGAAACATGGGAACTTCTGACTAGTAGACTTGGAGAAATTTCTTGGGGGAAATATAATCGCAAAAAATATGAACAGGTTTTTACTGATGCCCTTGAGCGAGGAGAGAAGATTTATTCTGCAGCCTACATTATGCCAGATGGAGGTAAAGACTATATAGGGAAGGCGAAGCACATAATACATCTTGATCTCTTGGAGAAAATGATGGGAGACCAAGTCGCTGATCAGTTATGTAAAGCTGACACAATGAAAGCTGCTTTTGAGATCTTCAAGTCGTATGACTCAATTGGGGATTTCCTGGCATATCAGAATGTGACTGATATTAACTATACTGGTGTGACGAACTTCAGTGAGATGGAATTTGTAATTCCTGGTCCTGGAGCGCATCGTGGGATTGAGAAGTGTTTTGCAAAACATGACACGATGGATCATGCCGATATTATTGAACTTGTAGCAAAGTATCAGAGGGAAGAATTTAAAAGGCTCGGAATTGAATTTGAGTCGCTTTTCGGGCGACCGTTACAGCTCATTGATTGTCAGAATCTCTTTTGTGAAATTGATACGTACGCGAGAGTGGCTTTTCCTGAATGTAATACGAAGAAGAACCCGACGAAGATTAAGCAAAAGTATAAGGAAGGGAAGTTGATAGAACACGTGGTACTTCCTGAGAAGTGGGGAATGTAGAAATACCCAAATTAGAAAAACATCTTTGTCACTACGTAATAAAATATCTTTCGCTCGCCACTTGGCGCACTCCTGATATTTTTTACTAAGCTCCTCGATCTTATCCAAATTTGTATATTTCTTAGTCTAGATTATGTTTGATTTTTGTAAAAAATGCTGTATAATAATCAATAAGAACATTGAAAAACTCAAGCCTATTCGCCACAAGTTGATAACAAGTATCAAGAGACTATTCGTTGTCGCATTGTGGGGGATGACAGGCTTTCGACATAGCGAATTCGCAAAATAACGTGCGTGGGGAAGTTGTGAGAACTTCTCAAAAACACATCTTTTACGTGCAAAAACCAAAGCTGTTGCTTCACCTTTTAAGGTCGGAGACTTCGCTTACGCAATTGCTTAAATAGCAGTGCGCACAGATCATACTCAGGTTCCATAGGTATGACTCTGTGTTATAAAACATGGAACTCGAATATATAAGGCTCGATTATGTATCTTAAACCCAGAGATCGAGAGAGAAAAGGTTTGTCTTATTCTACTTATTTCTCTTTAAACTCCTCAACGTCTGCACGGCTGAGAGGGTAAAACAAGTCTAGCTCACGTAGATGCGTTATTTTGCTCGCTATGGATCGCGGTTCGATTCCGCGCTTCTCCACCACGATTACTCTACCCACCACTACACTCCAATCTTCCATTTTCCTTTCTCGAAGAAGGCTTCGATGGTTTGACGCTTGGCTTTGTTAATCAAGTTTGCGTGAGACTGCTTCGAAATTGTCGCATATTCACGAAGGGGAATTATCTTTTTACCTTCCAAGTAGGCGAGTCTCTTGTGGTAACTCTTCGTGATCGCTCGAGCTACAATTTCTTCCATAACGTCTGTAGACTTTTTTGTATCAAACTCTTTGAAGGCGTTGTAATACTCTAATCGGTCATTGAACATGATGTTGATTGGGACGTATCCTTCCCGTAAAAAGAGATAATTGTTCATTACTCGACCAATCCTTCCATTACCATCACAAAAAGGATGGATATTTTCAAAGGTAAGATGGATCCTCGCAATTCGTCCGACAATAGTGAGGTCCGTCGTCCCTTTATACTCCGTAAACATCTCATTGAGGGCTGGTGTTATTTTGTCGGGTGCAGGGGCAATATGATTTCCCACTCTTACAAACTGATCTTTTTCACGAAAGCGACCTGCAATATCATCTCTAATATTTGAAATCAATATTTTGTGAAGAAAAAGAATCATTTCTAGATTGAGCTCTTTCTCTTGAGCGGCACTTTCAATATATTCCACAACTCGAGCGAGATTTTTTGTCTCGAAGATTTCTTGCTCATTCACAAAACGGTCCAGATCTATCTGGAGAAGGATCTTCTCTGTTTCTTCGAGAGTAAGATTGCTGTTCTCTATAGCGTTAGAGTTATAGACTTGTTCACTAACTTCGGTCTCGCTGACTAGTTTTATGAGAGACTCTTTTCCTGGAAGGGCAGAGTAGTATCTTTTTCTCAGAGATTCTATTTGTCTGTTAAAACGTGAATTCATGTGTATATTATACGTATTTTAACGATATGTGCAAGAAATACGTTAAAAAGTAGGATAAAAGTTGTATTTTAACGATTTTAACCTCATCATCCTCTGGTTCTGTGCTTCTCCACCTTCACGGAGCTAGGAAATAGCAAAAAACTAAACAACATACTGAAATATTCACAAAAGTATCAAGATCTCAAGAAGACAATCTGTTATACTCCTCCTGTGCTGGTAGGGCTCCTCGTCTGGAACGTCATCCAACTCCTCACCACAAAACCTCTTAAAAGGTCGAGGCTGCACGTCTGTCTCCACAGAAACAAAAAAAACCTTCATTTAGAATAAAGGTTTTGATATAAAGTTAAAGATGGTATCAAATTATTTAGATTGATCTAGAGTTATCTTTCTTTTGTGTCTCTAAGATTTCACCTAAGTCTTTCGCGAACTCACCCTCCTCAATGCCTATTTCACCCTGATCGGAAAAAGTCTTGATTAATTCCTCTCTTGAAGTCCCCAGGCCTTCTGGAGTAACCCCTTCCTTCAAGAGTTGCAACATCTTTTCTTCAGCATCCCAGCCTTCAAAGCTTGTTATGTCAGCTGAAGATTTGAGCATCTCTTCTTCGGAAACATCTGCTGATAAGTTGTGGTCGCGCTCAAGAGCTTTAACTATTTCAGATTTGTCTCTCTTAAAAGCTTCAAACTTTGACTTCGCTTTTTCTATAACTTGTTCTTTGAGTTCTTTTTCTTCGTTCTCCATCTTGTTTATTGAGGGTTGTTCAAATTGATTCATGCCTATGTTTATTAAGTTAATAATATTTATACTATCATAATAATTACTAAAAAGATGATGGATTAGAAATCTAATTCTCCGAAAGGTTTCTTTCGTTTCAATCGAGGCTTCTTGTTGAAAACTTTCAATTTCATTTTATTGTGAACATGGTAAAATGATCAAATGAATATGGAATTTGATGAAGATGTTTACCAATCAAGACGGGTGCTGGGTTCAGAGCAGGAACCAAGAATGGCAGAGATTTATAAAAAAATTGGGATCTCAGAAAAAAATGTTAAGAAGGCTATTTTGATTACTCCGGTTATCTTTTTTGGATTATCAATAGGACTTCTTCTATGGTATTTTCTTTAAGAAAAAAGAATAAACGAGAAAAAGGATTTACTCTCATTGAGCTCTTGGTGGTTATTTCAATCATCAGTCTTCTCTCATCGATTGTCCTGGTGAGTCTTGGGACTGCGAGAGATAAAGCTAAGTTTGCCGCACTGAGGTCAACTTTTTCTACTATGCGGACAGAATTTGAAATTGTTTACTCAGAAGGTTCTGGGTACGATCTGCACGGAGACTATCTCAATAGTGCCTGCTTTAGCTTTATAGAGGATGGTTCTACTGGGGAGGGTTTTACTCGATCTTTGAATAGCGTAATGGAGTTAGTAGGTCTGGATATAGCTGATGAAGAACTTGACGATTGTGCAGTAAGCGTAAGCGGTCGAGGGTATACTATTGCTTTAAGTCTAAGGAATCTAAATCCTTATGAAATTAGTGATGTTTTTTGTATGGGATCATTTGGAACTTTTGAGGTTATAGGTGGAAGTGCGCCGAGTGATTTTACTTCACCGAGACCTGGGGTTCCTGATCCATCGGGAGAGTGCGAGACATAGTCTTGATGCGAGAATAAATAAAAACCTCTTAATGTATATAATTAAGAGGTTTTTGTCTTTCTCTACGCAATCATCTCCGCGACCTTCGTCAACCTCGCTACCACTCTTTCTTTCCCAAGTACTTGCATCATCTGGTAGAGGTCTGGAGTTCGTGTCCGTCCGGTGAGAGCAGCTCGAAGGATCATGGCGATGTCTCCTACGTTTCCTTTGTACTGGTCAGGGTTTACTTTGTGTTCTTTCATGTTACTTGCGTATCCGTTCGCTTCGGCGAATTCCTTGAGAGCGGGGAACCAGTCTTCTTGAGAGATAGTTTTGTCGTAAGATTGGGCATAGAGCTTAAGGATTGCTGGAGCGTCTGTTGCTTCCAGGGTGTCAAAACATACTTTCCCTTCTGCAAGAGAGACTTTTTCGAAGTGATCATCAAAAAAGTACATAAAATGATCAGGCGCTTCTTCCCAATAGGCAATGTCTTTCCGTGGCTTGTTACCGTTCCTTTCGATCCCAATAATATTGTGGCAGAAGTCTTTATTATCAGTAAGAAGCGTGAAGAATTCGGGATTGAAAGTTTCTGACCAAGTGAGGAGTCTGGCATATACATCGTCAGAAGTCATTCGTGAAATGATCTCTTTACTGATGTCATCAAGCTTATCAATATTAAAAAGCGCGCCACTTTTGCTCATTTTGTTGAGTTCGAGAGTGAAGTCTGTATTGGGGAGTGTTGGATTTCCTTTTCGCCAATCTTCGAAACTCGAATTCGCAATATTAAGAAGGTACTCTGTGATTGCTTGCTTCGGGTACCCTTTTTCTGCGTAATAATCAACCGAAGCTTCAGGGTCTTTTCGTTTACTAAGTTTTCGCTTGTTTCCATCTTCTGACTTAAGGATTGGTGCAACATGAGCATATTTAGGAGCTTTGAGTTCGAGCGCTCGGAAGAGCTGCAGGTGAACGGGAAGTGAAGAGAGCCACTCATCCCCTCTGATCACAAGAGTAGTTCTCATGAGGAAGTCATCGACAATGTGAGCTAAGTGATACGTTGGAAGTCCGTCTGCTTTGATGAGAACAATGTCATTACTGTTTTCGGTCACTGAGACTTCTCCTTTGATCTTATCTTTGAATTTGAAGCTGTTCTCAGGTGATCCTTCTGATCGGAATCGCACTACAAAATCTTTTCCTTCAGAAAGGTTCTTTTCTATTTCTTCGAAACTTTGATCTCGATATTTTGCCCAGGATCCGTAGTAACCAGGGAGTGCCTTACATTCCTGTTGTTTGTTCCGTACCTCTTCAAGTTCTTCCTGAGTACAAAAACATGGGTAAGCAAGTCCTTTTGTAATAAGATCTTTCACAAAAGTCTGATAAATTTCTTCGCGGAGACTTTGTTTGTATGGTCCGTATTCTCCCTCTTCTTCTGTACCGTATCCTTCGTCGATTCGAATCCCAAAGTCAGTAAGTGCACCGTAGAGTTTTTCTGCACCACCTTCAACCTCGCGCTTCTTATCGGTGTCTTCGATCCTGAGGAAGAAAGTCCCACCACTCTGGTGAGCGATCCTCGCTGAGACGAGAGCTGTGAATAATCCACCGATATGCAAGAATCCTGTAGGACTCGGTCCGAAACGAGTTATCTGAACACCTTCCGAAAGAGAGCGTTCGGGGTACTGATTTAGATAATCTTGAGGAGTTTTTTTGACCTCGGGGAAAAGAAGATCAGCGAGTTTTTTGTTTTCTTCGGGTGTAGTAGACATGTTGGGTATCATACTAGATTTACTCAAGAAATGTTAGTGTTTGTAAACGGAGAGATGTGGTTTTCTATAGGATTATATATTTTTGCTACGAGTTTTTCATAATTCTTGCGATGTCTCGTTTTGCGTCGCGGTCCTTAAGGGTATTTCTTTTGTCACTTCTATTCTTTCCACGAGCGAGAGAAATCTCGAGTTTCATCTTCCGTCCTTTCATATATATAGAAAGAGGAATAAGTGTGAGACCTTTTGTGGTAAGGGATTTTTTGAGCCTTGCGATTTCAGACTTTTTGAGAAGAAGGCGGCGTGGTCGTTCTGGCTGATACCAATCTGGAGTGTTCTTTTCTTGGAAGGGAGAAATATGAAAGTTCCTGATAAAAACCTGGTCATCTTTGTCGATAATTACATACGAACCTTCGAAAGAGATGAGTTTGTTCTTAATCGCAGCGACCTCAAAACCAAGAAGCTCGATCCCAGCTTCGAGGGTTTCGAGGACTTCATAGTTGAATGTTGCTTTCTTGTGGCGAATTCTTTCCATTGAAGACATTGTAGCAAGGGGAGGGTTGTTTGACTATCACTTCGTGAATAAGAAACGCGCGACAGAACTTGGGACTTGTCGCGCTTTTTTTTATGTCAAAATCTGCTAAAATTCTCCCATATGACAAAAGATATGAAAAAAAAGCCAAAAGACCTTCTTAAGAAATCAACCTTTAATCCACAGAATCCACTTGTTCCTAATCCTAAAAAGAAACGAGCCGCAAGAAAGGTCACCAAAGACCAAAAAAATCCAGAGCCTAATTTCCTTGGGCAATTAGGATTTACGGTGGTTATTTTGATTATCGTCGCTCTCATTTTTTCTTCTTTTTTCAATGGTGAAGAGATTGATGAAATTTCTCTTTCTGAAGTCGCACAGAAGATTCAAGAAGGATCGATCGAAGTAATTACCGTCCGGGGAGACTCTCTTGAAGTTCTTCTTGTTGCAGGGGATGAAGCCCAAGAAAGTGAAGTTCTCGTTGAAACTGAAGACCTCAAAAGTGACATGTCTGATGCTACAGAGGTCAACGAAGAGGAAGTCATTGGGATGACTGAAGAGAATCTCGAGGGAGGAGGGCAAGACCCTGAAGTGATTTCAGAGGCTATCGCAATCACTTATGAGAATGCACCCCTTGAGAGAAGGCGGCTCGCACGAAAAGAGGGTGGTGCTGCACTTTCGGAAACACTCTCAAATTATGGAGTAACATCAGCCGAGCTCAAGAGTGTAAAGATCGAAGTAAAAGACCCAACAGGGTTTGGATACTGGCTTGGAATCCTCGCACCCTTCATGATTCCACTTATCTTTATTATCTTTTTGATCTGGTTCCTAACACGACAAGTAAAAGGTGCTGGAGGAGCAATGAATTTCGGTCAATCAAAACCCCAGTTCATCACACCTGATGATGAGGAAAATAAGGTCACCTTTAAGGATGTTGCAGGTGTAAAAGAAGCCAAAGCTGAGCTCGAAGAGATTGTCGATTTCCTAAAAAACCCCAAGAAGTATCTTGAGATTGGAGCGAGAATTCCTAAGGGTGTATTGCTCACAGGGGCTCCAGGAACTGGAAAGACACTCTTGGCTCGAGCTGTTGCCGGAGAGGCAGGAGTGAACTTCTTCTCGATTTCTGGGTCAGAGTTCATTGAGATGTTTGTCGGAGTTGGGGCGAGCCGAGTGCGAGATCTCTTCAAGCTGGCGAAAGCTGCTGCACCTTCAATTATCTTTATTGATGAGATTGATGCTGTTGGACGGTCACGTGGTTCGGGAACTGGAGGAGGAAATGATGAGCGAGAACAGACGCTGAACCAAATTCTTGTTGAGATGGATGGATTTGCTCAGAATGAAAAGGTAATTATTATGGCAGCGACAAACCGTGATGATGTCCTGGATCCTGCGATCTTGCGACCAGGAAGATTCGATCGACGAGTGGTTGTGGAACTTCCTGATCGGCAAGACCGAACACAGATCCTTGTGGTTCACTCTAAGAACAAACCTCTTGATCAAGATGTCATGCTTTCAGAAATTGCAAAACGAACACCAGGATTTTCTGGAGCTGATCTCTATTCACTTATGAACGAAGCAGCAATCTTGGCTGCGCGTGAGGAAAAGCCCAAGATTCTCCAAGATCATCTTCTGAGATCAATCGAAAAAGTAATGATGGGACCAGAACGAAAGAGCCACTTATTCTCAGAAGATGAAAAGCGAAAGACTGCGTATCATGAAGCGGGACATGCACTGGTGGCTTCACTTCTTGAGCATGCCGATCCTGTTCATAAGATTTCAATTATTTCTCGAGGACGAGCTGGTGGGTATACACTCAAGCTTCCAGACGATGAGCGTCGTCTTCCAACGAAGAAACAGTTTGTTGCAGATATTGCGATGACACTTGGTGGGTATGTAACTGAAGAATTAATTTATGATGATCTTTCGACGGGTCCTTCTAATGATCTTCAGCAGGCAACGTCGCTTGTTCGAGATATGATTACTCGGTATGGAATGTCTCCAGAGTTTGGACCTATTGCACTCAAGTCTGATGGGGGGCGGACACTCTTTGGGAGAGGCGTAGGAGATAAAGAGTACTCAGAGTCTGTCGGAAGTCAGATCGACGAAGAGATCAGGAGGTTCCTGGCAGAGGGGTACGCGACAGCCCAGAGGATTGTCACCAAGCATCGCGATGTTCTTGAGGCGATTACTGATTCACTTATGGAAAATGAGGTGCTTGAACGAGAGCAGTACGAAGAAATTCTTAAAGAGCACAATATTCCTGTGAAAGCAAAGCCTGATGATGTTTCTGAAGGTATTGTGATTACTGGGTAAGGGAGAGAGGTTATAAACCCAGAGAGTCTTGTTAAGAGGCTTGCTGGGTTTTTTCGTACTCCATACATCCCAGAGTGCCCACTTGATCCTTTCAAGGAATCTCTTCTTGAAATCCTGAAGAAATCATCATATAAAAACACATACTAGACGAGTTGTGGGGCAAAAAAGAAACTTGCACTTTTGAGAGAAAAAGGCACAATGTATGGGTGGTATTGCACCTATAGCTCAGTTGGTAGACAAGGAGAGATTCTCTGAAGAGAATCGAGAAGGCGCCCTGGGGCGGCGCAAATAGATGTCACCTTACTGAGTTCGTGTAGAACGACATGCACCTATAGCTCAGTTGGTAGACAAGGAGAGATTCTCTGAAGAGAATCGAGAAGGCGCCCTGGGGCGGCGCAAATAGATGTCACCTTACTGAGTTCGTGTAGAACGACATGCACCTATAGCTCAGTTGGTAGAGCGCAAAGCTTATACCTTTGTGGTCCCAGGTTCAAGTCCTGGTGGGTGCACATGAGTAAACAATCTATTATTGCCTGGTCAATTGAGTTCGGGCCAATTATCCTCTTTTTTATCCTCTTGGAAACAATTGGGAGTAGTGAGGCTGGTTTCATCACTGCTGCAGGAGTTTTCACTTTTGCTACGATCATTGCTCTCATTGCTTCATTTTTTTATGAGAATCGTATCGCTCTTTTCCCACTCGTTGCTGGAATCTTTGTGATTCTTTTTGGAGTTCTTACGGTGGGGCTCAAAGAACCCTATCTGTTTGTTCTGAAAGATACTTTTTATAATGGGTTCTTTTTTGTTGTCCTCCTCGTGGGGGTTCTGAGGAAGAGAGGGTATCTTCAGTATTTGTTCGGATCACTTTTTGATTTGACTCAGAAAGGGTGGTACAAGCTTTCGTTCCGATGGATGGTTATGTTCTTGTTCCTCGTTGTCTCTAATGAACTTTTCTGGCATGTGTACGGAATTGATGCTTGGGTCCGATACAAAATAATTGCTACGATCATCACGGTGATCTTTGGAACCTATCAAATCTTCCTTGCTCGAGATCATCGTAACCCGAGCGCTTCTCCTTGGGGTCTGCGGATTACTCCATTGAAGAAGAAGGATGAGTCGTGATACAATATATGTATGTATATTCAAACGTACGTTGTTTCCCTTATTTTATTCCTTGCACTTGATGCTGTGTGGCTTCTCTTTATTGCAAAAGACTTTTACCAGAAAAACATTGGATCAATCATGAAGGCTGAACCTAATCTCTATGCGGCTGGTTTGTTCTATCTTATCTTCCTTGCTGGTCTGGTAACTTTTGTTACTCAGCCAGCACTTCTTAAAGAATCATGGGCACATGCACTTATCTTCGGAATGTTCTTTGGGCTTGTGACATATGCAACATTTGATCTTACGAGTCTCGCACTCTTTAAGGACTTCCCGGTGAAAGTTGTTATTGTTGATCTCTTGTGGGGAATGTTCATCGGAGGGAGTGTGGCAACAGGAGCTTACTACATAGTAACGACTTTTCTTAAATAATCTATCTTCCTTATGACTTCAATTTTCTTCTTAGCAGCACTTATTATTTTTGTGTATATGACGCTTGGGTTTTTTGCAGCAGTTATCAAAAAAAGAAACGATCTTGTTGACCCTATGTGGGGAGCAGGATTTGCACTCGTGGCAATCGGAACCTATGCTGTGAGTGAGCAGACATTTATTGGTCTTCTGCTGTCTATCTTGGTGAGTCTTTGGGCGACTCGTTTAACGGTACGACTGGTGAGAAGAGTTTTACATAAAAAAGACGAAGAGGACTTTCGTTACAAAAAATGGCGAGAGACTTGGATGAAGAAAGGTACTGCTTACTTTGTAGGTCGATCATTTCTGCAAATATTCATGCTGCAAGGATTATTGATGTTCATGATTTCTTTAGCTTTTGTTGCTGCGAACGCACAAGGTCAGATCGGAGGCCCAATGAGTGGCTTCTTTAATGTGTCATTAGGATTTCTGACTACGGGGATAATTGTTTGGATTATTGGCTTCTCTTTCGAAGTAGTGGGTGATTCCCAGCTTTCGACGTTTATCAAGAACCCTGAAAACCGAGGAAAAATTATGCAATCTGGTCTTTGGAAATATTCGAGGCATCCTAACTACTTTGGTGAAGCAACGCTTTGGTGGGGGATTTGGCTTATTGCTCTGAGCGCCGGAATTCCACTCTGGACGATTATCTCTCCGATTACAATTACGTTTTTGCTCCTTAAGGTTTCTGGAGTTCCGATGCTCGAAGCACAATGGGATGATAACGAGGAATATCAAGCGTACAAAAAGAAGACAAGTGTGTTTCTTCCGTTGCCAAGGAAGAAGTAAGTAATGATTAGGGTCTTAGTTTTTTGGATCAGAAAGAATCTTGTTACTCCATATGAACCTCTTTTTCTTTCTCTAGAATTCGCTTAAGAAGTGGATAAGACTTAAGGGTGATATCTTTCTTGACGATGTTCTTAGCTTCTTGTTGGGCAGCTTCAACGAGGGCTATATTAGTGAGCGCCATCATAGCAAGATCGGACATTCCCCATTGTTTGTTCCCTGCGAGGTCACCCGTTCCTCGGAGTTTGAGGTCGGCCTCGGCTAAAGCGAACCCATCTGATGATTTTTCAATGTATCCAAGACGTTCGATAGATTTTTCGTTCTTGGCATTCGTGAAGAGGTAACAGTATGGTTGGTGCTCACCACGCTGAACACGCCCACGGAGTTGATGGAGTTGTGAAAGACCAAATCTCTCTGCACCATAGATAATAATACTGCTGGCATTTGGAATATTGATTCCAACTTCAATCACTGAGGTCGACACGAGGATGTCGATCTTTTTATCAAGGAAATCCTGGAGAATATCGTCTTTTTCTTGCGGTTTCATCTTACCGTGGAGTTGCCCAACTTTGAAAGTGGGGAAGATGGTATTCTGGAGGTAATCTTGGGTCTCTTCGACTGAAGGGAGGGCACGTTGAGCATCTGTGGCGGTTTCTTCATCGGGAATAAAAATTCGCGGGCAGACAACGTAGGCTTGCTGCCCGGCTTGAAGAAGCGTTCGGAGATGATCGAAGGTTTGCTTCTGACCTTTTGGTGCGACGACTTTGGTCTCGACTTTCTTCCTTCCTGGTGGGACTTGATCAATAATCGAAATGTCGAGATCTCCGTAAACGGTAAGAGCAAGTGTTCGAGGAATGGGTGTTGCGGTCATTGAGAGGAGGTGAGGGACACGTGAACTCTTATTCGCGAGCTTTTGTCGTTGGCGTGTTCCGAATCTGTGTTGCTCATCGATAATGACATAGGCAAGGTCTTTGAAGGTGACCTTTTCTGAGATAAGGGCATGAGTCCCAATGATCATCGAAATCTCTCCCGCGGTAACCCATTTCTGAAGCTGAGTACGGGCAATCTTGGTAGGTTTCCCAGGAGTACTTTTGGATGGGTAGATGTAACTTCCTTTTCCTGTAATGAGGGCGATCTTAATTCCTGTTCCCTCGAAGAATTCAATAAAACTCTCGAAGTGTTGCTTTGCCAAAATCTCAGTGGGAGCCATATATGCTGTCTGGAGGCCGCCGAAGTTCTGACTGTCCGGGTGAGTCTTGCAAATCGCATAGGCAGTCGCTGCAGCAACGACTGTCTTTCCGGACCCTACATCTCCTTCCATTAATCTTGAGAGCGCACGGGCAGATTTCATATCGTCAGTGATTTCTTGAGTTACTCGCTCTTGAGCTTCGGTGAGCTTGAAGGGGAGTTTTTTGAGGAATGCTGCAGCAAGCTTATGGGAGTCAGGAATCTTATAATACGGACTTCCATCGACAACAGCTCGCTCTTGGTGGAGCTTCACTTGAAGATAGAACATTTCCTCGAAAGCAAATCTCTTCTGAGCAACTTCTGCATGCTTGAGTGAGTTAGGAGTATGGAGCCAAATGCAGGCTTTCTGCAGATCAGGGAGTGAGTAGGTTTTTTTGATATGATCAGGCAGAACGTCTTCTATGTTCATAAAATCAGGATGAGAAAATATCTTCTTAACTGCATGATAGATCCAGACGGATGAGATCCCTTTGGTCTCGCGATACTTAGGAGAAAGTGCCGAAAGATCAGTAGGGTCCTCTGTATTGAAAAGTGAATCACTCGCTGCGGGGAGTTTTGTAATCTTCTCTATCACAGGGTTGGTCATCTGAGGTTTCCCTTGATAAAAAGAAACCTTCCCGCTAATCTTCACCATATCGCCCTCATCGTGCATTTTGGCGATGTATGGCTGACTGAACCATTGGAGCTTAATCTGCCCAGAGTGATCCTTGAGTACTGCTGTGGACATGGTTTTCTTGGTGGTCCAGGATTTCTTAGCTTCGAGTCGATGGACTGTTCCATAGAGAGTGACCGAGCTTTCCTCGACAAGGTTGGAGACACTGGCTGCTCCAGACATCTCATGATACGCGACAGGGAAATGGTATAAAAGGTCCTTCACGGTCAAGATCCCCAGACGATTAAGTGCTGGCTTGTGAGTCCCGACGATTCGTATGTAGTCTCCGAGAGGGTCATGAAGCATTGACATAAAAGTAGTATATCATACGGCTAGAAAAGTTGACAGGAATAAGATCTTTCCCCACTTTTCCGGGGGACTATCTTCCTATTTTTAAGGTATAATTCAGTTGTTATGAGTAATCATTATAATTCCAAAGCTTTCACCCTCATTGAGCTTCTTGTGGTTATTTCAATTATCTCACTTTTGAGCAGTATCGTTCTTACCTCTCTTGCTGTAGTAAGAGAAAAAGCTCAAGTTACTAAGTACCTCAGCCAATTTAATCAGATAAGAGATGCTGCAGTAGCATATGAGAGTGATCAAGGAAATCTTCCTCCTACTACTAGTTATTCTCAATTTATAAACGAACTCGTAGACAAAAAATACCTCAGACAGCCACCCGATCTCGCGGAAATGAGATCTGTTTTCAACATGAGAGATGCTGATCCTGCTATTTTGACAAGCATTTATCATTGTCAGGGTGATAGCAATCCCTCTCGATACACCGTTTATTTTTCCGATACAACATCTTCGACCAGGTTCACCGGCATACTTCCCGAGTTTCGAGTAAATAATAGTGGCGCTCAGCTTTCAGATGCAAGGGGAAAATTTTATTGTCTCTTTACTCCTATTAGGTAGTCTTGTACAAAAAAACTAATCTAGGATGATCTGATGAAAATGGAATCTCCTTTCTTCTCAAGAAACCCTTCCTTAACCATATCCTCAATCACACTCTGTGGATTGTTCTCATTATCCTTGAGGTCATCAGTAATCTTCTGCTCAAGAATTTCTAGAGAAAGAATTGGATCGTGCAAAAGAATCTCTAAGATCTTCCCGCGGATTTCACGCTTGGATCCCTTGAAAGATTTCTGTTTCGTGTAGTGCTTACTCTTACTCGTAATCTTGACTCCTTCTCGCCGAAGGTGCGATCCATAATCCATAAGAGCGTACATCCATTCTCGAGGAGAGGATTCCGGAAGGGACCCGAGAGGGTGACCTGGGTAGCGGGGAGAGGAGGAGAGATCAAGCGTTACGAGGACTTTTTTTATCAAAACCTTATCATCAACCGAAGCTTCTTTTGTATAGAAATGGTGAAAGAAAACTGTTCGGACATTGGTCTCGATGAGGGGAGTCGGAATTCCGTGGACGAAGTTCATGATTGCTGCGGAGGTGTAGACTCCAACATTAGGGATTTTCTGAAGCGCCTCAAGATCTTGTGGAAGCTTTCCGTTATGTTGTTCAAGAATATAGTGGGCAGCCTTCTTGGTGTTGAGAGCGCGTCTGTTGTATCCAAGTCCTTTCCATAGTTTGAGGAGTTTGGGTTGTGGGCACTTCGCGAGAGACTCCCAATCTGGGAGTTCGGCAATGAAGGTTTCAAAAAATGGAATCACCCGATCAACTTGAGTTTGTTGGAGCATAATCTCTGAAACAAAAATCCAATAGGCATGTTCTTGGGCCCAGGCTTCAGTCTGAGATGAGGAAGAGAAAAAAGTATATCCATCTGGATGGGTTTTTTTGCGAGGAGCTGGAGGTCGCCACGGAAGATCACGACGATTCTCGGTGTACCAATTCCATACGAGTGCTTTGAAGTCTTTATGAGTCACGCTCGTAAGTATACCAAAGTTACGTTATAATAATGGAATATGGTAAAAACACTTTTCATTCTTGTAACAATTTTGGTAGTAGGACTCTTTTTCTATAATGATCCACAGAAGTTCCCATGGGTTGAAGACAGTTTCAACGAAATGGCAGGATATTCTATTTATTCTCAAGCGGAGTGCGGAGATCTTGATTGTGCCATTGTGAAGCAATTCGAGAGTCTGGAACAATGTCGCACTCAGATCCAATCTGTCTACGATATTCGAAAAACCAATCCAACGTTAAGTCTCCAAAACGACCGAGCGTATTGCTATACAGATTGTTTCCGCAAAACGAACGGGGAACTGCGTGACCTTACTATTGGAACATGTGATGTTTCCGAGGAAATAAGATTGAGAGGTGGTGGATTTTAAGGGGTCCTTCTGATATAATCTTCATGTTCCTAGAGTATGTACAAGTATATTGGAGACGTGTCAGAGTGGTCTATTGTGCTTCCTTGCTAAGGAAGTGGGGTGGTTAAAGCCCCCGGAGGTTCGAATCCTCTCGTCTCCGCATAAAACATTAATCTCCAGATCTGAAAGATTTGGAGATTAATGTTTTACGGAGGGTCAGAGGATGAGAAAAAAGGTCTCCGCGAAGCCAGATTATCCGAAGGGGAATCTGCGGAGACTGGCGGGGTCGAGACTGTCAGACCACAGGAGGATTCTTTAAATCCGAACGAGGATCGATAGTGGTGACCGAATCCTCTCGTCTCCCAAGTAAAGATATAAAATAAAACATGGAGAGTTGGCTGACGGTGATCAAATTAACATAACAAGTTAGTCTTGAGATTCTTATAGTTTAAAGTGAAATGCGAAAGCGCGTCTCGTCAAAAACGAGACGAGACAAACGTTCAAGAAAGATTGAGGGTAGAGAGCAAGATAAAGTAAAGAATTAAACGGAGAGTTGGCTGAGTGGTCGAAAGCAGCAGTTTACTAAACTGCCGAACTTGATAAAGGTTCCAAGGGTTCGAATCCCTTACTCTCCGCAGTGATCTGTACTCTATAAAACGGACTAAAAAAGACACATTAAATGTGTCTTTTTTATTTATTTAACTATCACTAACCCTTCCGTGTTCGCATTCACATGATCATGATATTTCCATTCTCCTTTTTGATCAAAAGTATATTGCCAACTTTCGTCAAAACCGGAAGTGGTGAACTGATCAAATGTCGAGAGTATGTCATGTGCGGGGTGACTATTCGTAGCAACCCACATTGGATAATCACTTCGATTAGTAAACTCAATAGTGTCTCCTTGGTTTATCTCTGCGATCTCAGGAGAAAATCCTTCGTTTGTATACAACACTACTAAGTCTGGATTTTCATATCGTTTCTGATCCTGAGGAGTAAGAATTGCCAAAGGCACTGTATCGCCAGTTTCTACATACCGAGCGGCCACATCTCCATCGTCTCCTAGAAATGAATCATTATTCGGATTGAATCTTTCGTCTCCATTATCTTTGTATACGACAATTATTAGTTCGCTAATGATTTGGAGTTCTTCTTCCAAAGTAATCATCCTAGATTCTCGTTTCTCTGGGAGAATTATTTTTACGTCTTGATGGTTTCCTCTGTTAAGGTGTTCGCTTACCTCAATAATTTGTCCTAACTTTCCATTGATAATTTCTCGAATCACTATGAATCCTGATTGACTGAGGTTCACTTCATCAATTCTGACTATACCCACTTCTTTTTGCGGTGAAACTAAAAGAGAATTGTCATCCTTGTTAAGTATTATTACAGACAAGATTATCACACTGAGTAGTCCTGTGGAGAGTGACCTGAGATTATTCTTCATAATTAATTATCTAGCTAACCTTGAAATTGAACATCATCCCCGCAGCGTTATGTTCTGCAATATGACAGTGTGCCATCCAGTCTCCATCGTTGGTCATCTCAACAAGAATATCAACCGTTTGTCCTGTTGGTACGAGTACTGAATCTTTCCACTGGAAATTATCATTTACTTCTCCATCACGAGTGAGTACAACAAATCTCTGCCCATGGAAGTGGATTGGGTGTTGCATAGGATGCATCGAAGTCGGATCGTTGTAGATTCTCACTTTAACGAAGTCTCCTTGATTAAAGTCCCAGTCGTCCATTGTTGGTTTTTCTCCAGTCGCTTCATCGATGAGGTTCCACGAGATATTTTCTGTATTAGACATTGAGTTCATCATTGCCATGTCATCTTCCCATTCAATTCCATCATCTTCTTCAGCTTCTCCTGTACCGTTTTCCTCAATGAGTTCTTCACATCCGACCATTTCCATAAGCCCGCAGTGCTCAAGTGCTTGCTCTAGATCTAGCTCAAGCCCCATCATTTTGTACTTTGTCTCCCCATTTCGATCAACTTCTTCAACTCCCATCTGCATCATTTCTTGCATCTTTCCGCGCATTTCAATATCAATACGTAACTTCTTATCTGGATCTTTTGCCACGAATGAGTCAAGATTATCAATGACGGTTTGGTAGTCGCTATTATTAATTCTTAATGTGTTGAAGGTTGATTGCTGAGATTCTTTAGTTGATGCAGAGACAAACACTTCCCCCATTTTTTCACCTCGATGAATAATGTCATATGTTCCAGGTGTGGTGTAGAGAACTTCAATAATTGAACGCTCTGATGTTCCTAGGATTATATTGTTGATGATTTCTTCTTTTTGAATACGTCCATTATCACCACCAACACGTTTCATCTCGGTTCCTTCAAATTCGATATCGAAGGTTCTTGTGTTTGCAACATTGGTGATAAAGATTCTTCCTGTCTGACCTGCTTCTAGATTAACTTGGTAATTCTCTTGGTCATTAATTAAGAGTTTATCTCCAAACCTTCCCATGAGAGTGTGGGTTTCTTCATCAGGAGTAAAAACTGCGTCAGTATCAAAGTCATCGAAGATTAAATACTGGTCTTTCGCATCTCCGTTCCAGTAGTTGTCTTCTTCAACAATAAAGTTTCCATAGAGTCCCATTTCTTGAGCGTAGTCTTCTCTGACATGTGGGTGATACCAATACACACCAACGTCAGGGAACTCTAACTCATACGTGAATGATTCTCCAACTGGGATCGGATCTTGTGTCAGCGGTGCTGCACCATCATATCGAGATTCGCCACGCAGTCCGTGTGAGTGCAGCGATGTAGCTTCATCGGTATAATTATTGTGGATAATAGTTACCTTTGAGCCACGTTCAGCTTTGAGGATCGGACCAGGAATTTGACCATTGTATGCGAGACGTTTAATTACCTGATTTCCTACGTGTTGTTTTACAATTGTTGCATCGATAATGTATGTGTCGCCATCTTTGAGTTCTACTACTTGAGACTTTTGGACTGTTTCAAGGCCGGTTATTTGTTTCTGAGTGAGTTCATATCCTGTTATTTTCTGCGTAGCTTGAGATGCAAGTAATCCAGCACCTGCAAGAATAATAATTCCTGCAATGATTAAGTATTTTTTCATAGTGGTTTAGTTATTGAGATAAGGTTCACATCCTCCCATGCCTGGCATCATTTCACAGTGCTCACTGGCCTGCTGTTCTGTCATTTCAATACCCATTAGGTTGATGGTCTTTTCTTCATTTTGCGAATTATTTGAGTTCATCTGTGTGTACGCATACGCACCACTTCCGATAACGACAATTCCTAGAATAGTTAAAATAGTTTTTTTCATAATTTTGTTGAGAGTAAATAAGTAAGATGAAGGTCGTTTACTACCTTGAAAGGTGAGATCGAGCTAATTGTTGATGGGGAATTGGTGTGTTTCTACGTATATCTCGAGTGAAAAAACAAGATATACGTTCTGTTTCGAGTCTTATAGCTCTAAAGTGAGAAGTGGCAGGAAGTGCAAAAAACTGTGAAGATGTCTGCATTTGATCATTTTGGATCTTCTCACAAAAATCCATTTCTACTTCGTGATCACACTCTGAGCCTTCGCATGAGGTACGAATTTCATGATATTGTGCACCTTCCATGACCTGTGCTTGGATAGAATGGTGACCTAGAAGTACTAATGCGACGATAAGTATTCCTGTGTATTGAGAAATCTTCAAAAACATATGACTATAATGCCATTATCATTATAAGAGCCATCACAGCCATCAGAAGATCCTCGAAGAGTGTTACCCATGTCATTGGTACTTTGAATACGGTTCCCAGGCATGCACACATGATCTTTTCTTTTCTGCGAAGCTTGAAATATACACCAAGAGCACTTACGAGCATAAGAATGAGAGTTACCCAGTTGGTAAGAAGGGGTTTGAAATTAGTTATGAAAAAAGCACCAAGAGTAAGTTCAATAAAAGGGTAGGCTAATGCGTAACTCTTGGATCTCATCGCAACGACGTCATACATCTGATATGCCTCTGCGAAGTTCTTGAGATTGAATACTTTGAGAAGTCCTAGAATAATGAAGAATCCTCCCATGAAATATCTCATTCCATCCATGGTATTTCCGCCTAATGCTAATGGTGTGATAGTTGCAAATGCAAGAATTACTATGAAAATTATAATAAGTGGTAGAAAGTCTTTGGTTGTGTATTTCTCTTTAATCATATTAGCGTTTTAGTTTGTAAACTTTCAAAATCTCCTCCACCGCAGTTCCTTCTTTTCCAGACTTAATCTGATTGACGACGCAATGGGAGAGATGTTGCTCAAGGAGCATGTCCTCAAGACCTTTGAGTGCAGAACGGACTGAAGAGGTCTGAGTGATGACATCGATGCAATAAGCGTCTTCGTCGATCATTTTCTTAAGACCTTTTACTTGTCCTGCAATACGACTGAGACGATTGGCAGCTTTTTTCTTATTTTCTAGATTCATATGAATAGAGTATATACCCCCTGTCCCTATAGAGCAAGCAATGGTGTTTTTATTGAGAAGTAAGCCTCCTCACGTTCGGAAAAGAGGGAGGTCAGCCCGTAGTGATCTGTATCCTATAAAATGGACACAGAACGCAAGGTCTTCTCTTTCTGTATGTTTTCAGGTTGCGAAAGGCTTGTTTGAGTGTAATATACTAAGTACAACTAAACATGGCACAATAAAGACCTAACCCGATAGTACTCCTTACTTTATGGTCCATAAGTCGAATAAAGCATAAAAAACCCGTCACAAAAGTTCGCTTTGTTCACTTTGTTAGGAGACTGACTTGTTCTGTGGTGAGTTTTTGTGTGCCACAGAGTGTTATTAAAAAAGAGTTAGAAAAATATGGTATGGATGAGGATTGGTATTGGCCAGGAGTTTTGATTGTCGGAGGGATCGTAGGCCTTGGTATCTGGATTTACGCATTCTTTAGTTGGGGATTACTGGTAGGTCTCTTGATTGGGTGGTTGCCCGGAATTATTGGTGGAATTATCGCGGGGCTACTGTGGCCTATTGTCGTCTTAGGTGTGGTTGGTGTGTTGCTTATAATTTTCGGTTAATTATTAAGTATTTCAAAAAAAATAACGTATGAATCTAAATCTATATAACGAAGAGAATATAAAAAATAACCTTAAAAAAAGAGATGGTACTTTTCATTCTCTTCAGCATGCTCAGCTTGCTGAGTTAGAACAGAAAAGTGAAATAAAATATCGCATCTACTTCTTTTGGTTCTTAGGATTGTTCCTTCTGGGGTCTACATTTGGTACAGATGGAATTCTTGAGATGAGCGTTATTGGAGTCATATTGATTTTTCTGGGGTGCCGGTTTGATCTTTTCGTAGAAAACCAGATGAACAGGGTCGAGAATATAGAGAGATATATTTTGGATAAAGAGTTTGGAGAGATACTACAAGATGGTATATTGAGGAAATATTACTCTTTTGAAGATATAGAAAGTGATGAGGCGAATGACTTTCTGGATAAAAATGATAAATAAGAATAAAGAATAGATATGAAAAAAATAACCAAACTATTTCAAGGAAGAATTAATCGAATTCAATGGGTAAAGTTAAATCTAATAATACTTGTTATTTTTTCTGCATTCGGTGTAGTGCAAACTTGGCTGCTTCAAATTATATTAAAAGATAATATTGTAGTCTTGTCTGTGGTGCTAGCGCTGGGGTTGCTCGCTTGGCCTTTTGTAATTATATTAGGAGCCTCGGTCAATGTGCGAAGGTTGCATGATATAGGACATAGTGGGTGGATACTCCTTCTAGCCTTAGTACCGTTTTTAAATATTATTATTTATATTTATTTAGCAGTCAAGCCTGGAATACTCCTCACCAATAAGTACGGTGAGTTAGCTACACAGAATAAACTATTAAAACTACTCATTAATGATTAAAAATGTACCCTCAAATTACCAAAAAAATAAATTTTATGAATAATAATGAAGAAAAAAGAAAAGGAACTACTTTGTTAACTGTAGGGTTCAGTATTGTCGCATTTGTTACAGGTGCGTACCTCTTTGGTGGTGAATACGAAGATTTAGAAATTTCAGAGAGCTGCAATGTCCTCGCTTTTTCACTAAATGGTTATTTGAGTACCTATATTCCATCTAATGCTCTAGAGTATGATCTAGATATTACATCATCGGAAAATATCATGGATGGTATATCATGGGCACAGAATAATCCACAAATTAAATCTGTACTCCTTTCTATTGATTCCGGGGGTGGGGACGCCGTGGCTGGTGAAGAAGTGGCTAATGCACTTAAGGAATTTGATAAGCCGAGTGTAGCTGTTATACGAGGTCTTGGTGCGTCTGCAGCATATTGGGCATCAACAGGTGCGGATAAAATATATACCTCAAAACTGTCAGAAGTAGGTGGAATTGGTATAACTGCTTCATACCTTGATGAGACCGTAAAAAATAGTAAGGATGGCTATACTTACGTTAATCTCGTATCTGCGCCATATAAAGACTTGGGAGATCCAAATAAATCTCTTTCTACGCAAGAGCGTGCGCTTATCATGAGAGACATACAAAAGATGCATGATATTTTTGTTGATGATATATCAATAAATAGAAACATTGAAAGATCTGACGTTGACCAAATGTCAGATGGTATGACTTTTCTTGGGATAGATGCATTGTCAGCAGGGCTTACTGATGAGATTGGGAGTTTAGCAGATGCAACAAGGTATCTTGAGGAGCAAATGGGGCAAGGCGCTGAAGTCTGTTGGTTCTAAGAGTATTGCCAATCGTTCGAAGATTGATAAGTATATGCGATACTACAACAGTGAAAGGAAACAATGGACGAGAAAAAAGATGACCCCTGTGGCGTACAGAAATCACCTTCTCACTCACAGGGTTACGGGTTAGAAAAGTGTCTACTAAATGGGGTACGGATCACATGAAATAAAATGTCTGGTGCAAAGCATCGGACATTTTGTTTAGTGAGGAGGAGTAGGATGGATGAGAAGTTTATACTCGGGAGCGAAGCGGAGGGGTGAATCCTTTACTCTCCGGAGATATGTGAGACCGACCAGAGTCCATAAAATGGCTATATTTATCAACGTATTTTGAGAACGAGTCATGGACACGAACTTTGTTACAAAGTTTGTGCAGTTTTAGAAAATGACAAAAAATGACAGCTTTGACATACTAAAGAAAGGTGCTACGATATATTTATAATGTTAAAAAATAATCTCCTTATAAATGAAGAGGTATCTGGGATACTACGTGTTAGTATTGGGTCTGATAGGAGCTATTTTCTTGAGGAGGTAAGCAATGTTCGTAAAAAAAGTAATAAATAACTATGGAAAAAAAACCTTCTGATACCCAGACTTTAGACTCGACACTCCTTTTTGTGAAGGAGGTAGGTAGGTATTTTTTGGACTTCCTTGAAACGGATTTTCATAAACAAAGATTGCCACGAAGAAGTATTAAAATTCATAATGAAAAAGGACTTCTTACAGGAATGAATACTAATAAGTATCCAAGTTTTTATAAGGTGATATATAAACAACTTATTAATGATTTTAATGGGGAATCGCTCATTGTTCAGAAGGGTGTATATAAGTCAGATATACCAAAGTCTTTACTTGATCTGATTAAGAAACAGATAAATAAAGTTACAGAATCTTCTGTAACTAAGCTCATAAAAGAACTTGAAGAGTCCATTAACCAATCATCTTCTAAATATAAAGATGATTATCTCGAGGCATTCAATTCAGTCATGGAAAATGCTGGAATTGTGTTTAAGAAAAAAATCATACTTGATTTAGTGAGGAGTATTGAGAAACCACTTGAAAATAGCGGGCTTGCTGATGAAAATGCAATTTTCCAAATAGAAGAAGAATTAACAGATATATTCAAAAAAAAGGTTGAGGATTCAATTGCCGAATCTCTCAAGATCATTTTGAGTGGTGAAAAAGTAAATATCAAGAAGCTACTTAAAGGTTCTCTCGATATCCAGGATGTTAATGATAGTCTGACTAAGTTTTTTGAAATGTTTAAAGTTTCGGATTTGTTTAATGACTTACATGAGTTGTATCAAAACTTTAAGATAGAAGATAAGCAAGAATTCTATTTTTATTTTCATGATATAAGCTATAAGAAAAATAAATATCCGATTTTTTATATTCCTTTTTCTATTAACAGAGATGGTGATACTTTTAGAATAATATTTGATTCACAGATATATATAAATAAGAAGGCATTATCATATATAGTTCAGGAGTATAATATTGAACGAGATAAAAAGGGGGATCTTAAAACAATAACAGATCGTATTATATACCTTGCCGATCATGAAAATGATCTTCCTAATACGTTGCAAGAAACATTAACTGAAATTACTAACTTCTTTGGGCTGGAAGAGCGTGTACAGGTGGCAATACCTGATATTCAGAAAAGCAGGAATCTTTACGTAAATGTAAGTACAAATATATATATTGCACTTTTTGATAAATCCGATGAGGCACTCCTAAATGACTATGAAGATATTCTTAATGCTGGTGTGGATAGTTCACTGATGCAAGGATTTCAAGTTCTTATAGATGATTTTATACACAAAAACCCAGAATCCATAGCAAGACCAATACGAGATGATTGGGATAATAAGGGGGTGGAGGAGAAATTGGTTTACAAGAGCCCCATACCTTTAAATAGCGAACAACAGCAAATACTTTCGTCTATAAATAATGACAAATGTAAGTATGTTCTTGTTGAGGGTCCTCCCGGAACAGGAAAGAGTCATACTATTACTGCAATAGTCTTTAATACAATACTTGAAAATAAATCGGTTTTAGTATTATCTGATAAAAAAGAAGCTTTGGATGTTGTGGAGAATAATATTGAGAAAACACTCAATAAAGTGCGTATTGATGAGAAGTTTCAAAATCCTGTATTGAGATTAGGGAAAACCGGTAATAACTATGGACAGCTTCTATCCCAGTCTTCTATTGATGCTATTACACAACAATTTTCAGCAGTACGTAGTAAATACCCTAATCTGAATGAACAGATTAATGATGCTATTAGTGCTTTAAGAAATGGTGTTAACGAGCAAGTTGATTCTTACCAAAAGATTTCACTTGATGATGTGAATGAGTTAGTGGCACTTGAAAAACATTTTGACGATGTTGGTTTTTGTATCGATGTTGACGAAGTATTAAATAATAATGACTCAGCTGTTGAGCTGACAAAAATAAGGTCTATTCTTTTAGAATTGAAAGAAAAAATAAAAGGGAACAGAGATATATCTTTCAATTTTGATTATACAAAAGAACTTGGTGATAATAATGCAAATAACCTTACTGAAATAATATCAACATTAGAAAAGATATTGAGTTTGGCAGATAATAGTTCTCAGATTTTTGAGAGATATCTCCCTTCGGTTCTTTGTGGGTTTGTTAGTGAGAATGAAGAAAAAGTAACAAAACTGATTAATCAACTGTCAGGATTATCTGAACTAACTAGAATATTAACAAAACACAAAAAATATATTGATTTGTTTACTTTGGGTAAGAGTGGTCTAGATGAACTATCTAACATTAGAATGGTCACTGAGCAGGCATTATGGATTAAAGATATTATTGCAAAAGTAAAATATTTTGCAAAAGACTCTTTTCAGTATGTTAATCTATTCGATAAATCATACACAGACGACCTAGATTATCTCAGAAAATATGTTGACGATGCTAAATCATTAAAAAATGGAATATTAGGGTATCTTGGAAAGAAAAAAGACGTAGCAAGATTAAATCAAGATTTTCGTAAGAAGTTCTCTCTTTCTGAAATTGATAATCCCCATAGGAATTTGAAAGAAATTGAAGATGTAATCGTGGTGTATGAATACATCTTGGAGCTAGATGATAATCGGTATCATCCATGTGATATTGATCTTGTACATATTGTTACTGAATCACTCAAAAATGACTCATTTTATTTCTCAAATGATGATTTATCTAATATGACAGGTTCTCTTGATTTACTAAAAGATGTAGAAGATGTGTCTAAGGAAATATCAAGTTCTGATTTTACAATTTCAACATTGAGTGATTTAAAGGACCTCATGACTGCATCAGAGACAGTTCATCTTTATGATGATTTAAATGAACTATTCTGTACTGAAAAAGATCTTATTGACTCAAATATTGACTTAAAGAAAAATAAGAATATTGATGTGCTACTTAATGATGGAAATATTGACGAATTAATCAGAGATGTTTCTTTCTGTAAGGATTACGTCGATACACTCATTGAAATCAACGATGATGTTACTTATCTAAAAGAATCAATTGATTCCCATAAGAGCAGTTTTGTAAAAGCTGGTATTGATAATGGGACATTTTCTACGCTTTATGAAAACAAACTCACAGAAATATCTGATCTTGAGTTTGAAAAGCTTACTCGATTCATTATTCTTCATCAAGAAATCATTGATGAATTTGATGATATTAAGGATCTTAGTTATGGAGGAAGAATGAGACAAATTGAAAATATCGTTACCATGCAAATGACGTATCTTATGGATGAGCGTTTTGTTAATTTCGCTAATGATTACAAGGCAGACGCAAAGGCACTAAAGCAAGTTATAAAAAGCAAGAAAAAGTTTCCCAAAGAACAGTTCTCAAAACTTAAAAACGCATTCCCTTGTATGCTCGCAGGTATTAGAGACTATGCGGAGTACATTCCACTTGAACCAGAAATATTTGATTTGGTTATCATTGACGAAGCTTCGCAAGTTAGTATTGCACAAGCTTTTCCAGCTCTCCTTCGAGCTAAGAAGGTTGTTGTGCTTGGTGATAAGAGACAATTCAGCAATGTAAAATCAGCACTTGCTCGTGGAGACATAAATAAACAACATGTAAACAACTTGAAGCAAACATTTTTAAATACAATTTCTTCAGATGCAGATAAAATAGCTCGTCTAGAGAAGTTTAATATAAAAGTTTCAATTCTTGACTTCTTTGGATTTATTAACAACTACCAGGCAAGACTAGTAAAACACTTTAGAGGCTATCAAGAGCTTATATCTTATTCAAATAAGTTCTTCTACGAAGGTGGTCTGCAAGTAATGAAGGTTCGAGGAGTTCCAATTAACTCAGTTATTAAGTTTACTGAGGTGAAACATGATGGTAAAGAAGAAATTGTTAAGAATACTAATATTCCGGAAATAGAGTTTATTATTTCCGAACTTGAAAAGTTAAAAGAACAAAAGAAGAAAAAAAGTGTGGGTATAATTACACCTCATACAAATCAGCAGCGTCTATTGTATGAAAAAATAAGTAACGCTCCTGGTGCAGATTATTTTTTTGATACGTTAGATCTTAAAATAATGACGTTTGATACATGTCAGGGTGAAGAAATGGATACTATATTTTATTCTATGGTTGCCACTGAAATGGACGATAAATTGAACTATATATTTATTAATGACCTTAATAGTATTGAGCTTGACGATGATGATGGAAAAATAAAAGCACAACGTCTTAATGTTGGTTTGAGTCGTGCAAAGGAGTGTATGCACTTTGTTCTTAGTAAACCAATTGATCAATATACGGGTACTACTAAAGAGTTTTTAAGACATTATCAAAATACTCTCACAGATGCACAAAAGGAGCCTGATAGTACTAGTGTAGACAAAAATTCAGGAATGGAACCATTGGTCCTAGAATGGCTTAAACAAACAAAGTTTTGGATGGAAAATAAAGATAATGCTGAGATTCAACCACAGTTTGAGCTTGGAAAATATCTAAAACAACTAGACAAAAGTTATAATCATCCAAATTACAGAGTAGATTTTCTTCTTGTATACAGTGATGAAGAAGGCTTAGACCATAAAATAATCATTGAGTATGATGGCTTTATGGAGCATTTTGGTGATTCCTCTCATGTTGTTAATGAATTCAATTACGAGGAATATTATTCTAAAGAAGATGTATATCGTCAACACGTCCTTGAAGGATATGGTTATCGATTTATTAGGGTAAATAAATTTAATGTTGGAGATAATCCTATTGAAACTCTTGATTCTAGAATTCAAGATATAGTAAAAAAAAACTCTACAAACATGAAATTGTAAATAATATACAGAGTATAATTCGTGATTTACAGAGCGGTATCGCAAAGGTGTGTCCTCGGTGTGGTGATATAAAACAACTAAATGATTTTAAAGATAGTTCTTTGAAAACAGGAATTGGGCGTTTTTGTTTAGATTGTAAATTGATACCAACTTATGTCGAGTCTTCTGTAAGAGGAGTTAATAAGGATTGTGATGCGAGGACTCTTTCTAAAGCTGCACGAGAGGAATATAGAACTATTCTTAAGGCTAAAGAAAAAAAAGAGCGACCAAGAAAAGAGTACATAGCATTGAAGGAATGTTTGAACAGCTTTAGATCTGTGAAGATACGCTACAAAGGTACGTGGAGAACAATTGATCCTTATTTGTTAAATGAGACGTATGTTGTTTCTTACTGTCATTCAGCTCTTGATATGAGGACCTTTAGAATAGACCGAATACAGGATGTGGAGTTGTTGGATCGTACCTTTAATCTTGATAAATCTTTACAATCTTCAGCGCAAGCTAAGTTGAGTAATGCTTCTAATTATCGTGGACATAGACAAGGATATTAAATATTTATAATTTAAACCAAAAAATTCTCCTCGGCTTGCCACATGGGTTTTGATTAATAATTTATTCTATGCAGAGGAAGATCTTAAGGATGAGGCTTCTTTAGTAGTGCATATTTTATAGGGTTGTGCTCACTTAGTACTAAGTGTTTTGTGTTAGTTATGAATGTCTACTAGCTCTGGGTGTATACATTGTTTTCATTAAGGTATTTATAATCTGACAAGTGCTGCCGGCACTGAGTTCGTTAATGACCATCTTCTTTTTCCAAAAGCATCAGGATCATTTGAAGACAGCATGGATGACCAAAAGTAAACCTTTTGAATTCGTATCTCAAAAGCTGAGGGTTTGAAAGACTCTCAGATTTTTTATTACTATCTATATTGTTTAGTAATAACTACACAGTACTGTTACTTGCGTGGTTACTTAGTAAGGTGTCTAACTAAGTAAAACTTTAGAAAGCCTAATTAATATACGTTTTGGAGGGGTAGGATAGAAAATATTATTTTTAAATGGTTTACTTAGTAAGGTTTATAACTAGCAAACAAGAGATTTATTGTTGATCTTTTATAGAGTAAACTCCTCTTTTCAATCGTACAAGTAATTCGTCTTTTTCCATGCCTGTAAGACTAGCTCTTACCCACTCTTTAGATTTTCCTTCAAGAACATCATATATTTCACTCGTGGTAAATGAATTATTTTCTTTAGCGTAGTCTAAAATTATCTTTTTTGAAGTGTCAGGACTAGTGCTTGTATTTGAAAAAGACTTCATATATCTTGAGGACTTATTCAGTAAGTGCTTTTTGATCTTCAAGCCTTTGCCGGCGTTACCTGTTTTTGTGACATAATTTGTGATAATTTTGAATTCTTCAGAGGTGATATCTTTGTCTAGTATATTAGATCCGTTGTATATTTTTTCTAATATGATTATTTGATCAATAGATAACGTGCTGGTGTTGTATATAAATGTTGCAAAATTAATATCTTTTATCTTACCTTCCATTTTAACATCAACTCTTTCAGTATTTTCACCGTTACTGTGTGTTAGCGATGTTCGTAAGCCCTTTTTTAACTGAGCTCCGTATGTCTTTTTTAGTCCACCACCTTCACGCTCCATAAGATCCACTGATTTTAAAAAGTTTGATAGGCTAGGGTTGATGTATGGAGGTCTTTTATTTTTTAAAAGAACCTCATTGAGATCTGCTCGGAATCTACCTGGGTTTCTAATTTCTAAACTGTTGGGTGTCTGGATGATCTCTATCCAAAGCTGGTCTTCCCAATCTCTGTGAACAATCGCATTAATTAAAATTTCTTCGACCCCTTTCATATCATATTGAGGTATAGTAGTTCTAAAAAGATCTGTGTCCTGCAAGATAGTATTAAATTTTTGTATGTTTTCTAGAACTAAATATAGTTTTAGAAGTAAAGGTCCTTGTTCTTGTTCGTTAGTTAATCTTTGTTCAATTTCGTTTAGTTCATCTCTATAGACCCATGTCATCCTCGATCTGTTCGAATATTTTGATTGAAGCACATCTGGTTTTCCTAAAAGGATCAAACAGTTGTTATTCGGACGGCCGTTTTTATCGAGAAGTGATAAAGCGTTAAGAAGCTGTTCATTACTTAGCTTTTTTCCTTTATTTGATTCTATATTGAAGTACTTTTCTCGTAGTAGTAAAAGAGCTTCAGGGTCTATGTCCTCTAGTGTCGAATCATTGATTGACCTCTCACCCCAATCAGATGTTTTTCTAATAACTTTTTCGAGCATTGACGGATTACTCATAAGGAGGTCGTTTCTTTCACCGATTCTTATGTAAGGTATTTTCTTATAGGTTACTGGTTCTTCCGAGCAATTTTTAACTCTCAATACAAAAATATTTTCACCTTCAAAAGGGAGGCTGTATGTTGATGTTATTTTTTTATTTAGATGTCCTTGAATCTGAGGGTAAATGAAACCACTTTTATCTTTGTAGGTTTCAATCTTTACGCTAGTTCCTTTGGTTTGCCACGTTTTATTTTCAATACCCCAAATTAAATAACCATAAGGTTTTTCATGATATTTTGCAGAATTACTGAGGGCAGATATTGTTTTCCCTATATAATCTTTATCAATAACGGATAATTTAACTTCTATCCAGGGGAGTTCATCATCATTTCTTCGTAAAACTTCAATTATTTCTTTAATTTCTGATTCAATCATTATGCTCAATATTAACATAAACTTTATTCTCAGGGTAATTATATTATAGTTTTAGTAGGTTACTAAGATTAGCGTCCCCGTCTGTTAGTGGTGACCACAGAATAGCCCCCTACAAACTCACCCAACCACCCCCAACATACTCATACTTATGCTCACCATTCTCATTGAGCTTGAAGTTCATATTCTTCTCATCAGGGATAACGATCCCACCAAACAGGTTCTTTCCTTTCTTATTTTCTGATTCGATGTATTTTGATAAGGCATTTGCTTTCAGCTGAGTATCTTTGCTGTCCGCTGTTGATCCTTTCTTGGTATCGAAGATGCCGATGCTACGGTCCTTATACTGAACAATGAAATCTGGATAGAAGGTGCTTTTCTTCCCTAAGTCATCTTTGTAAGGAATACCAAAATACACCTCGTTCTTCTCGCCGTTTTGATACCACCAGTCAATATTCTTGGTCGTTTCGAGATAGTGATCGATAAAGCCATTTTCTGTCTGGAAAGGGCCCGTATAGAATGGAGTGATGATACACTTGGTTACTTCTTTTTTGATATAGTTCTTGGGGAGGAACTCCTGTGTCGGCACATTCCAAGTATGATCAATTTTCTCAATACGATCTTTTTTAATACGAGTCTTCGCGTACTTGGCTACTGACGAATCAATCAGATCAATAAAGAACCACGAGTTATTAAGGATGATCTTCTGGAGGTCCTCTCTTGAGGATTTCGTACCTATGTACTTATCAAGAGCGTGGTAGAGGGCTATCTTAATTTTACCTTTTGATCTGGCTTGCTGGAATTCTCCAGTGTGACTCGCAAGAAAATTCATAAACTGATTACTCACATCAAATTCTGACTTGGTTACTTCTCCAGTATGTGAATTATCAATATCTTGTTCGTGATCAATATCTACTACTGTCGCGTTGAGGATGATCTGTTCCTTAAGAACAACGCTCAAGGTGATTTTTTCTCCCGAGGTTGATGAGAGTTTGAGAAATTTGTCACAATTGCTCGATGCTTTGCTGACGTCTTTTTCTCCTCCAATTCGCTCAATAAGTTCATCGAACAAGTAATCCTGATAATCATGGAGGATATCATTATATTCACTTCTCTGTAAATATATTGATTTTAGATTGATATCTGTATAGGTATCTTTTCTTCGTGATTGCTGATCTTTGATGTACTCGAAAGCATCTTGATGGATATCTATCTCTGAAAGGTTCGCGTAGACGTAGGCTCGGTTCAGATCTTCATTCTCATAGTGTTTAAACTCTGGCATACGCATGATTCGACCCACGGTCTGTATTTCGAAGGTTGCCGTCCCTGTCTCTCGGAACTTCACGAGGATATGTGCTCGCGGACAATCCCATCCTGTTGCGATAGCTTGTTTGAAAATGAGGAAGTCAACCTTCGACTCGGTTTCTGTGATGTCTTCCAGATTCACCTTATCTTTCTTATCAGAGAGCCATTTCGCGAGTCTTCCATTCTCATAGGTGGCGTCAAACTCAGTCATTAAGACTTGTTCGACAAAATCAATTTTCTGCTTATCAGTCGCTGAGAGTTTTTGATTGTTGTTGGGGAGCTGTATCAGAACTAATGGTCGTACAGTCGAATTCTCTTGCTTGTAGAGTGCCTCAAGCTCTGCACGCTTCGTAATAGCTTTATGAAGTACGAGCGTGTCACCATCAAGTTCCGACTTTAAGATATCCTCCTCATTAAGATCGGGGTTAATCACTACTTCTTGTTTGATCATCTTCTGTTCACGTACTTCTTTGAGCGTTACAAATTCACCATCTCGGTCGCCGTAATCGTAGTTACTACCTTTAGGTGTTGCTGTTATGTCTATTCTTAGGTCTGGACGTATAATACCTTCGATAATCTCAAGGGCACCTGTTGTGATATTGAGGTGGGATTCATCGATAATTAAGACAATTTTTCGTCCTGCGCGTCTGGTGTTCTCACAAAAGACTCGCAAGTTTCTATCTTGTTCGTTTTCTCGCATGAAGACATTGGTGTAGTCTCCAGATTTGATGTCTTTACCCGGATTATCTCTATTTGCTTTCGTGAAGAGTTTCTCCCAGTTGGTAAATAGTATTTCATTATCTTTGATCTCATTATCCGACACTTCGTCAATGGATGAAAATCTCATCCCTCCACCTCCGAGGTACTTCTGGAATGATTGCTTGCTCTGATCCGCGAGTTGTCCTTTTGAGAGCCACACAAATGATGTTGGCTGATCATACTCAAAAGAAATACGTTCAATAATCTGACTTGCCATAAGTGTCTTACCAGAACCGGTAGGGGATCTGAAGATAATTTTCCAATCATCACCTTTTTCTTTCTTACCTTTCTTCAAAAAACTGACTGACTGTTCGAAGATTCGATCAATTGCTTGCTTCTGATAGGGTCTAAAAATAATATTCATATGAGTTAGAAGTTAAAGATTTCTTGATACGTTTCGAGTAATTTTTCGGGGATAGGTTCGACTGTATAATCTATAAATTGTGAGAGGCTAGAGAATTCCTCTTTTGAGAAGTTCTTATCGTAGGCGAAGACATATACCGAGACATGCTTGTCCTTGAGGCTGTTCAATACCTCCGTAAATTCTTTGAGATAGAAAGTATCAAAAAGGATCGCTGTATATTGACTGCTACTTTCATATATCTTTATCTTCTCTAGTGTTTTGTGTTCTTTGAATGTTGACTCTTTCAGACAGAGGATTTGTGTGGAAGCTTCGACGACTTTTTCCTTCAAATCATCGATTGATTTGTCTATTTGGATGAAGTCTGTCTTGAGGTACTTTAGGTTACCACCGAGTCCTTCGACTTTTTCTCCTTTCTTATTCTTGTATCCCTTTGAGACCCTCTTGATTCGTTCGTAGGTCACTTCCTCACAAATCTTGTTTTCGTTGTTGGTGCAGAGAATAAACTTCCTATTTCCTCCGTCTTCTTTGTTGAGCTCAAGGACTGCGTGACCTGTGGTTCCGGAGCCGGCCATGAAATCGAGGATAGAGGCGCGTTTATTAAATTTAACGATAGATTTTAGAAGTCTCTTAATTAACTCCACGGGTTTTGGATAATCAAAAATTTCATCCATATCTAATTTTTCAAGATCGGCTTTACCATCTTCAGAGAGGCAACCTTCAATAATAGAGTAGAACGTTGAGACTGCAGTTTCTAGTGGTTCGAGCCTTGCCACCATGTGTAATTTTGTATTTTTATATTGAATCAGCTGATACTCCCCACGCTCAATTGCTTCATCGATTTCTTGTTTTTTCTTCTCACTTTTATATTCTAAAATCTCCTCGTACAGGCATCTTCTCTCAAGAGTTTTGTCATATTTCCCAAAAACTTTTCTTAAGAAATCATCGTTCAGAATAAAACTCTCACCGTCTTTTTCAATAACTTTTTTCTGAATCGATTTATCTTTGAGAAGAGTCTTCTTAGTCTTCTTCGTGTATACGAGGATAAAGTCATGCCCTTTGACTATTCCTTTCGCATTTCCGCCACCCTTGGCTCTTTTCCACAGAAGAGAGCCAATAAAGTTTTCGTCACCAAAAATACCATCGCATAACAGTTTTAATTGAGCCTGCTCATTATCATCAATTGATATAAAGATAACACCGTCATCTTTTAGGAGGTCTTTCGCAAGATCTAATCGTTTGTTCATAAATGATAGCCACTTTGAGTGTCTAAAAGTATCCTCTTTGTCTATGATATTATCGTTATATATAAAATCTTCGTTCCCAGTATTGTAGGGTGGATCTATATAGATAACGTCGATACTGTTTCTGTGCGTATATTTCAGGACTGAGAGGGAATGGTAGTTGTCACCTTCTATGAGTATATTAAAATTGTCATTTGGATCGTAAATGACGTCTTCAAAAGGTCTTTCTTTTTCCACCAGTACAGGGAGTGCATTCCGTGATTGCTCATCAAAAATCTCAGGCTTTTCTTCCCAGACCAAGCCGTATCTTTTTTGTTGGCTGAGACTTATTATTTGCTTCTTAAGACCATCAATTTGATCAAGAAGTTCTTGATTTTTTGTCGACATTTTCGTTAGTTTTTTGAACCACTCATGATCTATAATCATGGTTGGGCTCGATTGGTAATCTTGCGGAGCTGACCTTACGTTTAGGGAAGCAAAAAACTCCCCGCGAGGCGACCCGACCTTAGCCGAGCCCGTACCTATTCCTAAATACGACTAACGAAAGCACCCTCACGAGGAGGTGTTTGCTTTCGTTAGTTTTTAGAACCACTCATCGTATTAGATACGGCGGTTGGGCTCTTTGTTACAAGAAATGTAACTGTATTTGACTTACCTCATATATTTTATCACAGCTGGGTGTAAATACGAAGATGTTTTTTTTTATTTAATTTCAAGTGTGCCTCTTCGGGGAGGTTGGCTAACAAATGTGAGGTGTCTCGCGAGCAGTTTGTTATGCATCTTTTAGGTTCATCGGGATTTACACGGGAACGATATAATCTGGGTGGTAGTATATCTGTGATATACTTTAGTTATAAAACTTGAGGTTGATTTTTAAATGAAGTTAACATTATTCTATGTCTAGAGATAACACTAAACAACTAAAAGCAGTCGACTTTTTTTGTTCTGGAGGAGGAATGAGTTTTGGTTTGCAACAAGCCGGGATAGATGTTATTGCTGGAATTGATTTTGATCCTGAATGCAAAGACACATATGAAGCAAATATAAAAGGTGCAAAATATATTCTGGCAGATGTTGGAAAGCTGAAAGAGAAAGATTTATCAAAAAAAGTAGATATAAAAAAAGATAACGATAATCTTATTATGGTTGGATGTAGTCCATGTCAGTATTGGACAATTATCCGAACAAATAAAAATAAGTCTCAAAAATCTAAAAACTTACTTCATGAATTTCATAGATTTGTGAAATATTACAACCCTGGGTATGTTGTTGTAGAAAACGTTCCAGGAATTTTAAACAAACACAAAGAAAGTGGGTTAGATAAATTCGTAGAGGATTTAGAAAAGCAAGGATACACAGTTCACTACGAAGTAGTGAACTTAAATGAATATGGGGTGCCCGAAACAAGAAAAAGATTTTCTTTAATTGCAAATAGAGTTACAGATAGGGAGATATTCCCTAAGCCAAATAATTCTTCCCCAAACGTTGAGGATTTTATCGGAAAGAAAAATGGATTTAAAAAAGTTTCTGCCGGACACAAGGATAATACTAATTTTATGCATACTGTCGCTGGTTTGAGTGAGATTAATATTAAGCGACTAAAATTAACCCCTAAAAACGGTGGTACGCGTCATTCGTGGGCAAATACAGATTTGCAAATCGATGCTTATAAAAAGAAAGATGGAAATATTTCTTTTAGTGATACCTATGGGCGAATGTCTTGGGGTAAACCGGCACCAACTATAACTACAAAGTTTTTTAGTATCTCAAATGGTAGATTTGCTCATCCAGAAGAAAATCGCGCTATTTCTTTGCGTGAAGGTGCGACCTTACAAACATTTCCTAAAACATACAAATTTATCGGAAATAGCGTTGCTGCTGTTGCACGCATGATTGGGAATGCTGTTCCTCCATTTTTCGCAAAACAGATCGGAAAAACTATAATTAAAAATCATTATGACAGAAAATAGCAAACAAATATTGCAAATGAAATTTGCACCAAATACAATCGAACATCTTGGGGTAAAAATGTACTCCACGTTACCACCAGTTGTATCTGAATTGATAGCTAACTCTTACGATGCCGACGCAAGTGAAGTTGCAATTTTACTAAAAGATTCTACAGAAAAAGAAATTGTAGTATCTGATAATGGACACGGAATGTCTTTTAATGAAATCAATGAAGGTTTTTTAACAATCGGCAGAAATAGACGAGTGAAAAATGAAACAGACGAATCTCCGAAAGGCCGTAAGGTTATAGGAAAAAAAGGTCTTGGTAAGTTGTCTTTTTTTGGTATAGCACATGAAATTGAAATCACTACAGTTAAAGAGAATAAGAAAAATTCGTTTGTAATGGACTGGGACGCAATAATGGCTATGGAAAATGAGGATGGTGGTATAGAAAACTATGAACCAGAAATATTGATTTTAGATGAAGAAACTCAAGATAGTAACGGAACAGTAGTAACTTTGCGAAAAATACAGAGAGAAAGCGACTTTGACGCTGAAGCGTTAGCAGACAGTATCTCTAAATATTTTATCTTGCCTGATGACTTTTCTATTAAAATATCTCACAATGATGAAGCTTGGATAGAGATAGATAACATAAGACGATACTCTACACTAAAAAAAGAAGTGGAATGGCATGTGCCAACAGAAGTTGAGTTTTCTGAAAACTGTGAGTTTTCAGAAAACATTACAGGACATTTGCTGACTACAGAGACACCAATTAAGCCGAGTACAAATATGCGTGGAATTACTCTCTTTTCAAGAAACAAACTGGTTAATCTTCCAGAATATTTTTCTGATAGTACATCTAGTCACTTTTTTAACTACCTAACAGGTTGGTTAGAGGTAGATTTTATTGATGAGTTGGACGAAGATGTTATTGGAACTAATAGACAATCTTTGAACTGGGATCACCCAGAAATGCAGAAGCTCAGAGTCTGCTTACAAGGAATGATTAAGTCTGTGGAAAGAGATTGGCGAGAAAAAAGGCGAGAAAAAAGAGAAGAAGGGTTGAAAGAAAAAACAGGTATTGATATACCAGATTGGTTTAGCAAGTTGCCAGATGAAGTTAGGGGGTGTATGGAGCCCATAATTAAAAATATCATTCAAAATTCTGAAACCCCAGAAGACGCAAATCAAGCAATTAACCAATTTAAAAAAGTAGCGCCTGAATACATTTTTTATCACTATCAAAATTTACATCCAGTATTGAATAAGGCAGTTTTTGAGTCGTACAAGAGAGGAGATTATTACCAATCAGTCTTTGATGGTGTGAAGAGATATATAACTTTGGTCAGGGTTAAAATTAATAAGCAAGACGACGGTGATGAGCAAGTTGTGATAACGGCATTCAAAGAGAAGAGTTCAGTATTAGATGTGGTGAAAAAATATTCATTATATATAAACGAAGAGACTGGTGCGAAGATTACAGATAAGACAAAGCAAACAATTAAAAGGGGTAATCTATTATTATCGCAGGCGATGCTGTCTGCATTTAGGAATCCTATGGGTCATCAGGAGCCAGAAGACTTAAAGTTGTCTGAGATATATACAGAGCAGGATTGTCTAGATGCTCTCGGTTTATTGTCTCACTTGTTCCGCAGACTAGACAATTCTGAACCAAGCCAATATGAATGACGAAATAATTGCAAAAATAATAGAAAGAGATCGTATTTTGGGAAAATTGTGCTTTGAAGCACAAAATTCCTACAACCAAGAAAATTATTTTTCTGCACTCGCTTGTTTATTTATTTTATCAGAGCAAATTATAAAATTTTCTGTTAATAAGATTGATGGTAATTTTCACAGAGCAATTGCTGAAGCAAAAGAAAAGGATTTAATTGATGACACAGAATTTCAATTTCTTGATTCTTTGAGAGAGATAAGAAATAAAATATTTCACGAAAGTCATTATCCAGCAGGTCTCGAAATTAAGGGTAAATTTTGGTCATTTAGTGAAGATGAAACAAAAGAGTTATTTTATAAAGAGTTTTCAAAAAAGATATTTCAATTAGTTTTCAAGTTAGTCAAAAAATAAGGGAGCTTCGTTTGCACGCGCATTGGGTGGGTGGGGTAAACGCAATATGATTTACTTGTGCCATTCGGTAGTTTGGCACAATCCGCTTTTTTAGAGTTAGCACTAACTCGACCGAAGCCACTGAGCGAACATACGAAAGCGCCGTAGTATCCATATGAACGAGCGAGCTCGTGAATAGGCTATACGGAGGCGATGAAGTGTGTGAGCGGACGATAGAGCTACCACAAGACTCGGAGAGGAAGCGCTTCGTTCGGCGCAAGCTATGGAAGAAAGGGCGGTATGGTGCACTTGTGCAATATTATTTACAAGCCCTTTCTGGAGTAGTGAAGCGACGAAAACAGAACCGTAAAATTTCCTTTCATTTTTTTGCGGCCCCCCTGCACCCCCGCCTTTTAAATGGATTGGTAAGGAAATTTTTGGTTTTGTACGCGATTGGAAGGAGCGCGAGGCGCGCAGAGATTAGCGTTACCATATTATCGGAGCGTAAGATTAAGTTTAGAATTACCACGCGCTCCGCGCGTACGAAGTTAATCAAAATCCTGCGGATTTTGTTCATACATTGTTCGAACTTCGTCCAAGAAACACCGCACTGATCTGTACTCCATTCACTGTACACACTTTAGGGCTAGCACGAAGAACTTAAATTTATGGAACCACTAATTTATCAAAGAAAATATGAAAGTCTCCTTAGGGCATACATAAGGCTTGGTGAATATTGTGCAGGAAAGATCGACAAACAAGACAGCTTTAACGGCCCGAAAGATTTTGTTTATTCATATTTTCATACAACTTATTCTTTAAAAGAAGCTCTTAAGAAATTGGATAGTATGGGAGGTAGAAGTGGACTCGTTGAAACTTACATTATCAATGAGTCTAGTGTTGCTTTAGGCATTGATATAAGTAATTCTGAGAAACATGGAGAGCTTCGTGATTCCAAATCCAAGAAATCTATCGGTAAATTAAACTCACATGTACATAATTTTGACCCACAAGGTAAAGATAGAACAGAGCTTACTATTAAAATCGGTGGAATAAAAACGGACTGTTTAGATTTGGTAACAGAAAATCTTGAGGCGTGGAAAGGGTTCATGGCCAGCAATAATATTACTTTTTAATAAACTTTTTTGTTATATGAGACACTATTATTTTTTACTATGCCTGCTACAATTAGAGAATGGAAAGAAAAAAGCCCGAATTGTCAGAGCGAATCGAAGTGTGCCGCAATCTATGTATTAATGTTTCGAGAAATGCAGGTATTACAAAAGCCTTTAAAGAAATAATTGATCAAACAGGCGGTAGTAAAGCATCTTACTATTTAAAATCTATCTTTGAAAACCAGTTTAAACAGCTTATTATCGATTTAAATGTTTTGACTTTGGATAGTAGATCTGAATTTCAGATCGGAAAACTTATTTCAGATTTTGAGAAGAAATTTGGAGGAAAGTTGAAGAATCTTGGGTTAGGTTCTGATATTAAAATCGAAGAGAAGTACCGAGAAGAGCTCGGGGTGGAAATTGAATTATGGAATAATCTAAGAAACAAGATTGCTGCGCACAGAGATTTTAATGTTCCCAAAGAATTCAGTGTCGACCCCGATAAGATAAGTATTTTCATTGTATCAATTTGTAAAATCATTAACACAATGAACGAGACTGTTGCGGTTCCTCAGGCTTTCGTAGATGGCAAAATTCAATCAACCTCCTACGGAAGTGTGAGTGCTGTTAATTTAGAGGAAGAATCTTATAAAACTGTATTAAAGCACCTTGAGTGGAATGATGCCCTGTAGTCTCGTATCTGGCTTCCTACCCCTCCAACACCCCATCCTCAACCATCCTCACGAACTCAATCCCATTCTCAGTCAGCACTTTCTCAGGAATCGCATGCGAACCACCAATCTTATCTTCCTGGAGCATTCCATCATGAACAGGGAAGGCTGCTCGAGGTTTTATAAGGAGAGCGTAGTTAATTGCATCGGTTACTCTGCACCACGGTCCAGCGACAGGAAGCGCTAAGATGTCTACAGGCTTTTCAGGATTACAAAATGCATCTCCTGGGTAGAAGAGTTTGTTATCTATGAAGTATCCGGTGTTTTGTACCTGTCCAATTTCTTCGAAGATCTCTTCGTGCTTGGCATCGAATGCTTCGAGGAGGATTCCATGAGACTCGAGGGTTTCTCTTCCTTCAAGGATTTCTGAGTTAATAGCTAATTCTTGGAGGAGCTTATTTACACTGGTGTTGGTGAAGACCTTCGCTTCTGGATTGTTACTCAGTATCTCTTGAAGTGATTCTGTATGGAGGTGGTCCGCATGTTCGTGAGTAATGAGGATGATATCTATGTTGTTCACGTCTTTGTGTGAAGCAACACTAAAAGCTCCAGGGTCCGTAAGAATTCTTTTTTCTTTGGTTTCGATAAGGAGACAACAGTGTCCGAGTTTGGTGATTTTCATAGGGGAAGTATATCATGGTATGTTTCACCTCTCCGTCTGGAGCTAGCACGATATACTATACTGATGTAGAATATAAGTACATGAAAAACCTCATTAAAAACAATCTCGTACTCATTATAGCTTTCTCTCTCCCTGTATTACTCATCGTAGTGATTGCAGTTGTCTCTTATTTGCCTTCCTTGCTTATATCAACTGACTATAATTTTGTATATTCATCTTGTACAGATAGAACTAATTATTATTCTTATCGGTGCGATGATTATCTCCAGAAGCGCTACTCTGTAGTTGATGGACAGATAGTTGTGAGCGACGTTGATCCGGTTGAAGAGGGGTATACTGCACGATTGTTCCTACACAATACTAAAAGTAACGAAACGAGAGAAATTACACTGAAAGAAGCAGAGTCTCTTGATCTTAATGAGCTCATAACATCTCCAGATGGAGTATCGGTATCAAGTCAATATGACAGAGGAGCCGACCTCTTCTTAGTATTTAATGGGGGATCAACACACGGACACTATCTTGTGAAAGGAAGTGCAAGAAGTAAATTGAATTTGATTAATAGCGAAGATCGTTATTATTATCGAGACAATTTCCAATTTATTGGATGGACATTACCAGGAAGAAACTAATATTTATTTATGGATAAAGAACAATTATTTCAAGAACTTTCTACAAAGGTTGCTCAGGGAGAAGTTTCTCGTAATGAAATTATGCAAAGATTTGGTCTGGCACAAACAGTTCAACCAACATACACTGACAATGTTGAAATAAAAGAAAGTCATCATCTTTCGGTAACTAAGATGTTGTATGCTCTAGGGGCTGTTATCGTTGTTGTTGGAATTCTTATTTTTATGGCTCAGATTTGGGGTGACATAGGATCTTTTGGACACATACTGATGACCCTCGGTCTCGGTCTATTGATAACTTTGTTGGGATCAATGTTGCTGAAAACAAAGTCTGAGTCTAGTCTGGGAAGTGTTTTTCATTGTATTGGTGGAATGCTAATCCCTGGCGGGGCTATAGTCACTATTCAAGATCTAAACTTATATACAAACTGGACGTACTCGTTGATATTTATTGGTATTTTTGCATTCTATTTGATCTTAAATGCGGTACACAAAAATGCAATTCTGACTTTCTTCGCTATTGCCAACGGGACGGCCGCAATTTATCTTGTGCTCAATGCTATGGTCGGAGGTCCGATTTCAGGATTCTATCAGATTGAAGTTATGTACGAATACCTTACTATGGCAATTGGTGTCAGCTACATGTTACTTGCCCGTTCATTTAAAGGAGGATGGAACGATAAGATCATTGGGGTATTGAACTTTTTTGGAATTGCAGGTCTTCTTGGAGCGACTTTTCTTCAGGTGTTTGATTCGGGTATATGGGAGCTGTTCTATTTTGTGGTTGTGTTCGGGGCACTTTTCTTGTCAGTTTATGTCAAGAGTCGAATTATTTTAATTATGAGTACTCTTTTCTTGATTGCTCACGTTACTTATATAACAAGCGAATACTTCGCAAACTCACTTGGTTGGCCTCTGGCACTTGTATTTCTTGGGTTCATGTTTATTGGTCTCGGATACGCTTCAATAGCAATAAATAAAAAGTATATATCGGAAAACCAGTAATTCAGCCCACTGGAACAATTTAGTACCGGTGTGGCCCGCATGTCTATATTATAACAAAAAGAACCTAATTTGAGTTCTTTTTGTTTTTTGTGTAAAGAATTTAACAGTAATCCTTTAAGATATAAAAAAGATTCACTTCATAAAGATATTTCGCCACATTATTCTATTTTACATGATTAATGTTTGTAGAATAGTTGTCTTAAGAAAGGGGTACCTTCCAATTAGGATAGCAGAAGAACTCAAGACTGCACTCCTCAAGTATCGTGAAGCGACAGGTCTCGGAAGAGGAATCGCAGCCCCACAAATAGGAAGCTCAAAGAGAGTCTTTATTACCTACGTTGGAGATAAATTCCAGATGTATATCAACCCGAAGATTGAGAGATACTCAGAGGAAACTAATAAGTTCCGAGAGCTCTGTATGAGTTCGGGTGTTATGTGGGGAGACATCGAGCGACCTGAGAATATCATAATGACGTGGACTGATGAAAATGGAGGTCTTCATGAGTCTCAGAAGTTCGAGAGTTTCGAAGCAAGACTTTTGCAACACGAATATGACCACGTAGAAGGTATGGTGACTTTGGATAAGACAATTCCTGGAACGAATAGCTTCGTGAGGGATAATCCTGCTGAGGAGAAGCTGAGGTAAGGATTTGAGTAGTTCTTTTATGTTCGAACAGATCAAGACTCACTAAGAAGTGGGTTTTTTGTTATGCTCGTTTTATGAAAATAGCAATCATCGCAAAAGAAGGAACAGGAGGTTGTCCTTATCGGGCATAGACAGAACCTCATCCGACTCTGTAAGAATTTCTCAAATCTTTGATATACTGGGTGCATGAATAAAGAATGGGAGCAAAAAGAAGGGCATCTCGTGAGGGAACTTGAATTCAAGAATTTTCTGGAAGCGATTGATTTTGTAAATAAGATTGCGTTTGTTTCTGAAGAAATAAATCACCATCCTGATCTTTTGATTCATTCTTATAATAAAATCAAAGTAATGATTACTACACACAGTAAGCAAGCTGTAACAGAAAAAGACTACGATCTTGCGAAGAGGATTGATGAGTTATTGTAATTTCTTATCACACGGATCTGTACTCCATAAGATAGAAACAGATAATTCAAATTCTACGATTTCTAACAGTTGAAATAGAAAAATCCACCCCTACCTGAGTAAGAGTGGATTTGGAAAAAGGATCACATAAGTACCCTTTGTTAGTTCGTCGTTGCAAGCTGTAAAGGACTCTCGGCCTCTTGTGCAATCTTGATAAAGCGATTAAGCTCACCATTAATCCAGGAATAGTCTCGGTGGCCAGCTTCAGATGCAATCTCAGTTAGATTTTGAATCCTCTCGAACATCCTGTCCTCGGCATGGTTAATGCAGAGATCCATTGTAGAGACAGGGATATCCTCGAACGAATTAATCACTTTTACTGGGTTTCCGGACGCATCGACAGCCGAACGTACGAGGTCCATCCTTTTGTGGTCATTGCTTCCATAGAAGGTTTTGATATCCTTACATCGCCCCATGACGACTCCGCACGTGCAAAGGAACATTACGCAGAGTCCGTGCTTGTTGAGCTCACGACGAAGTGCGTGGACAGTAATCTCTGACATCCTCATAGAAAGGATTGACTCGTGGAGCCAGGTTACGGTTTCTGTCCGGTAGCGGACTTTGTCTGTCCCAATAATTGAGAGAGGGAGTCTGACAAGCTTGTACTTGCTCAGAACTCCGTAATCTCCACCTAGAACCGATTCCACCATTGCCACAAGACCTGTGAAAGCAGGGAGGTGAGGATGAAGGTGTTTGGTTAAGGCTCGGTAGATCCCGTTTGTGATCTTTTGAGACTCATCACTAACCCTTTGAGATTGAACAAGAGGGAGGTGAGCTTGGTGGAGGCCAGCCATTTCGGGCTTATGGTCGGTATAACACATTTTTTTATTTGGTTTTGGTTGAAAGAACAAGGTGATGACATCAGTGTCACCGAACAATACGCATGTTCACAGCGTACTCTTCGGTAAAACCTATGAGAAGTTACTGGTTTTGGTAGATATCATTCCGTGTAAACTTCTTAATGGTCCTTTCAAGGCGATTGTTATTGTTGAGTACCTGAGATTTTTCAAAGATACTTGCAAGACTCTCTTTCCACGAATCAACTGAGGCTGATGGGTTCTGTTTGATTGAAAGTTCTGCCCCGAGGAAAGCCACTGGTTCCTCCGGAAGATTATCCATGATGAAGTTTCTGTCTTCTTCTGATGTTATTTTATTTGCTACGAATAAGTATGGAGTCTCATAGAAGTCCATGAGCTTTGCAATTTCCTTTGCGGTTTTGATACTGTGCAATGCTGGTTCACACACAATCACTCCGACATCAATTCCTGTGATAATTCCTGTTGATACACCATCGAGCCCTGCTTTTTCATCGACGATGACAACTTCATTTTTTTCTAAAACAAGAAGTGGCAAAAGAATCTTAAGTGGTGTCGTAAGGACGTGACTACAAGCCTTCCCGTAGAGGACGAGGTCTGTCTGTGGTCCCGCAACCATAAGTCTTATACCATTTTCGAGTTCCTGAGAATAACGAGCGATATCAGGACTTATCGGGTCCAAAGTAAAACGGTAAGATGTGAGAGTGGTGAAGGCCTTTGTGTATTTCTGGTCCATGGTGAGTCCTACAGTCTTTTGGAAATCAGCAAGAGAATCACCCAGAAAGTTCATGTCAGGTTGTTCACCACCAGTCACATTAAAAGACAGATCCATATTGTGATCAGCATCAATCGCAAGGATTGTTTTTTGTCTATTGAGGTAGAGTGCCGTCTGGCTCGATACCGATGATTTACCACTTCCTCCTTTTCCCAAAAAACCTAATATCATAATCTTAAAACCATATCAATGTAATAATAAAAATATTATAATCTAATTAATATCTAAATGCAAGTAAGTTGCATTTAGGAAGTCTACCATCTAAGTTCAAGATTAGTCCGTGCATCTTTTTTTGGAGTAACATACTGCAAGTCTTCAGCCAAACCTCCTTACGTTCGGAAAAGAAGAATATCAGTCCATGTCTGTATGTGTGTTGTGATGTGCTACTGAGCTCATTCTGTAATGTTACTAAATCACTCAATCTGATATAATTAACTGATGAAAAAAGACTTTATTTTTGTAGGCAGTATAAGCGTATTTATCCTCCTCACCTTGGTGTTGATGGCTCAGTTTTTCCTCAAAAGAGAGAGTGATGTAATTCCTATTGTTGAGGAGGTTCCAAGTCTATTTGTTGCTGATCAGCCACAAATAGATGGGGTTGGAGTAAAAGAAGGAGGGGATAAAGACACTACCGTTGGAGAAGGGATTACGAGCGAAGTTGCTGCAGCACCAACCACCAAAGCCGTTGATTTGATTCCTGAAAAACTCGAGTGTATCGTAATTGATAACTTTACAGGCGAGTCACCGCAGCTGAGATGGTTCGTTGTGAATGATGGTGTCATGGGGGGTCTTTCTCAAGGTTCTGTTTCATACGAGCAGGATATGCTTGTACATACTGGCGTGCTCAATACAAATGGGGGCGGATTTTCGTATGCAGGAGCTCGATTGCCCGAGAATATTTTGACAGGCTCCAGTCGACTGCAGGTCCGTATGAATACGTATGGAAGGCAATATGCAGTGAACTTTGGTGATGCCCGAAATTGGAGAATTTCTCATCAGACTCGAATACCAATCGGTCCTGAGGATTCTTGGCAGGAAGTTCTTATTGATTTTGATCAGACTGTTCCTACTGTCTTTAGTCGTCAAGTAGATAGCGAACCATTCGCAGCTAGTGCAATAAATGAGCTGAGCTTCATTCTGGGTGACGGAAAGGACGGTCCTTTTCGTATGGAGATAGACTGGATTAAGGCCTGCATATAGAGGCGAGTTTCTATGGATGGTGTGGAGCTTTTATCAACAAAAAAACAGCATGTCAAAACCCACTTTCTTTGATATACTTACTTTTATGAAATCGGCTGCAACATATCTCATAATTCTCTTTTCTCTGGGTATAGGCTTTACGTTAGGGCGTGTGCTTCCATCTCTAGAGACCTCCGTTTCAGAACCAGTGGGAATGGAAACGCATAATCACCAAGATCACGGATCTGTTGAGACCAAAGACACAGAAAAATCCCCCGAAATAGTACTCGAGGCGTATACACGTCGAGATGGTTCTATTGATCTTAAAGCAGAAGTTATGAACTTTGTGTTTACTCCAGAAGAGGTGGAGGCGGCTCATCGGTTTGGTTTTGGACATGGACATCTTTATATTAATCAGAAAAAGTCTATTCGTCTGTATGGTGAGTGGATTAATATTTCGCCAGAAGCCCTCCTTCCTGGTATGAATACTATCTGCGTGACACTCAATACGAATAATCATGCACATTACACCGCAGGTGGCGCAAATATAGAATCGTGTACGACTATAATCAATTAAGCATTATGCCATCAATCATTCAAAAAGTATTTCAGCGAAAAAGTGAAGTTATCATGCTCATCGCAGGCCTCTCAGTTCTTGCAAGCGTTGTAAGTGTTGCTACAACAGGGGATTTCACATTCTGGAAAATCACAAAGTTCTTCTATGTCTTTGGGGTGGTTTTAATTATTTTTGACAAATAGTATGTGGGGAATCGAAATATATGAATTACTCTCTTTTGGTCGACAGTTCGGATTGTCGGTGATGGGTGCTGCCTCTCTGTGGGGGATGGTATTTTTATATGTTGCTCACAAGAAAAAGCTTAATAATCCTGCTGGGATATTCCTCAGCTGGATGGGTATGCGAATGCGATGGTTTATCATGGGAGGAGGAATCCTTGCTCTTATGACTTGGCTTGCGCTCACACTCATAGTTCCTGCAAGTGCTCACGAAGGAGTGACGCTTATTACCACTAAGATGGGAACAATAAATGCCATGCTCCTCATGACACCGGTGTATCTTGCTATAGCTGGGGCAGTATTTTTCCTTGTGATTAATATTAAAAACCCCGCTTTTCTCATAGCACCAAAGCTCGGTTTCTCTTGGTTCTATCCTGTTACATTCGTGCTTGCTTCTGTTGCGGTGAGTTACTATACAGATTTAAGAGGACTCCCTCTAGATGAGACCGTGTTCCATATCTTTCATGGATTTCACTCAATCTTTACGCTCGGAACGGTTCTCTGCCTCGACCTCATTTTCTTGAGTACTCAGAATGCTCCCTTCGTCCAAAAGCACGTCTTCCCTTTGTTTCCCAAGATCAGTAAAGTGATCTGGCTGGGGCTCTCTCTGGATCTCTTGAGCACGCTTCTTATCTACCCTGAAGCAATTTTACTCACTCCTCGTTTCTACTTTGCTCAAATCCTTGTGGGTATTCTGATTATTAATGGAATACTCTTGTCTGGAGTGATTACACGAAGGGTTCTCAAGAATGTTGAAGAAGGACACGGTGAAAAAATCATCTTCTGGGAGAAATTTGCAACGGTTGCTGGTGCTATCTCAATCACCTCGTGGACTGCAATCACCATCGTTGATCAGCTCCACGGCATGACGATTCCGCTTGGTGGACTCTTCTTGATGTATATATTTGTTATCTCGTCAATCGTTATTGGACGGGAAGTGTGGAATAAGTTGGATGTCCACGCAGAAAAATTGGCTGGGACATTCTTAGGAGAGAGATAATATCCATTTTAGATTTCGCACGAATCACTATATCGCTGTATTTAGGTGATATTGTGGTTAAAAGGTATAATTAAAATTGTGGTGCTCCAAGAGGGACTCATAAAGAAGCAGGTCAAGCAGTAGAGCGGATGTAAAATAGAAGTGACTGTATAAGATATTAATAATTTATTCAAAATGTTATGAAATACAAAAAGACCCTTCTCGTCGTTCCTGTCGTTGCAGTTGCACTTGTCGTAGGTTTTGGTACGCGCGCAGCTACTGTTGATTTGTTCACCAGCACGTTGAATGACCAGACAATCTTCGCTAACACCTATGTAACTGTTGGTGCTCATTCTAGTGACCAAAAGGTTAATGGAAATATTTTGGCAAATCAAGCTGTAACGACGGGTGCTGGTTCAGTTATCTCTGGTGATATTGAATCAGGAGCTGCAGTAACACTTGGTGCAAATTCACATGTTTCAGGTACCGTAGGGTATTCTGCAGCAGTGACTAATGGTGCAGGTTCCTCTTCTGGAGTTCAAACTCAGAATACAACTTCGTCAGGAGTAATTGATGAGCATCAGGGTGTGATCGATGCTCAATCTGCTTTGGATGGTATGAGTGCAGGAACTACTCTGGACAGTATGACTGAAGACATTGTTCTTTCTTCCGGAGTCTATAATGTTCCCGGCTATTTAACGACTGCTGCAGATGTAACTATTACACTTGATGCAGAAAATCAAGATGGTGCTTTTATTTTCAACATCAGCACCTATTTAAGCTTTGGAGCAGGGACTGTTGTAGAAGTCATTAATGGAACTCCTAATACTACTGTTATTTGGAATGTAACTGATGGTTACGCAAGCATGGGGGCAAATGCAGAAATTGTGGGTGCTATCCTTGCAGAACAATACGTTGTTGTTGGTGCGGGCTCTACTATAACAGGATCAGGAAATTCCTGCGGTGGAATTTTTTCAGGCCTTTCGTACGTGACCATAGGTGCAGATGTTTTGATCGGTACAAGTGATTGTGCTGAAGGGGCAATCAACAATATGAATATTACGGATGATGTTGCTCACTATGAGGTCGTGCATGAGGGGGATCCTGGAGGGTGGGTTCCGCCGAGTGCCTTCTAATAGGAAATCTAAAAGCGGGATCGTATGATCCCGCTTTTTCTTTTTCTGTACTTTTCTGTAATGTGAGCTTCTTGTGTGAGTCGGGAAGTTTTTCTTGCTATTTTATCTTTTGAATATGAACATAAAAGATAATCTTTGTGAAAAAGTCAGCAATCAAATAGGCTGAGAGGATGAGAGTAAGCGATGGAATGACACTGAATGTTTCGGGAGAAAGAAGAAATATCACAGGGAACGCCATCCATCCATAATAGAGATAATTAAGAACAAACCGATTCTGAGGTGTGGATTTTGATTTGAAAATAGAAATAAGTGAGATGAAGGGGATCATTCCAAGTGCGAAGAATAAGATAAGGAAGAGAGGACTTGTCGCTACTGCTGCAAGAACTCCTGTAAGCATAATCAAAGATGTGGAAACAAGTGCTACAACTTTTTGCTGAGCCGTGATTCCGAAAATTTTGACCATTGATGCCGTCAAAAGTGTGCAACTCATTGCATATCCAACCCATCTGGTCCAAAGGAGAGCTGTAGGATCAGGACCTATGTTGATATTCATGATCATGACAAGATACGAAATGACGGTTATGAAACTCACGAGCCAAGGAAAATCAGATCCAAATTTGTTTCGATTTAAAAAGAAATAAAGAGATGTAAGGGTAAAAATTGCTGCTGATATAATAAGAATATTCATACATAGATTATATCACAGAGTTAATGCTGAACGATAGATTTTTAAGAATGAGAAACTCGAGTTTTTTCATCGTATATTCTACTAGTGCTAATACTGAAACCTCCCTTGCTCCGTACGTTCGTCCGATATATACTATACGGATGAATGACAAGGTTTCTATCCTGAGGAAGTTTTATCAAACCAAAAAACGTCTTCCAAGCTATGCGGAGATGATGGATCTTTTTGGGTACAAGTCAAAAGGGGGAGTTACAGGGTGTGTTGAAAAACTGATTGATCTTGGGGTGATTGGGCGAGAGAATGGGAAGCTGTTCCCTCGTAATCTCAGTTCCCAAACAAAAGTTCTTGGTACGATATCTGCCGGATTCCCGAGTATGGGGGAGGAGGTTTTCCATCAGGGTATCTCACTGGACGAGTGGATTATTACCGATCCTGATGCGACCTACATGCTCCAAGTTGAGGGTGACTCAATGGTGGATGCGGGGATTCACCGAGGCGATTATGTTATTGCTGAGATGACCGAGAAGATAAAAATAGGTAATATCGTTGTTGCTGAGATCGATGGTCAGTGGACTCTGAAGTATCTGAGGGAGAATAAAGATGGGAGATATCTCGAAGCTGCGAACGAGGATTATGCTGACCTCCACCCAGAAGAACAGCTCACTATTCATGCCAAGGTAGTAGGTGTTGTGAGGCGTTATGACTAAGATGCTCTACATCCATATTGATGCCGATGCTTTCTTTGCTTCTGTTGAGCAATGTCTTCATCGTGAACTCAGAGGAAAACCAATCGTGACTGGTCGTGATGGGAGTATTGGAGTTGCCTTGAGTTATGAGGCAAAGGCCCTCGGGGTCCAGCGGGCGTTGCCTATTCATCTTGTCCGCAAACAGTTCCCGACAGTTCAAATGGTCGTCTCTGATTATTATATGTATAAGGTTTACTCAGATCGAATGATTAGAATTATTCAGGAACACATTCCTCAAATCAGTCGCAAAAGTATTGATGAGTGCTCGGCAAATATTTCTGATCTTTGCAAGACAATCGAAGAAGCAGAAAGCCTTTCTTCCGAGATTCAAAATGAACTCGAACAGAAACTTCTCTGTACTTTTTCTTTTGGAATTTCAACATCACCACTTCTTGCGAAGATGGCTTCGGGAATGAATAAGCCACACGGGATTACCAGTATTGATCCAGCAAAAGATCGTGAGTATTATAAGAAAACAATATCGGCAGTTCCAGGTCTTGGATGGAAGATATCGCACAAGCTTTTCGAAATGAGGATTATGACTATCGGTAGCTTTATTGAATTCTATCCTGGAGTGCAGAAGCACTTCTCTATTGTAACTGATGATATTCATCATCAGCTTCTTGGAGGAACACCTCTAAGAATTGATCAGCACAACCTTCAGAAAAGTATGAACAAGTCTAGATCGTTCAAGGTTTCTGAGAATTATTCGGAAGTTTTTGGGCAGCTCGTGGTTAATTTTGAGCATTTGATGAGGAAGCTCCGTGCTGAAGATTTCACCTGCAAAAGCATCCATGTGGGAATAAAGAATGCTGACGGCCACCATCAAGGCGAGAGCCTCCTGCTTCCCATGCATACGCGAGATACGGCTCTCATCATGGAGCATGTGCAAATACTATTTAGTGATCTCTTTGACGGGAAGAGAGGGTGTCGATATGTATCGTTAACGTTTTCTGGACTGCGCCCAAATGGGGGAGTTCAGGAGGACTTTTTTAGTGAGCACGAAGTTCACCAAGGAAGCGAAGAGCTTTTTGAGGCGGTCGATGATATTAATCAGAAATTTGGTGAGGCTATCGTGACTCTTGCGAGCACTCTGTCGAGACCAAAAAGGCTTGGTTCACACATTGATCCGAAGAAAAATCCAATTACGTTGAGGCATAAGCTCCTCCCATACGAAACTGAGAATCGCCGCGTGAAGTATCCGTATTTAGGGAAGGTGGATTAGTAGATTTGAGTCTTTATCTGAGATATATCACAGAAATTCATATAAGCCGAATCGCGCGTAGTTTTTTCTTGGTGGAAGTTGCCACACTATGTGCTAGGGTGTAAAATAGAAATATATGCAGTATCGAAAAAAAAGGATTCACCCTCATAGAACTATTAGTGGTGATATCAATAATTTCGCTCTTGTCGAGCGTGGTACTGTCGAGTTTGACGAGTGCCAGAAACGCTGCCTGTGACACTAAGAGGATTTCACTTTTCAAAGGGATCGAGAAATCCTTAGAGGTGTATTACAGTGATAATAATCAGTATCCGTCGTGTACCGGTGTCAACACCTGGTCTTCTCCGGGAAGCAATTTATCTTGTCTCGAAAATGCTCTATCTCCCTATATTGTGCTTGATCTTAATGATGAATTGACAAGCTATTTGAAGACTGGAGAAGGCGGTTCTGGCTCAGGATTTTATTTTACATCAAAGTCTGTTAATGATTATCAGACTTACGGTATGTTCATCAGGCTGATGGAGAACCGGAATAGATCATTCGGCGAAAATGATGGCGGTTACTTTGGACACTATGAGGCAGGTCAAGACCCTCAGTACTGCAAAAGAAAATATCCAACAGGTGATGGTGCTGATTGGTTTCACACCTCGAACCGTTGTAGAGGTGATTAAGAGGTGAGATAGAATCAGATAATGATATAAAAAGAAAACCCAAAAAAAGTCACCTAATAAGGCATTTCTTTGGTATACTGTGTGTACATGAATATCTTTCTCATCGTACTTCAGATCTTTATCGCTCTTGTAATCTTTAATGTCTGGATTTTCAGGTTTAATAGAAAAACAAAATTTCGAGGAAGATCAGCAAGAAATCTCAAGCAGGAGTTTTCGGCGTATGGCTTGCCTGTATGGTTTATGGTTATAATTGGAACCCTTAAGATTTCGCTCGCCATAATGCTGATTGTTGGTGTGTGGATTCCTATGCTGATAAAACCTGCAGGAGGAATGCTTGCTTTTCTGATGATAGGTGCCGTGCTCATGCACGTGAAAGCAAGAGACTCATTGTTCAAAGCATCCCCAGCTCTAAGTTTACTTTTTCTTTCACTTCTTGTAGTGTTGTTGAGCTAAAGGTGCTGGAGAAAAGATTTTAATAAAAAAAAGACAATATTTTTAATAGTGAAAGTCCCCATTCAAGGGCTCGGACTTATAGTTTCACCTCATATTTTATGACACAACAAAATAAAACACAAAATGTACAAAATAAGAAGAGAGGTAAGGTTCTCGCTAAGCAGATTGTTCTGTTCTGTAAAAATAACTGGAAGAAAATATTCTTAGCCTTAATTCTTCTTGTTGTTCTTGCCCGGGTAGGAGCCCGATTTGCGCCTAAGGATGATCAGCCAATAATTCAGCCTCCGGTAGTCGTTGAGACTTTTAGAATCGGTCAGCAGGGGTCAGTTTTTCTTGGTGCGTCTTGTGTGGTGCAACCAATTACTGATGTGAATGTAGTCGCTCAAGAAGGAGGGAGCGTCACTCGTGTTTATAAAGAGGACGGTGACATTGTGAATAAGGGTGAGATTCTCTTTGAGGTCGAGAACACCTCTGAGCGAGTCTCTCTTGCTGATGCAAACGCATCGCTTCAGTCCGCTCAGTTTGCCCTTGAAGAGCTCCTGAATGATAACGATGCTGGTAATAAAGCATCTGTTCTTGCTCAGACTAATCTACAACAGCAGAATCTCATTGATACTGCTCGAAACAATCTTTTTAACACTGATCTTCAAGCCTATCCTGTTGACGATCCCGACAGAGTTCGTGGTGATGCTCCTGTGATTTCAGGAAATTATACCTGTGAAACCGAAGGGGAGTACGCCTTGAATGTGTACGCTTCTTCTACTATTTCTGGAGCCTCCATGAGATACTCTGGCCTTGAAGAAGGAACGGGGAGTGTTGTGACAGGTTCTTTTGGGTCGAAACTTGGACAATGCGGGCTCGAGCTTATTTTCCCCGAGAATTTTTCGAAACAAGAAGATTGGGTAATACCCATCCCTAATAATCGTTCCTCTCAATATTTCACGCGAAAAAAAGTCTATGAGAATGCAATCGAAGGAAAAAATCTAGTAATCAATCAAACCGAAGCCTCTCCTCAAGAAATCGC